>Ga0116230_10000872_pt1 | contig 27414 bp, 16 predicted proteins | sample S1TSphfallax_3_FD_88678 | JGI IMG/M metagenome (GOLD analysis project Ga0116230, IMG submission 88678) | Host-associated microbial communities from peat moss isolated from Minnesota, USA - S1T2_Fd - Sphagnum fallax MG | ecosystem: Host-associated > Plants > Peat moss > Unclassified | place... | reverse complement strand
GAAATGGAACTGATGTCAAACGAAACAAAATTATTGTTAAATAGAACAAAATTGACGTCGAGCGGAACGAAATTGACATCGGGCGAAATGAAATTGATGTCGGGCGGAACAAAATTGATCTCGGACGAAACGGAACTGATGTCAAACGAAACAAAATTATTGTTAAATAGAACAAAATTGACGTCGAGCGGAACGAAATTAATGTTGGATGGAACAAAACTACCATCGAACAAAAGTTGGACGAACATTGGATAAAAATCTGACGAAAGTTGGACGAACGTGGAATAAAAATTTAACAAAAGTCAAATGGACGTCGGATGGAAATCCGACGAAAGTCTAATGGATGTTGAATGAAAATTTGACAAAAGTCTAACGAACATTCGACAAAAGTTCAACAAAAATCCAATGGATGTTCGACCAAAGTTCGACAAAAGTCCAATTAACGTCCAACGATGTGGTGGCCAGCGACTACGACGGATAACACTATGAAGCGACCATGAACTCTACAACGATGGTGGGCAGCAACGCAATGAACGTCACACTATAACTCGCAATGCTGCAATCTCCAATGTGTAGTGATGGCGTGACGAAGAAATTTATTTTTTTACTTGACTCCAGTAGGTTCAAGACCTCATGTGTCGTTACGTGCATGCGAGAGAGACAAATAGAAAGAAAAAGAAAGCCTTGAAACTTGATCTACTCCAAGGTACATCATAGCCCCTGTTAGTCTCGCTCTTCCTAACTCCTTTGTTCCTAGTTGTGTTGGTTGGCAGAAATGTAATAGCACAAGGTCTCTTTGACAACAGTTGTAACAACACTAGTAGCAACAAGAGCACCAGGAGCAACACCAGCAATAGAAACACCAACAGAAGGAACTCAAGAACTTAAAGCCAAAAGAAATCTGTCGTTTTCAACATTAAGCAACATAGAAAAGTTTTTCTAGAATTATGTTGCAAATAAGGAAATAACATGTAATGTATGTAAACAATGGTTGTGTAATGGTCATCGTGAACATCTAGAGATGTTATTTGAGTATGGAAGAAACTTTCTGACTATGGAGGAAGTTTTCCCTGACAAAGGAATTCAAGAAAAACTAAAAGGAAAAGGGAAAGGCTTGGCCTTTTACACAGCCGCCAACAAGTTGAAACCTTAAGCACCTAATAGCGTACAATCACCTCAAAAAGTACAGTAACCCTATAAACGTACATTAACCCTAAAAGGCATGATGGGCATGCTTGGAACCGGCTATCATGCATGAGGCCATGCATACGGGCATGACATTTTGCAACAGTAGTGATTATTCAAGAGCCCAATAATTAAAAGTAACGATGACACAATAATATACACATATTACAAAGGGGGAGGTGTGCAAGTTGCCAAAATTATAGGGATCCAAATTCCCACCCACCTCTTGAGGGAGCACCTAATAAGAAAAAGTCAATCATTTTGTTGTTACATTAAAGAAATTGGTAAAATCTACATAAAACATTTTGAATGGCATCTTAGATCTTCCCCCTTATATACCTCCTATAAAAAATCATATATATTATACATACTCTTTAAAAGAATGAAAAATGATAAAACCTTCCCCCCAACCTCCCACTTTTAATGATTAGGTGTATGGAAAAGGATTGAGTTGAAGGACACTTATTTTGTGAATGCCTTTCTATGAAATTATTAGTTGTTACCCTTGCAAAAAAAACACTAGGAATTATTTATTTATTTTATTGTTCGTGATATCCACAATAAGATGGACAAAATTTCTTAGAGCAAAAATGCTCATCAAAGCAATAATTTTACTTTTCAACATGTTTCAATATTTGGCAAGTAAAAATTATAGTAGATCAAGTGCTTTTCAAATACATTAGAATTTTTTTGCCAATATTATACAAATTAACAACCCTTTCCCTCCTAGGCCTCATGACATATGTATGTTTAAATCTATGATAAACTTTTCATCTTTTTTTCATGTTGTAAGGAGGGGTAAAGCCTCAAGGGGTTTCTAAATTACTTTTTTTTTAATTAAAAAAAATTGTTGATAAATTGATTGCCATGTACTATACAAAAAAGAATTGATTATTTGAAAGGCTTGATAGTTAGTATAAGTAAGTCTGCCACAATGTGGTAGGTATTGCAGTTGTACGTACCTAAGTAAAAAACCATTGCTAGTCATTTGGACTTCTACTATAAGAGGCATAACAAACAAACAATTCAAATTTATTTTTTTGTAATTTTAGGTTGTTCTTGTAGGATAATTGCACATGGGACTTTAAGTTCTTTTGCAAGCTACTTCTTTTGAAGTTTATTTTTTATGGACCTTTTTCTTTTCTTATACATACATATTTTTTCAAACTAAAATTGTGTCTTTACAAATTTATTTCGAAGCATGTAGATGGGTGCATGACATGTGGCATCTGACATGTAATTAAACCAATAACCATAAAATAAATAAAATAAAAATTTATTTGAAAATGCCAAAATGTTTACAAATACCCAAAATTTTGGAACGGTCTAAATAGTGACCCTTGTCCTATACTAAAAAACCATAATGCACTTGGTGGGCTATCTCACAAGTATGGTGGGAATTACATTGGCAAGATAGCAAAACTACATCATGTTTTATGACGGGTAACCCCTTGGTAGTAGGACGTTACCTTTTATGTAAATCCCTCAATGGGGATTGCCCCCACATGTAGAAAGTTTATAACCTTGTTAGTAGTCTCCCACCTATTTGCAGTCCTCGTTTCAATTAGATGAATGGGTGAAAATCCTTTAAAGTGTACCCACTATGAAAAAAAAAAAGTTTTGCAATTGGCCTTGCAATTCAATTTTTGAATCGCAAAGGACATTTGTAATTCATTGTATTTACACACCGCTAGTGCTAACAAACAAGTTGCATGAATTACAAAATAACTCACCATATATACAGTGCAACTCAATTGTAACTCATTATAACTCAATTGCAACTCAATTAAAACAACTCATTTTCAACTACTATGCAACTCCATTATAAATGTACCCATGATGTCATGTCGATGTCATTAATTATCATCCATTTATTAAAATCTGACACATGGCATTATGAAGGTTTTTTTATATAAAATTATTATTTTTGAAATATTGATCTCCACCATCCATTGTGATGATTAATGATGGTCCAAGATTATGACACATGGCATAATAAAAATTATCACATGGCATATTAATTATATTTTGGGAAAAAAAATAATAATAGGTAGGTAGGTTGTTCATAATCATAGGTAGGTAGGTTGGTAGGTTCTAAAACCTACATACCTATGTATTTACCTAGGACTTACCTACCTACCTACATAAATAGGTAGAAAAGTAGGATTTACTTACTTACTTAGGTAGGTAAGTAAGTAGGAAAACACAAGATTATGTGTACTAAAAAATAGCCATGAAATTTTATTTTTTATTTTATGTTTTGCTTTTAGGTTAAGCTTTTTAGAGCTCATCCCAAAATGGCACATGTATTTTAATGTATGAATATAAGAGAACAAACCTTCTTTATGTAATTTATAATATGGGATTCAAATACAAAGCATATGGGTTAAATCTTTTAGTTGTTCATTAGTTGTAAATTGAATTACAATTATAACATTGAAACATTCAAGGCATGTCGGATCCAAGGGGAGGGCTCCATCGTTTTTAGTGTCTTAACAAAACTTGAACCCCTTTTAATGGTGCATCTAGTGCACTAAAAATCATCAAAAATGGAATAAAGTTGAAAAAATTTTGGCCTTTCAAAATAAAAAGGGTCAAGAACTCAAAAAAACAAATCACCAAATGTTAGAAAGGCCGGTTCCCAAACACCTAGAAAAATCCTTGTATGTTGATTTGCTGCTATTAAAGTTCAAAGATGATTTGTAGAACTTCAAATGGCGCTCCTATAACACTTTAAAGCATTTTAAATGAATACAAAATAAGAACGTTATGAGGTTTGAAAGTAGGAGGTGTACAAAAAGCCCCAAAAAAAAAAACAAAAACGTGTTTTGTAAATTGGAAAACTTATTTCTTTTATTATTTTTTCATTACTCATTTTCCTTTACATTTTGATTATTTCTAGAACTTGAGGTAGCGCTCCCATAACATTTTAAATCACTCAAAATGAAACACATATGATGAAAATATAAATAACTAATGAATATGTATCCTTATTAAGTTATAAATAGTTGTATTATAATCATAACATAGTTGAACAACAATACTTTAGTATTGGCGCACTAATGGCCATATGAATTATATCAATGATAATCATAATTGATAATTAGTTGCAAATGTTTCCCATAAGGGTGGTGAAAATGTGGACACATGGCATGATCGCATGTATGTACATTATACATTAGTTACACCATAATTGTTGTTTTAATGACATATTTACAATAATTATAAAGTAGTTGCCACATGCAATTAGAATGCAATTCTTGAAAAAATCAAACATGGTTGACTACATATGTATGTACGATGTGTATAAATTACCATATAGAAGACCCATTTTCAACTCACTTGCAACTATAATACAACTAACTGATTTTCTAACGTGACAATTATTTATGAATATATCGTATTTTTGAAGGGATAGCTGCATAGTAGTTGTAATACCTAAAGGATAGTTACATAATAGTTATATATGAGTTGATTTTTGAGTTTTAGTTGTAAAGTAATGTGGTTTTGACAGATGCGATTTTTCATAGTGACCACACATGATGGAAGGGCTTAGTCTTTAATATAGTCATTTTTATTCTATATTTTGATCCCCATAAAAAATAAAGAGTTAAAAGTTGTCAATTTTTTCAAAATGACTATATTTTAAAGCATTACAATTTTAAATTCCATCATAATCATCCATAAATGTGTTTTTACATGGTAAAAAAAGACTAGGTAAAAAAGATAGAAAAAGTTGACATTGTGACAAGGTTTTGATACACTTGAAAGAATTTGGACTCAAATGGGGTTGGAAAAGAATACATAACTAAAACTTGGATGTGAGAGATAAATATTGTGTTAACAAAAAAATCTTAATTATTTCACATTGGGTTTCTTCTTTGTATTGTTTTCCCATTCTTACTATTACATATGACAACTTTAACCATGTTCAGTTTGTGACATTGCAAATTAAAATTGGATAAAGAAAAATTAAAACATATAAGTTTAGTTTGTATATCAATGATAGGTTATATAGAATAAGGTCTCCATCCATAGGTTATACATGCCTTTACATAATTTTATTAAAGTACATAGGCATGTCATTTAATGTTATCGCAATTGCCTAGTATCAATGTTGGTATTAGAAACCCAAACAAATTGGTATGACCTCATATAATATTAGCCTTGTGCTAGTTTTTATACCAATTTTAGTATCAAATGTATACCTACCTCATATTAGTTGAACATTAGTCTCGAACCCAATATTAGGTGCAAGGATACCATGTAAGTTTTGAAAAGGACCCATTACTAGGAGCAAGCTAGTATTTTCAAAAGTTGACACCAAACTGACATTAATCCTAGCCAAACTATACAAGCCTTTACATATTTGTAAGGTCCCAACTAAAGTGTCATCATAATTTTAAAGGTTATCAAGTTCTCGAAAGGACATATCTTTTAAACCATTTTCAATACCTCCACCTAATAGCCTTTTGGTTTGTTAACCTACCAGCCTTAACATGTTCATCAAGTCCAAAAAGGGATTATATAGGCCATAAATTTCTAACAATTTGTGGTTTTTTTTTAGTACATAAGAAATTTGAAAATCTTTCTTTTCCTTTTTTTTTTAGGTCTTTTTATTTTTCACTTTTTCTAAACATTTATGGCTACTCCACTAAATAAGTACATCTGAACACAAACATTGGCTTGCTTGGTTGCTTGTTCTTTTGTTTTCTTGAATTACTTTGGATGAAATTTTGTAAAATAAAACATGGTTAAACATTTTGGGGCTTGGAAAAGTTCACATGTTACCAAGCCATTCCGTAACATGAAATGACTATTTATTTCTCTGCAATGAATGACCTATCCTTGCAGTGTAACTCAACACATGTGAAACACAAATCATCATGCTCCTTTTCAGTGTCATTATGAATTTACTAAAATGCAATAAATAAATCTTGTATTAAAACTTTAAATTTTTTTTTTAACGTAATGAATCATTAGATATCAAAATTATTATTAACAAAGGCATGATGTTTAAGAAAGTACGTGCAAATAAATCTATGAAGAAATCAAGTGAGAATTAATTAATTTTTTTGTTATTATCAATGTGATTTGAGTTTTTTTTATTACATGAAAATTTAAAAGTTAAAATTATATGGAATGTGATGAACAAACTATTTGATTTAATTTCAATTTAAAATGAAATCTAATAATTGTATATGTATTTATGGGCAGTGCTGTTGTGGTGCTTATTTGATCAAACTAAAGGTATGTTGTTGCATATTAAACCATTCGTTTTGAATATGGATATAGGACGATAATTTGAAAGAAATCAAACTTGTGTAATATGTGAAAACAATTTCAATGTATGACCATTTGATGAAAATCAATTTAATTTTAGATAGTGCAATTTACCAAAAAAAAAGTATTATGCTTTTAAAATTATGAATAATATATTTTGACAATTATTGTTAGCCTCATTTTATTTATTCCATTTCATAGGAGCAAAATGCGGGTACCATGATTCATGAAAGGTGAACAAATGACACTCATTGCCAAACATGCAACAATTAATATATTAAATTTATTGTTATGAAAATAAATAAAATTTTCAACATGCATATATAATCAAATTTGGTAACTTAACATTAATCGTATGATGATTATATATATAAAACATCTAACATATAATGATGTTTCCTATCTACATTTGGCGATCATTCAACTTACACAAATATCCTGAAATTTGAATATATTCATCATAAAATTCTTACAAATGGGGTAAAAAATATTTATCAACACCCATAAAAACACAAACTAATACCAAATCATGCATATGAAACATCAATATATACGAATGTTTAATGTTTAACATCCAATTAAAGTTTATATATTGCTTTATTCAAATTTTTGTTATGTTTTAATGTTGACAAATCACATTGATCTAAAATGTTCAATTTTGGGACTTATTTGTGACATAGTGTGTAATGAATTGTAAATGAGTTTTGCATTATATCCCACGATTATAGTGCAATAAAATTTGGATCAGATGTTTCTCAATATATATTTTTACACTATCATTGGTTTTTATTAAAAAATCACACATTTTAATTTTGTACATTTTAGATTCCATGACCAAAAAAAAAAGTTTATAAAATAACATGTACTACAACAACAAAAATCTACATTGGTCAAACAATCCATCCAAAACTTAGATTTCAACATCACAAAAAAAGACCTCCATCATGTATGAAACAATATGTTGCCAAATATATCCCTTTTGAATAATTTTTTTAAAAATATTGTTTATAGTAGTTTTAACACAAATATGATTGTGATACTAAAAAAGCTTAAATGATTCAAATTTTTAATACAATTGAAAAACATGGATACAATATCATGATTGGTTGTCCTACATTATATCATAAATATAGATTGTTTAAATTTAAACAATTAATGTGAACATTACATGTTACGTATAAAAGAAGAAAATTTTGAAAAGTAATATCATATTAACATTCACTAATTATGTGAATTTATTAATTTGTGAGAATTTTCATCATAATAAATAACATTTATTTTATTTCGTGTATATATATATAATATTGAAAAAAAACCTCATGAATGCAATTGTGAAATCAAAGAGAAATCATTCAAATTTGAAAATGTAAAATATAATAAATTTGTTATGCGTAGACAAGATTATTTCTTTTGCTTTAAAATGTTATGCAATGAATGGCAGATATATATTTTCAATTTATGATATCCAATATAATTGTATACATATTATGAATGTTGAATATCAAATACTATGTTAAATTTTATAATCTCAATGTATTTTTTAAAATTTAATTTAATGAAGTTTTACTTATCATATTTCGTATACCTTGTAAATATTATAAACATCTTTTTGTATGTTTACAAAAAAAATCATACATGCAATCATGAAATCAATAAAAAATCATTCAATTTACAAATTTAAAATATAAAAATTATGTTGAAGCAAAAAAATGTTTTTTTTATTGATGTTGATCATGTTTTTTATTTTTATTCTCGATTTATATGCAATATAAGGTCTAGTCATGAGCAATTTACATAAATTTTGATTTATTCATCTAAGACATTAATGTTTTATAAAAAATAAAAAATGAAATTATTATACATACAATCGTATATGTGTTTAGGTATGTTAATCATGGAGGATTTTAATGACGAACATAAGAATTTGATGTGCATGCCTTATGGTTGTTCATGGAAAAATGCAAAATGTTTTTGACAATCAATTCTCAACCTTTTTCACAAATATGAAATGCTATGTTGTTTGTGGTTACATTCGACTTGATCATCATCATTATCATTTTAGAATTACAACAAATATTTTTGTTTATAAATATCATGCATCCTAGGATGTACACTATATGGGATTGTAAATTATTGTATGGCCAAATACACCATGAATGCACTAAACATTGATATGTTTGTTTGTACCAAATGTTTCAAAACTATTTTAACAAATAATCAAAATCCATATTGAGTTATGCAACCAAAAGAATATTTAAAAAATTTATTGAGATTACATCCTTTAAAAGTACAAATGTTATCATTTCTAAATATCTCGATGTGCATAGAAGAACATAAATTTGGATTTATCTCAAGCCAAATTGAGGATATGAGTCTTCTGAACAATCTTTTGTTATGTGGAGATGGAACAATTGATGAGAGTGAATTTTTTTATGATCTTGTAAATAAATTAAAGACAATATTAAAATATAATGTAATCCACAATCCATGGTTTTCGAAAAATCTCACAAATTTTGAAGTGTTTGAACATAGGAATAAAATTGTTTGTACATTATCCACAAGGATTGTTAAATGTATTTTTGAAGAACATTTTTTGGGACAAAGGCCTTGTGAAGTCGAGAGTTCGGGATCAATGGTGGAAAGTTTATCAATTTCGTTGAACATTAATAAAGGAAGTAAGACAATAAAAAATAAATATTATTACATCATTGGGGTTGTACTTAATTGTGTGGATTGTAAAGGTGAGACCATTCATGTAAAATACGTAGGATTACAAATAAACATTTGCTAGATTTCAATGGAACTTGCATTTTTTCCATTTTTATTTCCACATGGCAATGGTGCATATGATGGAAATATATCATTCAATAAATACATACATTATCAAATGTCTTGTTTTTTCACAATGTATAAACATTACTTGTTGTTGACATGTATGATGTAAGATAAGTTTTGCAAATATTGACTCATACATCACAATTGTATTTGGAAAAAGCTGTGCATGCATTATATAAAAAACATCTAAACATGTCGGAAACAAACATTATTCAACATGTTGTGAAATACAAAATACCAGAAAAAATGGTTGGTTCACCAAAATGGCATTATGCCCAACTTTTTGACATGATAGCAATGGTGGATACATATGGTCTTCTTCATATATTTTTCACATTTTTTTCAAATGAAACATCAGAGTTCAAGTGGGGTGACATCTCTAACATGGAGACATTTTTGAAAGATCTTGGTGAAGATTTTACTTGGAAAAATTGCCCACTTGAGTGTGCACACTTATTTCACAAAAAAATATGTACATTGATGACAAAATACATAAATTGTGAGAACGAAATTTTAGGATGTGTTGAGCATCACATGTGTTGATATGAAATTCAACATAGATTATCGTTGCATGGACATATCATATTGTGGTTACAGAAAGATGATGTGGATCATATCACAAATGAAATTTTAGCTTTGTTCATGCCATTTATGATGAAACCTTAAAATCATTCATATAGCTTGTAAATCCGGTTGAAAACAAACTTTTCAAATTAATGCACAAGAAATAACCCAAAAAAGTTATAAAACTAGATGTGGTTGCAAAATATGGTTTTTCGTATGCTATAAACAAAGAAACAATGGTGAAATTGAATTATTATAATAATGGATGGGAATATTTTCAACCTAGATACTGTGATAGAAATGTGGTACCATACCATGTAATGATATTACTGGTATGGGGTGCACATATTAATTTGCAATTAATCACCTTCTCATACTAATCATACTACTTATTAAAATATGTAATGAAATTGGAGCCCAACAGCCCTTTAAATTTAGGCATTAAAAATGCAAAGAGGCTTAGGTTTGACAAATTGAGTGTTATACAATTGTACTTAATATTAACAATAGTAATCGCAAAACTTGTAACTTCAATAGAGGCAGTAATCACATGCCTAGGTATTCCAATTATCCAAAAAAGTGAAGTTGTGATATATATTGATTCAAAACCACTCGAATTTCAAACAAAAATTGTTTCATAGTCAATTTTTTTGGGTATACACCTAATTGATGTGTATAAACATTGATCGACATTGCATGAATCCATTACATTCAAATATTATTATAGACAATTTGAGATTTTGAAGAAAAGGCATGCTAATTCCCAATACTACATTTGTATTGATAATATCGGCAACTTTGTACATCATAATAAAAAAGTAGCGTGTTTTACAAATTACAATCCCATTGTTGGTACAAAATACTAATTTTATGATATATTCCTTCAACATGTTTATTTTAAGAATGAATAAGATCTCTAGACACCGAATAATAAACATCAATCATACATATTTGAATGTAAATATCAAGGATATCTTGACAATATTGAGTCATTGCAAGGGTTACATCTATAGAATATTGTAAGTGAAATTTATTAGATGAACTAAAACAACATTTCATTAACAATATTATTGAAAAAAATCCATACCTAGATGTAGATTACATTGGAGATACAATATGCCATGAATAACCTATTTTCAAAGATGTAGAAAACATATTCAATGTTGATTGTTTCACAATTCCATGCAAGATACAAATCTTACATATGATCAACAACAAATATTCAAGCATTTGACATCTTCAATGTTGGGTATTTATTTTTTGGAATGAACACCTAGAAGTGAAAAACAAAAAATAAAAAAACAATTTAACCAAACACCTCTAAACATTGGGGAAAAAAGTTCTTTTGGTAGCAACAACTAGTGTTGCAACTTCTAGACTTTCTCATAAAATAGGCATTGTTCACAAATATTTTAGAATTCCCATATGGGGATATTTGTATGTTTTACAACAACCCAATGCAACACTGCAAAAAATTCAAAAATTTGACATCATTATCATTGATGAGGTGTCATTATTCATAAACACATTGTTGAATTTGGTATACATGTGCATCACACAAGTGTCATTTGGAATTGATGATCCAATTATTTGTTTTTTTGGTTGTTGGATATATGGCACAATTACCACCAATATGTAATCATTTTGTTGAAAGTTCTAACAATGTTTACAATAAGTCATATTCAAAAATCTCCATTTTGGAGATCTAGCACTCATTTCACATTCACAACATTAGTTCGACATGCTAAAGATCCTGAATATTTAAAATTTCCAAATTAATTCGAACTAAAAAACCTTTAGAAATTAAAATTGAGCATTATTTTGCACCATGCAATTCCAAATGATCTAATTTTACTAACTTTGGATGAGCAAACCATGGTTTTATGTTCACACAAAATTGTCATGGAAAAATATAATGACATAATTATGACAAAGTTCTTTTATGATTCAATCATATATTCAATAGGTATTCATTCCAACACATTTGAAGTTGAAGAACTTGATACATGGTCAACAATCCACATTTTAATCTTTTGAAATTTTTTGCCATCAATGTTAAGATTATGTCAATAGAAAACATAAATATTGATAAAGGTATGGTTAATGGTGCTTTAATTGTTATGGTAAACATTGGATTTGATATTCATCACAAAGTGGATGCTATTACAATTATGTTAAACCATTTTAAACTATAATTAAAAGTGAAAAGATGCACTATTAAATTCAACTACACTTCAAAAGGTAGAAGTCAACTTTTCCATTTGCATTGGCATGTGCCATGATAAGCCATAAATCCCAAGGAGCCACTATTTCATCCAAAGTATTAGTTGATATACACAATGCATTTGCACCTATATTGACATATGTCATGTTTATTAGAGTGACTAAATGAAAAGATTTAACAATAGTTCAACAATTGCATGTTGATGATTTTTTGTTGATTAAATATACATCCAAATAAAACATGAAAAAGGTAAAATTCTTCTTAATCCATCCACAAGTCATTTTTTACAACTGAATGCAAGTAAGAAAATGTTAACTATGTTATTTGACCATTTCTTTCCTTAAGAACAATTCCATTGAAAGGACAAAACATGTCGGTTTGGTTCATCAAAATGGTTTTGGACCTACAATTTTACACAATTTGCTTAGGTTGGTGAAAGGCACAACAAAGCCTAACACATGTTGTTGATTGGTTCAATAGTTTGATTGGTCCAAGTGGGTTGCTATTACCAATGGAAATGTTATAAGATATGTACATTGGAAGAAATTTGCATGATGCAAGTGCATGATCCATTTATTTGGGTGCTTATTTTTAGCTTGACTTTCTATTGCCTCCTTGCGTATGTATGTGGCTACGGTTCATGATTTTGCTCAAAATAACAATTTTATATTTTTGGTAGTAATACCGGCAACTTTATGTTGAGATGTTTCGGCTTTTCGAGCATTGAAGTTGGCTCAAAACCTAAATCTTATAGTAAAACTAGTTTTTTGCACTTTGCATGTTTTGGGTGGGTAAAGCAAAGTTTTTCTTGTGTTACTAGGATATAAAAGTCCCACAAATGGGACAAGGATTTATTCTTCATCCATAGCAAAATTATTTTTTGAGTTATTTCTTTTGGCACACTAATGCATCATAATCATAAAACCTTCCTACTAAACATGATGAACAATAAGGTTTGATATGGGATTTCTACTGGAACAAACAAAGATAATACTTGTGATAAGTAAAGTGGTAAGCAACAAATGAGCACTTCTCTCAGGGCAAAGGTCCATGTGTTACGTTGGACATTCCTTGGCTTGCATTGATTGGCCAATCCATCTCCATTGTTGTATTTGTAGCTCATTCTAGTTCTATTAGAGTCAAGGATTCTTTAGAAATAGATTCGAGGACAAAGATGGACTCTTTGAAAAGTATTTTGAATGGGGGTGTGTCTTTGTCAAAGCTTGGAGGGATAGTTCTTGTTGAAACTCTTGAGTAGCATATGCAAACTTGAAGCTTAAACAACATCTTCCAATTGTCCTTGTTATGTATGTCATGTCTTGACAATTCTACAATTTTTAGATATATGGAAGAGATGTGAAAAAATAAGTATTTAGAGCAACAAAGTCTTTTCAAAACACATATGCAAGTTGTAATGTCAATTGTAACCTAGTGGTGCATATGCAAGTTGTATAATCAACTATAACCTAGTGGGTTTATTATTTTGCCAAACTGGAGGGAAAATAAAATTGAAATGTCCACCTACTTCACAAAATTGGAAAAAAAAGAAGTACTACCACAATTGAATAGTTGACAAAAACATGCATATGGATCACCTTATGCATAAATATCATGGTGTGTCAAGATAAATTCTCCACGTGATGGGTCCAGAGTGACTCCCATAAATATGCATGGAAATGACTTGTGGTCAATGGGGTGACAAATCTAGTTTTTTTAAGGATTTTGTGATGTTGCAAATGTGGCGACCATCCAAAATCTAGTTTAGCCAATTCTGGCTACGTGCCAGATATGAAAGTAGAAAAAAACCAGGATCCTTCAATATTCTTGGCTTCCTTCTGGAACTTATTGAAGAAATCTGGCGATTTGAATTTTTTTCTTTTCGAAATTTGGCGAATTTGGACCATTTTTCTCATGAAAAATCCTTTGTAATGGTCGAAATCACATTTTTTAGGTCGAATTTTTGCGAAAATTCGCCAATAAATAAAACACTGGAGCCCGGGATATGAAGCCCCGAAGGGGCAGGAGTTAATGGGCAGGGCAGGTTGGAGGAGGCGGAGGGCAGGCTCGGAGAGATACATATATCGACTGCCCTGCCCGGAGCTAGTCTAGTCCCCGAAGTGGAACGGGAAAGTTCCGGCCCACGGTCAGGTCATGGCTTGCAGAACGCCTCCTGCATGTGTGCGTTTGTGATTGTGAAGAAATCAGCTGCGGCACACACTCTAGTAATAATTTCACTATTGTTGCAGCGATGCTGTTGTGGCGTTGTTGTTGTTGTTGTTGTTTTTGTGATTGTTGTTGTCTGATGGTGTTGGTGTGGAGGTGCTAATATGGGAGCAAGGAGCTAGGGTTGTGGAATTGGATGAGAGTGTGTACTGCTGTTGTGTGGCCTCATTGCTTCATGATTCGTTTTTGTGCTGCTTCAAGGGTTTGGCATGCTTCTTCTTCAGCTTCTCTAGTTTGCCGGCCACGCGTAGCAGTGGAATCGACAATTGCGTGCGCGGAGTGTTTGCAGAGGAAGTTTTGCCCTGGTCAGATTATTGTGGTATGGGTGATCCGGCAAGCTGGCCTCAGCCCAGCGGCCTCACGCCTGACGGCTCCTCTGCCTTCGCCGCCGCCTTCGCATCTGCACGCCAAGACGACGCCTGGTGGGCGCAGGCCGAGCTCCGGACTTCACAACTCATTGCCTGCATCCAGCCCACGCGCGCCTCGGAGGAGAGGAGACAAGCCGTCGCCGACTACGTGCAGCGTCTCATCCACCAATGCTTCAAGTGCCAGGTGCAATTTTTTTCTCGTTTCGCATAACTTTCTGGGATAGGTTCATGGAATGTGTTGGCAATGCGCCTTTCGGTCGAAGGCTGAGAACGCGTCCTTTCTGCAGGTAGTCACATTTGGGTCGGTGCCGTTGAAGACCTACTTGCCTGACGGGGATATCGACTTGACAGCTCTTAGCCAGCATGGTGAATTGAAGGAAACGTGGGCAGAGGATGTGCACAGCGCACTTCGGAAAGCAGAGAAGGATTCCAAGGCTGAGTTCCGTGTCAAGGAAGTGCAGTACATCCATGCAGAGGTCAGGTTGGGATATACTCTGGTGGTGTTTACATTATCGCCAGTCATCCACCAGCCTGATTGTCTTTATCTGTTTTTGTTTTGGATGATGCGCAGGTCAAAATCATTAAGTGCCTGGTGGAGAATATTGTGGTTGACATTTCTTTCAATCAGACTGGCGGATTGTGCACTCTCTGTTTCCTTGAGGAGGTTTGCTCACTCCAACACCAAAGAACTGGCAGCTTAAATAGCACAGAAAATTGTGCTCTGACCTATTGTTTTAGTCACACCCATGTGACAAGGTTGTACAGCCCATTGGTGGAAAGTTTGATGAAATGGAACTTAATACTGCCCAACATAGCACTGCATGAAATGTCAATGATTTTTGGCCTCATATAATGGTGTTGGGAGATCCACTAGATTCTGGGGTCAGGAGAGCTCTTCAAATATTTCTGGACCTTTAATCCTAAGACCTGTACTGAAAGCCTTGGACCCTGTAACAATGATTATTGCAAGTAACTATGATTGTCACAATGATTATTCTGGGGCTGATTTGGACGCAGGTGGATCGGTGTATAAACCAGAACCATCTTTTCAAGCGTAGTGTTATACTGGTTAAAGCCTGGTGCTATTATGAGAGCCGCATACTTGGAGCACACCATGCCCTCATTTCCACCTATGCCCTTGAGACCTTGGTCCTCTATGTCTTCCATGTGTTTCATACCTCCTTACGAGGCCCACTGGAGGTAAGCCATTACTCTGAACCTTCTTTTTGCAGTTCCCCATTATACTCCTGTCTTACATCCATTATTTTGTGCCGTCATTCCGAATCTCTAGTTTGTTCAATGTATGGCTACGGAGTTTGTTGTGGATGTACTTGCTGATTGCTGGGTTTCAATCATGTATAGTATACATTTATGATTGTTTTTGTGTGTGTGGAAGTAATATTGATTGTTGTGCACATCCATTCTGGACCCTGAACTACTGGTTGTGTAATTTGACATTTGATGAGAGGAGCACTGTTTAGTGCCCACTGATGGGTTCATCTAGTGCCCATACTGTTAGAGTATATGGAAGGAGAAATTGTTCACAATTTCTATCACCTGATGAGCCCTCATGTTTAGGGTTTGCACAGGCAATATAGGTATGTTGAATTGGTCATTTGGGGTGGTTTAGGGCTTAAGGTCTTTTTAATTCCACTGAGTGGAGCATGTCCTTTATAACTACATACTGGTGTCCTTTGTGGTTGTTGTCCAGGTTCTTTACACCTTTTTGGAGTATTTCAGCAATTTTGATTGGGACAAGTACTGTGTCAGCCTGTGGGGTCCCGTGCCCCTGTCCTCCCTTCCTGGGGTGGCTGCTGGTAAACAGCACATCTCTTGTCAATATGACAGTGTTTGGTAATGAGATTTTAAAAAATGTTTGCCTGAGCTATCTTTGAAGGCGATTGAGGTTGGCTAATTGTAGTCTGGACTTGTTTTGCAGCTGATGGGGCTGAACCACCTCGAAAGAATGAAGGAGCTCTTTTGCTTACCAAAGCCTTCCTTGACACTTGCAGTGAAACATACTCTGTGGTTCCAACCACCTCAGACAACCAGACACGCACTTTCAACGTGAAATTTCTGAATGTGCTTGACCCATTACGCGAAAGTAATAATCTAGGGCGCAGTGTTAGCAAGGGTGGGTCTATTTATAAACCAACCTGCATTGAAAACATGCTTTCCTGGGATCAATTTCTTACCTCATGTACAAATCCCACTTTCCCCGTACTCTGACTTTATAAACCAATCTGCCTTAAAAAGCTTGTGATTCTGGGATCAGTTTCTTACCTCATATGTACACATATTGCACTTTCCCTATACTTCAGACTTGCCTGTAGTCTTGATCACAGCAAACTCTTCTTTACCCAAGGTTTCAGATCCAGATACAGAACATGAACCTTTGACTCTATGAGCTGAAGCTTTGTGAACCATTTCACCCTTATGTACACTAGCATCCCACTAACTAAAATATCAATAGGTATGAATGACTTGTACAGTCCTGCATGCTGAATTTTGCAGAGTCTTTGATGCTAAGCTAGGCAGCCCTACATCTTTCAAGATTCTAACTAATTAAGCACTTTCAAATTTTCCTCAAAATCTTGTACACCTTCACAAGCTATCTATTCCTGCAGCTTTAGTTCTCTCTGTTTTCTTTCATCTGCCTAATTTGCAGAAATATGAGGAAATAGTGTAACTGTGTTTTCATGACTGGGTTAGAGTAATATTGTAGTGGTATGCAGGTATGGTACACCTTTTATGTAATGTAGTCACATAGTTGGGTACTTTTCTGTCTTTTTTCTACACATGAGGTGTAAGGATTAGTGTGCTGCATACTTTTCAGGGAATTTTTACAGAATACGCAGTGCATTTGGGTATGGAGCTCGCAAATTGGCAGGAGTTCTAAAATGCTCCAAGGACAACATCAATGCTGAAGTGGAACGGTTTTTCTCCTCTACATTGGAGCGTAGTTGCAGTGGTGGGCGTCTGGATGCTGCTGAACCTCCGAGTCATAAAGAGAGGACTTTGGTGGGGATTGAGAAAGAGAATGGAGGAAAGAACTTGAACACACCAGAGATCTATCATGCTGGTCCTGAAAGACTCCAGTTACAATATAGAGGGTGGCCTGGACTTGTTGGAGTATCAAGGCCTCGAGATGCACTTGACCCAGCACAATTGGCAGGCAATGTGGATGGTAGAGGTAGCTTCAGGAACTCTGGAAACCTGCCAAAGGCTGTAGACACCAGTTTTGGAAGCCAGCAAGGGAAGTGGCAGAGTTTGGAACCTGGACCTAGAAGAACTTCCTCAGCTGGAAACTTGACTGCTGCATTGTCTGAGACACACCCAAGGCAGGTTGATGGAATGCTAGAATTCATGAATGCTGAGGCAGTGGAGAAAACAAGGGTTCTGAACAGAGGTCCCAATACAGGGAATGTGAATGCTTCAGTCACTGAGAGCCCCATTGACCTCAATCATGGTTTTCCAGATGCCAGTCAGCTCATGTCAAGTAGGAAGGACATGGGTGGTACTTATTTCCATCAGAAGGAGCCAAAACATGACTCTATGCTCCATATCTCCTCTACAGAGGACCTTGCTTTGAAGAATTTTTTGATGTCAACTCAAAGACAGGGTGATACTGGTGCAAGCTCAAACGCCACAAACTATTACACTATGGGAATGCCAGGATCTTCAGCAGAAGCTGCAGCTGTATCTAGCCAAGAGAACTTGCACCATGCAATTAGTCATTCAGGAGATAACTATGTTGGTTTGTCATCTGTGAGGAAGGCAAGTCCTCCAACAGTGGCAGAAGGAGGTAATTGGATTGGGGAGCAAACAACTGTGGAGATGATGGGCGCTGTTGATTCTGGTCATCATCATGTTAGCCATGAGCGTGTCAGTCAAAGTGTCCTTTGGCCACCTCCATTCATCCAGGTGCCATCACAATTCATTCATGCAGGTCATACACAAATAGCTTTATTGTCTGTGTCATCTGCAATGTCACTTCCAGCAACTTCACTGTGTCTGGGTGTACAGGCAGCTCAGCCCAATTTGTCTCTAGGGGACTCTAGTGTTCTGGGGACAAACTGATTTCTTGCTATGCCGAAACCTTCAGGCCCTCTACCTCCCCCTTTGCCACCTTCTCCCTATGTTAATCTTAGCCTTGCAGTTGCTCAGCTAGTGGATAGTTCATGCACAATGGGCATGCACTCAGGATCCTTTCCAATCATCCATGCCAACAAGAAGGTTTTGGATAAGCAGCACCAAGATAATTGGTAATGATCTTTGCAGGTGAGGCTACATCTCAATGTGGGAAAGTGTGTTTTCTGTTCATATGTTTCCATTCCCTTACATCTGAACCATGTGGACAGGAACAATTTCACCTACATCAGAGGCCTGCAGTCACCATGAGTGACGCAAATGGGCCAACAGGATACTCTTTCCCACCTGTGCAAATTCCAGAGCGACCATACTCTTTGGTGGCACCTCTGGTGGCAACCTCTCCTCTTCCTCTTCACCTTCCTTCACCAGCATCAATGTTGCGGCAGACTGGGTCAAGGGAACTCAAACCCCCACCAATCACTAGCAAGCATCCTGGTGAGGTAGGGAGTGAACATGATGTAACTGTTCACTCATTGCAAGACGAAGCCAGTCAAATAGAGAAATTGGGGTATGAAGGGGTAACAAACCTGGTTCCTTCTACTCTCTCTTATCCCCACTGTAATCACTTGTCATCAGGGGTCTCTGGCACACCTTTGCATGTTCTCTGTCTTTCTCCTCCTTACCAAGCCATTGACAATGCAGGGTTATCTCTTTCTACATCTGTCAGTCTGCAGCTTTCTTCTCTTTCCTCCATTCCAGTCAGTCCTTCAAATTCCTTCAGTCCATCTGTCTCCAAGGTTGCTTCCATGGGGTTCAGTCCATCCTCTCACCCCTGGTCCTTGGAGAATGTTTTAGTGCCTTCACCTGAGTCCCTTGCTGCAGGCACTCCACACCCATACCTTACAATGTACAATACTCTTCCAAGCCTTTACTTTGTCCCTCCAATCCTGGATGGAGGGGTTAGGGTTGACTTGACAAATGGTCTGCATGTGGATGGTGCTTTGGAGGGTATTGATGGGCCAGAAACACAGGCAGCTGATGATTTGTGGATGAAGTTAAATTCACAGGTAATCGGTTCAGTATTTCTGGTCCTGCTAAGTCAATATAGTCTCAGATACAGTGCTGGCTGATGTCATTTGATGCCATGTAGGCCAAGCCATCAATATCTGATAATCATTGCTGCTGTTCAGCCTGTACCAGGTTGTTGTCAGACATGACCACCATGACAGCCATCTGCATTGGTGTTCAGCAGTTTTCCTAAAGAGGCTAGATTCCAGGACTCTGTTGGTACTGGCTATCTCAAATATGGCAAATTCTGCGACTAGTAATCTAAAGTCATTCTCATCAACTTTTTCTTCTAATTTAATAGATCTATGTTGTGCAGATTGGCCTTGGAGTTGGGGAAAGGCTTAAGGCAGCAGGCATCCCAATAAGCACGAGCTATGGAAAGGATAGAATGAATAAAGAAATAGGTAGGGAGGGTGCTAATCATACTGACTGGACATCAGACATTCTGAGGGGGGATTTTGAACATTATCTTCGGAATCTTGAATATGGTCGCTGGTGTCAAAACCCCCAAACGCCAGAGCCAATGCTTCTCCCAGCACACATGCTCCAACAACCATCAGCCAACATCCTACAAGTGCATCAGCATTTACAGGAGGCTTCTCAAAAGCTTAATGTAAACATAACACATCCACATGTGCTTGGTTCAGGCCCTGCAGTATTACTGCCATCTGCAGGCTGGGAGGGGATGGGTAGTTATCAACGCCACAATTTTACAGGTTATGGTAGTGAAGAGTCGTCCTCAAAGCTGGGGGGGAGCACAAGCACATATTTATCCAACCATGTCAGTATGTCAGCCTATTCTAACTGTCCAGCTGTAATGTGGTTTTTGTTTATAGTTTTAATCCTTTAAATTTACAATTCATTGCATATGCATTTTGTAAGTTGTCACTTAGGACCAGATGCAACCTGCAGTTTTATAATCACTTCTAACTTCTTGGTCATGGAGTTCCAGATATTTTTTCCTGGAAACATTCTCAGTCAGAATATGCACACTTTTAAGGATGGTTTGCATTCATGATGTTGTCTTTTGTATTTCAGACACCACTCTATTGACTCTTAAGACTCTGTAGATCCATAGAATTATTTGTACCTCAATTGATTAGTTTTGTCATTCTTCTGAAGAACTAGCATTTGTTTGTAGTCTATTACTACAATTTAGAGGATTACTTAACTATTTTTTGGAGTTTCAACATTTGTAATGTTCAAAGTATATAGGGAGCTTTTTAAGTTCACTTTGTTCTGAAAGTCATTTGATTCTAATACTTTAAGAGTCTGTTCTCTTTCCTCTTCCTCTTTTGTTCTTTTCTGGTGTGTTGTCCCCTTTTCTTCTTTGTGCCCTCTTCTCTTCTTTTCTTTCCCACATTTCCATTGCTGCTATGTTTGTGAGCTGACTAGCATCATGGCTTCCTCCAAAGTTGTGATGGAAACCCTGTACATTCATTGATGTTTGACATTGCCCTACACCTGCTGCCAGGAATGGTAAAATTGGTGGGGATGTTCACATTGTATTTAGTCACTGTGGTACATCTATACATGTTCCTGTTGGTACTGAGCATGTGAGAGACCATAGCTAGTATTCAGACTGAAGTCTTCTCCTGTTCTGATTTATTTCCTAGTTTCTTTCTCTTCTCTTCCTTCCATGATTGCAGTTATTGTCTCTTGTTTATTGGTTCGGAACTCACTAACCTTGGTAGCAGGTCAGCTCACAATTCAGGTTGCTAAGTTGTAGGAATGGAGGGTTATCTGGAGAGATTGGAATATGTTTTGAAGACTCTAAGTTGTGCTCACAGTTTGTAATCCATTTCTCATGTGTCGAATTCTTAGCTGTACGCTTCAGCTTGCACATTACTAGAGGAAAATGTGTCCTTACTCCAAACTGAGATGTGAAAGTGGCAGCTATAGACAACAAGGTTGCTCACACCAAGTTGGTTGGATGTATGTGTCACAGAGGCAGAGCTATCACCATGACAGACAGGCACCTAGCTTTGGAAGGGGAGGCAATCAGCATGGCACTTACAGGCAATATGACCCTTATGGCAGGGTTGTTGAGGGCAACAGCTCTTTCATTCAGGGTTTTGAGAAAAACTGCAGCATTCCAGGGATTGACTGTAATGAAGTATATCAAATGTCTGCACCATGGCATCATGTGGGGCCTGTGCAGGAAGACAAGGCTGAACCACAGGCTCAAAACTCGAATGCTGGCATGAGCACCCTCCTAGATACACAGAGCTTTGAGACTGAAAGAATACTGGACAAAACTGGATTACAACAGCATGTAGCAGAGAGAAGAGATTTCCTGCTAGGGCCATCTACATCACTTACTCCTATGTCAGTTCCAATTCTGCCTGTTCCAACTGGGGGGGTTCCAGGTGGAAGGTGGCCTTTGCCGCATCATAAGAACAGCTATTGGAATCCAACAGGCTCGGTTACACCAGGACCTCATGCTCCTCAAGCCTACCCTCATGACAGCAGTGTAGTTCACTCAACTGATTCTTTGGAATTTGGCTCATTTGGACCAATCCTATTTGGTGATATGCGGATTTCCAGTACACAGTTGCAACTCACTCAAGCATATATCTCTGGCACTCCAGGAACTTCAGGGTTGACTTATTCTTCAGGTGACAGAGCACAACTATCATCATCTCCAAAACAAAGGTAATTTGCTTGTCCTGTTTCCATCATGAGATGGTAAGTTAATCTGTTTCCACTTGCAGTAATGCTCATCCTACTGACATTAATGCTTTTAGGTCACTGTCATTATCTGACTAGCTTCTCACTAGTTTCAGACAAATTGTCATCTATTGCTTTTGCTCTTTGGGAAGTGTTGCCTCAGGTTTTATACACCCTTCAATGTTACAGCGTAGTCAGACTAAGGTTGCAACAGACAATGGATGCCTGAAATTGTGTTGATGTGCCATCTGCCTTAAGTCACTCGTCCTTGTGAAGAATACACTAACCCACATGGCAAGATACATTGTTGGCGTATGACTTGTGGGTGCAAGATGAGGATGGTGGCTTTGGGTTATTGGCTGAGATGCAAACGTTTGCAAGTATCTTGAATGAATTGTCAATGGGCAACTCCAGACTTCATGTCTTATACATGTGAGTGAGTCAATCCCTAAGTTGGAATCTGCTTGCATTCTATAGATACAATTTGCTATAAATACACATACTGAACTTGAGAACCTAGCTTATATTACAACTATTTTTTTTTGGATGAAGCTGTCCCTTTTGCAACACAAACATTGATTTGTGACAAAAGATTGTGGCCCCATACCAAAAGTATCAGGATGTGAAACAAAGCTCTAGCAAACTATCATAAGTGTTCCCCAATTGATTATCGAGCAAATTGCCATATAGCTTGTAGGTCCTTGGAGTAAGTAAAGTGTTCTAGTTTCAGTCCCCAGACAAAGCTTTACAAATGTTGACAATTTGCTCACCAAAGTATCTGGTAATATTGCAGTTAGTTAAAGGTAGCTCACCCTGGCATATCAAAGTTCTGTGAATGGCAGGTATTGCAGCAGGTGATGATATGAATGAAGAATGTTCCCTGTTTTTCTGTCTCCATGAACAGCAGGTTTGAACTGCGAAGTAGTGCCATAATGTAGTTTCATGATTATTGCTCTCTTCATACTCTGGGGTCTGTGGAACTCTAATATCTGCAAGTCTATTGATGTTTGGCAGAAGTGGCAACTGATGGTCCAGCCATGTTGTACCATGTGTACATGTAGAATGGTCAATAATTGCCTTCTGACATAGTGTGACCTTCCACCTTGTTTTTGGCAAGCTTTCTGGTTTTCTAGCAAATTGTTTTTCTCCTTGCAAATTGTAAGGCTTTTCTTCCTTTCAACTGTGCACAGATGGAATGGCAAATTTCTCATTAAAGATGTCATTCATCACAAAAATACCAATCTGAATTGAATTACACTATATTTTGCTATAATAAGGTAAAATACATGATGAGCATTGGAATGAATGGCTGCTCTATTTTATGTCTGCAAGGGTTGGCGAGGTATATCTGGGCATTCAGTTGTACTGAGAATTGAAAACACTGGAGTTTGTATGGGACTATTATGGATCCTTTTAGTAGTGATGCTTACCATTGTGGTCGTTTTGTGGCCTTTGTCCAGACCACTCTTGAACAAGGGACTAGTGTGGAATGTCTCCACTGGTTGGGTGAAGTATTTACTGGGAATGTCATATGGAGACAGACGTCACCATGGTTACACTCTGGATCAGAAGTGATTTCTTGCAATTTGAGATTCTGCATGGCTATGTAACTTGACTACGTAGAAAGTGATGACTATGAAGGACAAAAAGGATATAGCTGGGGTTTCTTCCAGGTTTACAGAAGGCAGAGAACTTTGAAAAACAGTTTATGTACATATCTTGAGGCCTGGCTATACTTGCATGCTGGCAAGTTGACAGAAGGTGGAGGGAGTTAGTCCCAAAGGAGACATCTACAGGGACAATATTTGTCCAGATATGCATACTGATGCAAAACAATTGATGAGGACATGGGTCAACATGACACAAAGATTATGTGGAATAGCATGTTTTGTAATCTGCATGTTTTGTGTACTTCTAATGCCTATTGCTGAATAAACATTTTCTCTATTCATTTGCAATATGAAATATGTGTAATTCATAGGAAAGTTACAAAACCCGAGTTTGGGTTGTAATGGCAGCATCAAAAGGATGTCCAAATATGATTTGATTTATCAACATGTATTTGTGCAACTTGTTTGTTTCCCAGAAGGTTTTGAACAGCTATGAATGTAATGACAACCAAGGTTTGTGTATTAGTTTTTCTTTTGAATGGGACACAAAAGTGCAGACAATGGAAGACATGATATCTGCTTTGTAGGTATCATTTTTTTTATGGCCAGAGATGTGGAAGAAACAATTAAGAGGTAGAAAATGGGACTGTACAACCTAAAGATTGAGGCATATGTGAAGTTAAAGTTCTAACACGAATTATGATTTTTGGTGTGGTGTAAACTTTGGATTAGGCATATGAAATTGGATGAAGGTCAAAATGTGTTATGTGACCAAAGATTCACTGTCTCATTGGTTTGCATAAATTATGTTTCGAACATGAGGACATCCATTTTAGTTTTTGACATAAACCTAAAGCTAGACCATGTCAAAAACAATTTAATTGGTCCTATCCAATGTAACAAAGACATAACTATTATCTAAGGATGTTATTTCATGAGCTGTGAGTATGAGTAAGTGAGCACAATCGAATCTTTTTGAGAATATTTTGTCCACGTCGTCAAAATATTTGGAATTTTTTTTGACACATATGACAAAATATTTGCTGATGTGAAAGAATATTCTTTCACATGTTTATGGATGAACAATATTTATGAATGAAAATGTGGATGAAAACAAAATGGATAAACTTTTTACTAAAAGTTGCCAACAAACACATCTTTTGCGAAAAAATGAACAATAGAAACAAGGTGGAAATTCTTTATGTTGGTTTATTTTGAATAATTCGACACTTGAAATGTTCGAGTCATATTTCATATTTCCTTAATATGAAATATATTAAGCTCTGTAGCGTCTAAACCAATAAGTACCCCAAGAAGATATGGGGGCTATTAGCCCAAGCCAAAAATAGTGATGAACAGTTTTGGAAATAGAAATTTATGCAGCCAATGGGAAAGCCCAGCACACACTCAAGACGGGTCCTGTTTTTCCCTTTTGGGGGTGGGGTGGTGGGAGTTATTTTTACTTTTCTTCCTTCTTCCCAATATCTTCTCATCATGCCCCTTTTAAATTGACCAAGTTCCCAACTTGGTCCCTAAGGTGTTCCCAATAGCACCTCAAGTTTATCCCATATGATTTGCCCAAAGTTCAACTCTCATGTATATAAGCTGAAAAGGTTAACTATTGGAAAATATATCCATGTTTATTTTGCAACTAGTGATCCAAAGAGATGCTTCCATAGGGGAGTGCTAAATGTTCCAAAACAATTGTTGATGGGCCAATGAATAAAACTCATTCAAGAAAAAGAAAAAATTATGAGCACACCCATGAACTAATTAATATGAATCAAATATTAAGGAAGACTATTAATCTAAATCCAATTTAGTGGCATATAAATTTGTAGACCTACAACAAGTATGTGCCAATCCAAACAATACATATTCATCACCAAGAGGCATGTGCCCATTAGGAATTGAGAGAATATGACATAGCCCTTACACTGTTTATACCATTTCAAGTTGTTTTTTATATTCATTCACTTTCACAACCTCTTGCATCTAGGACCATTCTTGCTACTTGTAAAATCAATTTTCAATTTTCCCCTTTATTAATAATTTGCATGATCAATACTTCAATTTGCATTCTCTCCACCCGTACTGCATAATTGAATTCTTTTTACCTCTACCATGTGTTTGCAATCAATAAACCTCTATTCTACAATGGCAACAAGAAAATTGAAACCAATTATCACACCAAACACTTTGGAATTCATGATTGAATATATGCTAATTTCAAGCATACAAGATCTAGAATATGTGAGATGACAAAAGAAACAATGGAATATCCACGAGATGAAACCTAACTAATCCCCCTCCATCAAAACATGGGGAACATAATGGGAAAGGAAAATTGACAAAACAAATGAATGAGCAACATGGCAATGGGCAAGTGCCAAGATCAACAAAAAAAAAGTCATGCATTGTTCAAACAAAATGTAAACATTTCCAAGGAAGATATGGAATACTATAATTGGGCAATGTTTACACATGCCATGGACTTCTTTAAAGAATGGGTGAGTTTGAAAAATTCAATTCCAAATTTTTTTCACAAGCTTATTAAACGATTTGTCAACAGAGGATTTGGTAACATGTGGCAACTTGCTATCAACAAAATTCATGAAACCTGAAAGACATTTTTATGCAACTCTAAGTAGGCAAGCCTGGGTGCCATAAGAACTTAAGAACAAAATGTTAAAAAGTCCAATGAATCGTCAGATGATAATGTTGGCCCCAAAACCATGACACATGTATAATAATATAAAAAAATGATGTGTCGAAAAGTGGAGTAGGAAACAAAAACATAGTGTTTGCATTAAATTGTGATTGAATAGACATTTAGCTAAAAATATTAATGTGTCAAGGAAACAATCATTGAAAATATCATATCAGAGTAATAAATGATGAAGACAAGCATAAAATAAAATACATTATTTTATGGTTGTTGAAACACATGTAATTGTTCTGCCATTTGGAGCCATTTTGGCATATGTTATTGTTAGAAAATGACCACAACCCACCAAATGGTCTAATGAAAGCTAAAGGTTGTGATGCTAGATGAAATGCAAAATTAAAATGGCCAACTACAAATAATACGTCAATGGGGTTTTTTTGTGCATTCAATTTAGTTTCATTTTGAGGTTGAAGGGTTCAATCAAAGAAACATAGGATAGAGATGTCGCAACCCTAACTTGGCCAAGTGTGGGGGTGAAGCCCAACACTTGGAAAAGTTGGGGATTTGGAGTCCTCTGGGACTCCCGAATGTTCAGAGCTCGACAGCAGGACCCAAAACACCTCG
>Ga0116230_10000868_pt1 | contig 27502 bp, 30 predicted proteins | sample S1TSphfallax_3_FD_88678 | JGI IMG/M metagenome (GOLD analysis project Ga0116230, IMG submission 88678) | Host-associated microbial communities from peat moss isolated from Minnesota, USA - S1T2_Fd - Sphagnum fallax MG | ecosystem: Host-associated > Plants > Peat moss > Unclassified | place... | reverse complement strand
GCGGCCGGGGATTCGACCACGACGGGTTTGCCGGGATCGGTGCGATTGTTTTTCCAGTGAGACATGCGGGACTCCTTCACGCTCAAAGGTAAAAGGCGGGTGTTTGGGCGGGCGGGGTGGACGCGGGTTATGTGGCTGATTTGATGGGAGAAAATTTTTTTGGAAGTTTTGAAATGCCACCCGCATGTTCTAGATGATGAAGAGTGCAGCGGCGGGCAGCGAAATACGGGGACAGTCACGGTATTTCTTTCTCAACAAAAAAACCGGGCCCTTTGCGGGGGCCCGGTTTGTTGTTGTTGCTTGTCTTGCTGCGCTTACCACTGCATGCGGAGGTTGAAGCGGATGTTGCGTTCTCCATACGAACTGGTGATTCGCATGAAGGCGGCGTCGTTGACGTTCACGTCGGGCGCGTTGAAGTGGGAGGTGTTGGGCAGGTTGTAGGCTTCTGCCTTGAACGTCATCTTTAGGCGTTCGGTGAGCTGGAAGGAACGGTTGATGTTGATGTCGGTGTTCCAGGTTCCGGGTCCGCGGATGGAGTTGCGGCCGGTGTTGCCGTAGGTGGCGTTGGCCGGCGAGGCGAAGGAGGCCGGGTTGTACCAGTAGCCGTTGCTGCCGATGGTGCCCATGAAGTTGAGCGGGGCAATCTGGTTGGCGGTTTGGGTGCCGCTGCCGCCGTCGTTGAGGTTGTCGTTTGCGCCGACGGTGAGAGGAGTGCCGGTGTAGCAGGACATGATGCCGGCAGTCTGCCAGCCGCCGACGATCTTGGAGATGAAGCCGGTGCTGAGGTAGGTGCGGTTTTTGCCGAAGGGCAGGTCGTAGACCCAGGACATTTGCAGGTTCTGGGTGCGGTCGAAACCGGCGGTGGCGCGGTTGCGCTGGAAGGTGGGGGCGTAGTTGTAGCCGACGCTGGCCCAGCCGTCGTCATCGGTGTAATCGATGGCTTTGGACCAGGTGTAGGCGGCCTTGACGAGAACGCCCTTGCTGAAGCTCTTGTTGGCGGCCACCTGCATGGAGTTGAAGCTGGAGCTGAGATAGCCGTCCCACATGCTGGTGGCGATGCTGCGGCCGAAGGAGGCGTAGAAGGGGAGACCGGCCACGCCGCCGCCGGGGGCTTCGGAGTTGATGTTGTCGTCGGCCATCAGGTGGACCGAGTGCTGGCCGACATAGGCGACGGAGGCGATGATGTCGGACGGCAGCTTGCGCTCAACGGTGAAGTTCCAGGACTGGACATAGCCGCGATGCAGCGGGCCGTCCCAGGGGCTGCGCTCGGTGACGTTGCCAGGAAGCTGGATGACGCCGGTGTTGAGCTGGGAGGTGAGCAGGGCGAGGCTGGCGGTGGCATCCGGGATGCCGGAAGCGAGCGTTCCGCCGCCGGCGGTGTTGGCGGCCGCGTAGGTGGAGTTGTTGGGGTAGTTGTAGTTGATGGTCAGCGGGTAGAAGCCGCGCAAGGGGCGCGACCAGGCCAGCGGATCGTAATTCAGGCCGTAGCCGGAACGAATGACGGTTTTGTCATTCAGGCGGTAGGCAATGCCGAGGCGCGGGGCGAACAGCTTGTGGCTGACGGTGATGTTGTCGTCTTCCGGCGTGGTGCCGCGGCCGCCGAGGTAAAGCTCATTGGTGTAGGGATCGAGCGCTTCGAGGCCCTTGCCGTTGGAGCGGGTCATGAGCGGGAAGAGTTCGTAACGGACGCCGTAATCGATGGTGAGCTTGCGGGTGACCTGCCAGCGGTCTTTGGCGTAGAGGCCGAACTGCCATTCGCGGCCGGTCATGAGGATGTACTGATAACCCTTCTGGATATCGTCGGAGACGCCCAGCAGGAATTGCGCATAGGCGTTGAACTGGCTGGCGGGGGCGGCGCCGGTGGCGTTGAGAGCGGTGACTTGGCCGTCGAAATCGAAGTAGCCGCGCGCGCCGCCTGCGCTTAATTCAGGCTGCCAGTGGTTCAGGTGGATGCGGGCGAGGTCGAAGCCGAAGCGGAATTCGTGGGCGCCCTTGGTCCAGGTGACGTTGTCGTTGTGGCTGTAGGTTTCGTCGGTGTGGCGTTCGGGCATCCAGTCGGGAGTGCCGAAGGCGGCATAGGCGCCGATGTTGAGGTTGGGGAAGCCGCTTTGCAGCGGGTCGGAACCGTCGATGCCGGGGATGCCGAGCACGCTGCTGTAATTGGTGCCGAAGCCTTGCGGGTTCACTTCCAGCTTGATGCGCTGATAGGAGACCGTGCCGTCGAGAACGACGGTGGGCGAGAACGAGTAAGTGTGGCCGATGGTTCCGACCTGGACGAAGGTGTGGCCGAGGCCGGGACCGGCGTTGCCGTCCGGATCAGGACCGCCCGCGTTGCCGAGGATGCCGGTTCCGCCGGAGGTGGCGCGCATGAAGCCATATTTACCCCAGATGGTGTGCTTTTCGTTGCGGTTCCAGTTGATCTTGGTGTCGAAGTAGTAACGGTTCAGAATGGACGGCGCGACGGCGAAGTAGTTGTTGGTTGTGCCGGCCAGGTTGGCGGCCGGATAGTAAGCCTGGGCCAGAAGAGCGGCCGGAGACAGCAGGTTGCTGGGAATCACGTTGCCGGCGAAAGGCGTGCGGTTGGTGCCGTTGGCGTTGCCGGTGAAGGGATTGTAAATGATGCTGTTGTAAGCGGAGAAATTGCCGTTGCGCTGATCCTGGGTGGGAAGCGTGTAGGTGCCGTTGACCACCTGTTTCTGGGCGGTGGCATCGAGGCTGACGAAGTAGAAGAGCTTGTTCTTGAGAATGGGGCCGCCGAGCGTTGCGCCGTAGTTGTTGTAAATGGCGTCGGGCTTGGAGGTGCCGGCTTTCAGGAAGTAGTTGCGGGCGTTGAATTCCTGGTTGTTGTCGATTTCAAAAGCGCTGCCGTGCAGTTCGTTGGTGCCGGATTTGGTGATGAGGGTGATGGCGGAAGAACCGGCCAAGCCCTGGTCTGCCGAAGCGGCGCTGGAGGTGACGTTGACGGTGTCGACGGTTTCGGCCGGCACGTTGTAGCCGACGTGGTTGGGCAGCCAGGCGTTGATGCTGATTGCGCCGTCGATGCGGGTGACGTTGGTTTGCGCGTTGCCGCCGTTGATGTGGGTGGCGAGCGAGCGGTCAGGCGCGTCGGTGGTGGAGTTGGCGAATGCGCCGGGCATGGCACCGGGAACCAGGTTCACCAGGGTTTGGTAAGTGCGGTAGCCGCCGAGCGGCAGGTCAGTGACTTCCTTGCTGGTGATTTCGGTTTGGGTGCTGCCTTTGTCGGTTTGCAGTTCCAGTGCGTCGGCGGAAACGGTGACGGTGTCGGAGGTTTGGCCGACCACGAGCTTGGCGTCAAAACGCGAGACGTTGTTGGCGGTGATGATGAAGCCGGTTTCTTCGGTGGGCCGGAAGCCTGCGCCGGTGATTTTCACGTTGTAGGTGCCGGGCAGCAGGTTGACGAGGTTGAAGCGGCCGCCGGAATCGGTTTTGTCTTCGCGCGTTTGGCCGTTGGCGGTGCCGGTGGCGACGACGGTTGCACCGGGAACCACCGCGCCGCTGGGATCGGTGACCGTTCCGACCAGCGTGCCGTAGAGAACCTGGGCTTGCGCGAACGGCGCGAGGAAGAATGAGGCCAGAAGCAGAGATAGTGCTGTTAACTGTGAGAGTTTCAGAAAAGCTCCCCCCTTTGGAGCGTTTTACGATAGAAGTATGAGAATTGAGCGACTTAGCTCGGTGAGTCACGCGGAAGCTGGGCAACCTCAATGGCAGATCTACTTGCGGAGATCTACTTGCCCAAACATTCGATACTGGCAAGAATACAAGTTTCGATACTGAAAAACAAGGGAAGCTTGTGTTTTTTATCTATTGCTTTGCGGGGTAAGGAGAAAGCAGTGGTCGGGTAAACCCTTGGTTTTTGTTTCAATTTGGAAAAGGCTGCCGGAGAGGCGTTCGGCGGAGGCGGCGGTGGTGATGTAGAGGAGGTTCCTATTGGGCCCGCCGAAGGCGCAGTTGGTGATGTTGGGGACGGGCATTTCAATGACTTGGTCGACGTCGCCGGCGGGCGAGACGCGCACGATGCAGGCGCCGCCGTAGCGGCAGTTCCAGAGATAGCCTTCTTCGTCCATGGCGGAGCCGTCGGGCGCGCCGCGATGGAAGCCGGCGAAATGGGTGGCGGTTTTGGTCATGGACGGGTAGTCGTAAGACCAGATTTGGTTGGCGAGGGAATCGCCGAAGTAGAAGTGCTTTTGATCGGGGCTCCAGGCGAGGGTGTTGGAGATGCCGATGTTTTTTTCGCATTCGGTGACGTGGCCGCCGGGGTGGATGCGAAAGAGGATGCCGTCCTGGCCGCCGGCTTCGCCTTCGGAGCCATCGGGATTGACGTTGTTGCGCATGGAGCCGACCAGGAGCGCGCCTGCGGGGTCAATGGCGGCGTCGTTCAGGCGGACGGCGGGCCAGTTGGGGAGATGGAAACCTTGCGGGGTGCGGGTGTCGGTGGACGGGTTCCAGAGGATGATTTGCGAGCCGAGGCAGACGGCCAGAGTGCCGGGTCGGGTGGTTCGCAGGACGGTGGTGACGGGTTCGTCGAAGAACCAGGTTTGGACGGATTGGGTGGCGGTTTCGTAGCGATGGATGAGGAAGCGATTGATGTCGGTCCAGTAGACGGATTGCTCTTCGGGGTGCCAGAGGACGCCTTCGCCGCAGCGGTCGCCGGTGGGCGCGAGACAAGTTACTTCGAAGGAACACGCGCAAGACGGTCGCGGTGTCAAGCTCGCCGCCCCAAGCTCGCGAGAGTGGCTTTCTGTTTGGCGGCGAGCAGCCGCGCCCTTTGCGCTTCATATTTGGAAATCGAGAACATAGGCGTCGTGGGAGGTTTTGGGGATTATTTTGACGTTGTTGGCTTCGAGCAGAACGAGCGAATTGGGCGGAACGCTGGTGGTGAGGAAGACGCTTGCGCCGACGGTGCTGCCGGCTCCGATGATGGTGTCGCCGCCCATGATGGTGGAGCCGGCATATAAAGTGACGCGGTCGCCGATGGTGGGGTGGCGTTTTTGGCCGCGCAAGGCCTGGCCGGCGGCGAGCGATTTGGCCACCAGGCCGACGCCCTGATACATCTTGACGTGGTTGCCGATGATGGCGGTTTCGCCGACGACGGTGCCGGTGCCGTGGTCGACGAAGAAGTGGGTGCCGATGCTTGCGCCGGGGTGAAGGTCCATGCCGGTGCGCGAGTGGGCCCATTCGGTCATGATGCGGGGAATGAGCGGGACGTTATCCAGATAAAGGGCGTGGGCGAGGCGCTGGACGGCGACGGCTTCGATGAAGGGGTAAGCGACGATGACTTCTTCCTTGCTGAGGGCGGCGGGGTCGCCGTTGTAGGCGGCTTCGCTGTCGGTTTCGAGAAGTTCGCGGATTTTGGGCAGGTTGCAGAGGAAGCCGAGGGTGAGTTCGCGGGCGAGGGCGGGAATGTTGGAGTCGATTTTGCCGACGGTGGGGGCGTATTCGAGGCTCTTGCGGATTTCGTTGGTGAGGCGCGCCAGGACGCTGTCGACGCGTTCGGCGGTGACGTCGCAGATTTCGGAGGAATGCAGGAGCATGTCATCGAAGAAGCCCGGGAAGAGGAGGCGAAGAAGGTCGAGCGTGATGGCGGCGACGACGGTTTTGGAGGGAAGGTTTTTGCCGTCGAGGTGGTTGATTCCTCCTTTGCGGGCGTAGGAGGCCATCAACTGCTTGGTGATGTCGGCGGGTGTCAAACTAGATTGTAAATGAGAAGCGAGTTTCCGGCGCTGGCGCGGTTCACTTATCTGGACACGGCTTCGTTTGGGCAGGTGCCGAGGCGCGCGTCGGAAGCGATGATGCGGCATTTGGCGCATCGGGATGAGACGGCCAGCGTGCAGTTTTTGGGCTGGTTTGACGATATGGACCGGATTCGGGAATTGGCGGCGCGGCTGGTGAATGGCAGCGCGGCCGATATTGCGTTTGTGCCGAGCGCTGCGACCGGGCTGTCTTATTTAGTGAACGGGCTGCGGTGGAAGGCGGGCGATGAGGTGGTGACGCTGAAGGGCGATTTTCCGAATCAGGTTTATCCATCGGCCGCGCTGCACCGGTTTGGCGTGACGCTGCGGGCGGTGGATTGGGCGGAGTTTTATGCGGCGGTGAATGAGCGAACGCGCGCGGTTTTGCTGAGCACGGTGAATTACGCGACTGGGTTTTTGACGCCGCTCGAAGAGATTAGCCGGTTTCTGCGAGCGCGCGGCGTTCTGTTGTATGTGGATGGGACGCAGAGCGTGGGGGCGCTGCGGTTTGACGTGAAGACGGTGCGGCCGGCGATGCTGTGCGTGGATGCTTATAAATGGATGATGTCGCCGAATGGGGCGGGTTTTGTTTATGTGGATGAGGAAGTGCGGCGGGAATTGACGCCGTCTGTTGTGGGATGGCGGAGTGATGCGGGGTGGCGAAGGGTGGGTTCGCTGAACCATGGAGAGCCGGTTTTTGCGGAGGCGGCCGAGAAGTTTGAAGGCGGGATGATTCCCTTCCCTTCTTTGTATGCGATGGGCGCGGTGCTGGAGATGATTTTTGAGGCTGGCGTGGATGCGATTGAGGCGCGGGTGCTGGAGCTGGCGGGGAAAACTCGGGCGATGCTGAGGGGTTTGGGCGCGGAGGTGAATGCGGATGAGTCGCAGATTGTGACGGCGCGGCTGGAAGGGCGCGAGGCGGCCGAGCTGGCGGCGCGGCTGAAGGGGGATGGGATATTCGTTTCGGCGCGGCATGGGCGGCTGCGGGTTTCGTCGCATTTTTACAACAATGAGGATGATATAGAAACGCTGCGGCGCGCACTTAGTCGATAAATGTTAGGATAAAGCGGTCATGCATGAGTTTCTGCCTGATTTCGGGGACTTGATTTTGTGCATCGCGCTGCTGTTTGGAGCGCTGATTGTGATTTTCGAAACGCTGGAACGGCGGCGCGAACGGCGGAATGAGCATCTGGTGCTGGACGAGATTGCGCGCGAGTATGCGGATTGCCAGCGGATGGGCTGGTTTTAGGGCGTGGCGGACTGGGAAAATAACGGCGTCAAAATTGTTCGCGGGAATCAGCTGGATGCGAACACGCCGCAGACTCCGGGGATGACGCGCGCGGCGGCGATTACGCATGCGGCGACGGGGGCGAGCAAGCTTTGGGCGGGCACGGTGAAGGTGGACCCGCATGCCAAGACTGGGCCGCATCATCACGGGGAACTGGAAACGGTTTTGTACATCGTGAAAGGGCGCGCGCGGATGCGGTGGGGCGAGAATTTGGAGTTTGCCGATGTTGCGGAGGCGGGGGATTTTATTTTTGTTCCGCCGTTTGTGCCGCATCAGGAGATTAATGCCGGGGAAGAAGTTTGCGAAGCGGTGGTGGTGCGGAGCGGGCAGGATCCGGTTGTGGTGAATTTGGATTTGCCTACGCCGGAGCCGGCGAGCGATGGGAAGGGGCGGGAGGCGCCGTTTCATCCGGCGCGGGTGGAATGACGGCTATACTTTGAACAGGGCGGCTGCGGCGAGACCATGACAGACGAACAACTTTATCTGGCAATCGGTATTCCGTCGGCCCTGTTCGCGCTGAATTTTCTCGGCGTCCTGGCTGCGGCATTCTGGCAGTCCAAGCGTTTCGAGGACATGGGCAAGCGCTTAGATGATATGGGCAAGCGCTTAGATGATATGGGCAAGCGCTTAGACGATATGGGCAAACGCCTGGACGACATGGGCAAACGTTTGGACGACACCAAAGACTCGCTGAGGTCCGAGATAAACCGCGTAGAAGGCCGACTCGGCGCCGAGATTACCCGAGTGGAGGGCGTGCTCAGAACTGAGATTACCCAAGTGGAGGGCGTGCTCAGAACTGAGATTACGCGAGTCGAGAGCGTACTTGGATCTGGAATCAACCGAGTGGAAGGCGTGCTGGGCGCAAAAATAGACCGGCTGTCCGATCGCGTCGAGGTCCTCGAAGACGGGGCGCGCGCACGGCTCGTGCAGCAGTAATTCAAGCCGCCGTGATCGCCTGTTACGCTTGGCGATCATGCGCGCGTTGGTTGGCTTTCTTTTTTCGACACGAATACTTGGTGGAGAATTCTTATTTTCCGCAGGGCGCTTAGGAGGGCCCACGCGGGGAGGGGTCATCATTGCAGGGCGCGGAGGAGTTCGGGGCGGATGGGCCATTGGCCGCGCAGTTGGCTGCCGGTGAGCCAGAGGTTTCCGGCTGCGGCTGGCAGCAGGCGGGTTTGCAGTTGCAGTTGGCGCAGGGCGGTGTCGGCGGTGGCGGGGTTGGGGAAGGCGGCTTCGAGCTGGAGGCGGTCGGGCAGGGCGGAAATGGTGACGCTGGCGGCGGATTGCAGGCTGATGGCGAAAATGCGCATGGGCAGCGGGAGCGGCGTGGGGTTTAGCAGGAGGGCGCGCGAGAGCTTTGCCCAGACGGGGGCGTCGGGAATGACTTCCTGGACGCGTCTTCCGGGCGGCCGGAGGTTGTCGGCGCCGGCGGGGTTGGCGCTGATGGCGACGGCGAGCACGTCGGGCTGGACGGTGATTAGATTCACCCAGCGGCCGGGGGTGGTAGCGGGAACCTGGCAGCCAGCGTCGCTGCATGATCCGTTATGCGAGGTGGCGAAGCCTTTCAGCTTGTCCCAGGCGAAGCGTCCGCGGCCGATGAGAAATGTTTGCGAGGTGTCGGTTCCGATGACGATGGCGTCGAGGTCGCGTGTGTAATCGAACCCGGTCTGGCGGACGAAATCGGCGTACTGCTGATCGGGGGCAACCTTTATATTCGAGAGCAGGCCGAGCAGTTGGGCGCGGCGGAGCAGGCCGAGGTCGGCATAGACGATGGTGAGGTCGCCGGGCGGCAGGAGGCGGACCAGATCGCTGTTGTGGCGGACGAAGCGGTGCCGGTAATACTGAGTGCCCAAGAAAATGAGGGCGGCCGCCACGAGCGCGGCGGCCAGAAGCAAAAAACGGCGCACGCTAGACGGCAGCCAGTTCACTGGCGCGCGAGAGAACGCGCGCTGATTTCCAAAGCTCAATGTAGGGCTTCAGTTCGCTCATCATTTTGGCGAACTGGTCGAAGGTGAGCGACTGCGCGCCATCGCTGACGGCTTTTTCGGGCTGCGGATGAACTTCGACGATCAAGCCGTCCGCGCCAATGGCCACGCCCGCGCGCGCCAATGCCGGCACCAGGCTGCGCCTGCCGGTGGCGTGGCTGGGGTCGAGGACAACGGGCAGATGAGAAAGCTCGTCCAGAACCGGGATGGAGGTGATGTCGCAGGTGTTGCGGGTGGCGGTTTCGAAGGTGCGGATGCCGCGCTCGCAGAGGATGACGTTCGGATTGCCGTGGGCGACGACGTATTCGGCCGACATCAGCAATTCCTTGATGGTGGAGCTTAAGCCGCGCTTCAGCATGACGGTGCGGCCGGCTTTGCCAAGCTTTTTCAGGAGGGCGAAGTTCTGCATGTTGCGCGCGCCGATTTGCAGGATGTCGGCGTATTCGGCGACCATTTCGACGTCGCCGTCGCTCATGACTTCGGTGATGACGCGCAGGCCGGTTTCCTCCTTGGCCTTTTTGAGGAGCTTGAGGCCGTCGCGCTCCATGCCCTGAAAATCGTAGGGCGAGGTGCGGGGCTTGAACGCGCCGCCGCGCAGGAATTTCGCGCCGTGGCGGGCGACGAAATGGGCGGTTTCCATAATCTGCTTTTCGCTTTCGACGGAGCAGGGGCCGGCCATGACCACAAAATCGTCACCGCCGACGCCGATGCCGTCGGACTTGATTTCGGATTTGTGGCTCTGGAATTCGCGGCTCACGAATTTGTAAGGCGCGGAAATGCGGACGGCTTTTTCCACCTGCGGCATGGCTTCGAGCGATTCCAGGCAGGCGGTGACGTCGCCCACGCCGACGACGCCAATGACGACGCGCTCCTCACCGGTAATGGAATGCACTTTATAGCCGAAGTCGTTGATGCGCTCACGAACCGCGTCAATTTCGGCTGCGCTTGCATGAAGTTTCATGGAAATAATCATCTGCCCCTCACGAGTTAAAACACAAAAGGCCCACTCGTTTTCCGAGCGGGCCCCTTTCTGAATTCGCTATGAACTGCTTAGCTTAAAGACGCCCCCCGGCTCAGTTCTGGACGATGCCAGAAGCGGAACCAATAAAAGCTGGCGGCCAACAGGTTCATAAACCTGGATTATGTCACATTGGGGGCGAAGTTGTACATTCCCCGATTTCGATTTCGCCCTTGCCCCAGACGGTTTGGCGGCCGACGCCGGTCCATTGGGCGGCTTGGAGCCAGGGGAGGAATTCGGCGAGGGGGCCCTGGTAGTCGGCTTCGCCGATGAAGCCGCCGATGGAATGAGTTTGGCCGGTGCGGGTGCTGCGGCGGGTGAGGCGGATTTGCTGGAGGTGGCAGCGGGTGGTTTCGACCAGGGCGGCGCGGGCGGCGAAGGATTTGTAATCCATTTGCGGAGCGCCGTTGCCGTAAAAGTGGCAGAGGGCGCTGAGGCGGTCGCGAATGCGGGCGAGGAGGATGGGGAAGTCGGGTTTTTCGGCGATGGCGGAATTGGTTTTTAGTTCGGTGGGGGTGAGGAAGCGGATGGTTAGGCGGGTTTGGTTGCCTGTTGTGGCGAGGAGCGGGAGGCGGATGGTTTCTGATTCCACGTTTAGCAGTTGGACGGTGGGGCGGAATTGCTGGAAGGCGCGGGTGAGGTAGTGTTCAGCGGGGCTGCGGAGATCGAAGAGGTTGAGATTGAAGTGGAAGGTTTGGCCGGCGGGGATGGTTTGGCCATCGAGATGGCGGGCGCGGAAGACGAAGGGGCGGGGCCAGTCGGTTAGGCCGCTGGGGGCGGGGCCTGTTGGCGAGAACGTCCGGGCGTAGTCGGAGGGGCTGGCGAGTTGGCGCAGGATGGTGCCGAATGCTCCGCGCAGGGTGTTGGCTGATTGGCCGGCGGGGAAGAGGATGGGCGCGCGCGCTTCGAAGACGAAGCGAAGGGCGCGCAATTCGATTAGTGAGTCCGGCTGACCCACTTCAGGTATGTCCAGAGGGAGGCGCGTTCGTGCCAGAGGAAGCGCAGGAAAGTTCGCGAGTTGATGGATTCGGCGGGGATGCCGGAATAGGTTTCGATGCGCCAGCGCAGGTAGGGCGAGGCCCAGGGGCGGAAGGCGTAGCCGCGGGTGGCGAGGGCAAAGAAGCGGAGCATGGCGCTAATGGACGGCGGCGGTGAAGGTGTTGTCCTTGGCCGGAAGCGAGACGGCCGCTTTGCCTTCGGTGGCGTAGTAGCCGGAGCGGGTGCGCACGGTGGGCTTGCCGGGCGCATCGACCGTCACTTTGATTTGGCGGTAACTGCCGTCGAGCGCCTGGATGGCGGGGCTGTAGGCGATGGTGTATTGGTTGCGGATGTCGCGCGCGATTTCGCCGGCCAGTTCCTGCACTTCGCCGACGTCTTTGGGATAGAAAGAAAGGCCGCCGGTGGCGGCTGTCAGCTCATTCAGCGCGCGCTTGGCCTTGACGGCTTCGTGCTTTTCTTCGTCGGTGAACAGGCCGATGGCGTAGATGAGGGTTTCGCCCTGGTTGGCGCGCGCGACCACTTTTTCAAGAGTGATGTTGCTGGCGTTGTCCGCGCCGTCGGTGATGACCAGCAGGACTTTTTTGTCTTTCTTGCCTTTGTCGCGGATGTAATCGAGCGACATGCTGACGGCGTCGCGCATGGCCGTGCCGCCGCGCGAATCGATGCGGGCCAGGCCCTGCTCCATTTTCTTGATGTCGTTGGTGAAGGGCACGTCCAGGAAGGCTTCGTCGTTGAAGTTGACGATGAAGACTTCGTCCTGGGGATTGGATTCGCGGACCAGATCGAGGGCGGCGGCTTCCACGCGGGCGCGCTTGGTCATCATGCTGCCGCTGTCGTCGATAATGATGCCGAGCGAGACGGGAACGTCTTCGCGGCGGAACAATTTTACCTGCTGGGGCTGGCCGTTTTCAAAGACCTTGAATGCGCCTTCGCCGAGGTTGGTGACGAGCTTGCCTTTTTTGTCGGTCACGCTGGCGTGCAGGACGACCAGGCGGGTGTCGGAGCGAAACTGCGCGTAAGCAGCCAGGGCCGCGGCCAGCAGGAGGGCGGCTGAGATTGAGAATTTGCTACTGAGTGGGCGCATAGTATCCAAGCCGGAAGTAAGCCTTGAGCGGAGGCAAACCACGCGGTTGATTCAGCTTAACTTGAACGTGGCGGTATTTTCCATCGCGCTCGCCATTCTTCGGCGTATATCCCAGGATATATTCGTTCCTTAATTCAATCCCAATTTTAGCGGCAATGTCGGGGAGTTCGGCGACATTTTCGACGGCGTATTGGCGGCCGCCGGTTTGTTCGGCGAGTTCGTTGAGCAAGCCGGGGCCGGAGGCTTCTTCGGGAGTGCGGCCGCGGTTGCCGGCTGATTCGAAGATGCCGATGGCGAAAATCTGGACGTCGGCTTCACGGACGGCGTTTTTGATTTCGGTTTCGGTGTAGCGGCTGCTGTTGTCGCCGCCGTCGGAGATGATGAGCACGGCTTTGCGCGGATTCTTGGCCTTCTTCATTTCGTGCATGGCGAGGTAAACGCTGTCGAGAAGAGCGGTGCGGCCGCGGGACTGGGTGAAGGTGAGGGTGCTTTGAATTTTGTCGGTGTCGGTGGTGAAGGGGACGACCATTTCGGGGCGGTCGTTGAACTGGATGAGGAAGAATTCGTCCTGGGGATTGGCGGTTTTGAAGAACTCGGCGGCGGCCTGGCGGGATTTTTGGAGCTTGGGGCCCATGCTGCCGCTGGTGTCGAAAACAAGGCCGATGGAGATGGGCGCATCTTCGCTGGAGAACTGGGTGATGGTTTGCTCCACTTTGTCTTCAAAGAGGCGGAAGTGCTCTTTTTCGAGGCCGGTGACGAAGCGGTTGAGCGGGTCGGTGACGGTGACGTTGATGAGGACCAGGGTTTTGTCGACGCGGATGTCGACGCCGCGGCGGGTGGCGTCAGGCGCGGCTGCGGCGGGCTTTTTGGGGGTGGAAATGGAGTCGGTTGGCTTGATGTCCTGCGCGACGATCAGGCACGCTGATACGAGGATGGCGACCAGGATAACGAGCCCGATGCGGCTACCGGCGGAAGGTTTCAGGAGGGTGATGCGAGACAAAAAACGCGTCCGCATGTATCTATATAGGGCTCTCTGATTCCGATCATATCATCTGTAAGCTGATAGCATCTTTAGCATGAAGATGCTTCTGATGGCGATGGCTGCGCTGGTGCCGCTGAGCGCGGCCAGTGTTTACGATTATTCGGTGAAGACGATTGACGGGACGCCGGCGGCGCTGAGCAGTTACAAGGGCAAGACGGTGCTGATTGTGAATGTGGCCAGCAAATGCGGGTACACGCCGCAGTACGCCGGGTTGCAGAAGCTGTACCTGAAATATAAGGATCGCGGGTTTGTGATTCTTGGTTTTCCGGCGAATAATTTTGGGGCGCAGGAGCCGGGGACGAACGCGGAGATCAAGACGTTTTGCAGCCGAACTTATAACGTGACGTTCCCGATGTTTTCGAAAATTTCAGTGAAGGGGGAGGACCAGGCTCCGCTGTATCAGTTTTTGACGGAGGGGAGTGCGAACGCGGCCACGCATGGTGAGATTCAGTGGAATTTCACCAAGTTTTTGATTGGGAAGGATGGGAAAGTGGTGGCCCGGTTTGAGCCGGATGTGACGCCGGAATCGGGGGAGATGGAGAAGGCGATTGAGGGGGCATTGCGGTAGTGGTGGGGAGGTGAGTTTTTGGTATGCTTGTGAGTGATGGATCTTGCTGTTGGAGTGAGCAAAATCACTAGCGCGGAGATGCAGCGACGCCGGGAGGCTTTGCGGCGCGCCGATTCCCATAATCGCCTGGAAGGGCAGTTTGCGAGCGCCGAATGTGACGCGATCTTTGAGGCTTTTGTTCGCGGCGAGATTGAGCAGTCTGAAATTCTGCCTCGCCTTCATGCTCTGTATCGCCAAAACTGATTTTTGCCTGGTTACACTTTACAGGAAGGACTGACGCTTAAGAACAGGCTTGGGCCGACGCGCATTTGAAGTCGATTCACCGGCATCTTTTTCAGGATGTTTATGAGTGGGCGGGGCGCACTCGTGACGAGCGCGTTCAGTTGTCGGACGGCACGATTGCCAGTGAGCCTTTTTTGCGAAAGTTTGATGGTGAGCTGTTCCTGCCGGGGCCATTCATCGCCGGCGATCTTCGCCGGATCACTGGCAGATTGCGCGATGAGAATTATTTGCGCGGCCTTGGGCGCGAGGAATTTTCGAGACGCGCGGGCACACTGCTGGTTGAGCTGAACGGCGTGCATCCGTTCCGGGAAGGCAATGGCAGGACGCAGCGCGTGATTGTGTCGGAACTGGCGCGGGAGGCGGGACATCCGCTTGATTTTTCGTGCGTCAGCCGCGAACGGATGATTCAGGCCAGCATTGCCGGGAATGAGAAGAATGACCCGGCCATGATGCAGCGGCTGTTTGGCGAAAGCAGCGACCCGGTGCGCGTTGCGGCTTTGAGCAAGGCGATTGGCGCGCTGGAGCAGCATGGATTTGCCTGGAATGACCACTACATTGCGACGACTGAGCCGAAGTATCCAGTGAAAGTTTGGCTGGCGGGAGTTGCGGGCACGCAGTTTATGGCGCGCACGAAGACGGCGATCCTGATTGGGCAAACGCGCGATTTGCCGGACCCTCCGCCGGCGCGCGGACAAGAGTTCGCCGTTGCCCCGAGTTGCTGGGGCGATTAGGACCTAATCCACCAGGCCGTTTTTGATGGCGAAGCGCACGAGTTCGCCGGCGCTGTGCAGATTCAGTTTTTCCATGATCTTGCCGCGATGCGAATCGACGGTGTAGACGCTTAAGTTGAGCTTGGTGGCCACTTCTTTGTTGGTTTTGCCTTCGGCGATTAACTGCAAGACTTCGCGCTCGCGGGTGGACAAGGTGTCCAAGGGATTGGAACTCTGCTGGCGGTAATCGCTGAGGAGCGCGCCGGAGACGGCGGGACTGATGTAGCCATCGCCGCGCGCCACGGAGCGCATGGCGCTGAGCAGTTCAGTGTCGATGGCATCCTTCAAGATGTAGCCGCGCGCGCCGGCCTTGAGCACCTCGCGCACGTACAGGGCTTCTTTGTGCATGCTGAGCACCAGCACCTTGATGCGTGAATTGGCGGTGACCATGCGGCGCGTGGCTTCAATGCCGTTCAGTTCGGGCATTTGCACATCCATCAAGACGATATCGGGCTTCAGCTTGTCGGCAAGATCGGCCGCCTCACGGCCATTGGCGGCTTCGCCCACGACTTCAAAATCCGGCTGGGCGGCCAGAATCAGCTTCAAACCCTGGCGGACAATGGCATGGTCGTCAGCCAGCAGGACTCTTATCGCGCGATCGGACACGTCACCTCAACTCTCAAACCTTTTCCTGGCGTGCTTTCTATTTTGATGGTTCCGCCGCAGCCGCGGGCGCGGGTTTCGATTCCGGCGAGACCCAGGCCGCGGCTGGTGCGCGGGGCTGCAAAGTCCATTCCTTTGCCATTGTCGCGAATCTCCAGAAGAACGCAGGCGGCGGTCTTGCGCAGGGAAAGGGAAACTTCGGTTGCTGCGGAATGGCGTGCGACGTTGGTGAGCGCTTCCTGGGCGATGCGGTAGAGGCTGGTTTCGGTTTCATCCGGCAGGCGGTCTCCACTGAGTTCGCTTGCGTACTTTGTCGTCACGCCGGTGCGCTTGGAAAAGCCTTCGGTGAGCACGCGCAGGGCGGCATCGAGGCCGAAATCATCCAGGATGGTGGGGCGCAGAAGCTGGGACATCTCGCGGACGTCTTGAATGGCCTGATCGACGAGGCTCATGCAATCGTCGACGCGGGCGGGATCGGCATCGGTTCGCAAGGCTGATAGATTGGCTTTCACGGCAGCGAGCGCCTGGCCCAGTTCATCGTGCAGTTCATGCGAGAAGCGGCGGGCGGTGTTTTCCTGCGTTTCCAAGAACTGATATTGCAGCAGTTCGAGGCGCTTGAATAATTGCGTGGAAGCGCTGACGGCCCAGGATGCGCAGCCGATGGACAGCAGAACGCAGAGGCCAAAGAGCCAGACGGTGCCGCGCAGCAGGCCGTGGCCTTCTTTGGAAATGGCTTCGCGCAGCAATTCGGCCTGCTGATATGCGCCGTCCAGCGCGAGGCCCATGTCTTCGCGGTTCTGCTCCAATTGCGCCAGAATTTCGTCGCGCGAAACCACGTCTTTATTGCGCGCGAGGCGCTGCCAACGGCTGTTCAGCTCATATTGCTGCTGCTCAATTTTATCGATGGAATCCTTGGCCAGCGCCTGGCGCGCGGCGAATTCCTGCGTGTGCTGGTCAATGTGGTGAATGGTTCGCCAGGCAATGGTCAGCGCGCTCAGCAGCAGCAGCGAAAACAGGCAAAGGCCGACCAGGAGGGCGCGCTGGACTTGGCCGCGCGAAACATTAAGACTTACTAGCACTCTTCCCTAATCTAAGGGATCAAAGTCTACCAATGGGCGCGATGGCGCAAAGGCGGTTAACAGATCAGAGTAGAGATGTGAGCGGGAGACAAATAACAACCGCCACTTAGTTAGAGGAGAAATGAAAATGAACAAGCTAATGAGCGCCACCCTTTTGACCGTTGTTGCCGTGCCTTTTCTGATGGCTGCGCCGGCCGCCACCACCAAGGCCCAGAACACGGCCACCACCACCACTGCCAAGAAAGCCAAGAAGGCGAAGAAAGCCAAGACGACGGCCGCTCCGGCGACGCCGGCTGCTCCGGCCACCAAGTAACTGTTTACTAAGCCGGGCTCGCGAGGGCCCGGCTTCTCTCCAAGGCCTCGCCAAAGCGGTCGGCCCATAATTTTCGGCCTGCCGCGTCGGCAATTTCATCCTGGCGGAATTCCACTTGCAAGTGGCGCAACCCTCGGCGCAGGGCATGATGGGGAGTGGTGTAATCGACTTTGGGGTCGAGATCGTAAGGCTGATTGTCGCCGACGGAAAACTGGCGAAGCTCCTTGAGCAAAGGCTCGACCATGGTTCGGTCGTGGTAACTGGACAAGGAGACGGGCCAGGGGCGCAGGTCGCCTTTCAGGCAATCGGTCATGGAATGAACGGAGAGAAAGATTGCGCCTTCGCGGCCGTTCAGCGCGGCGTCAATGGCTGCGTGGTAAGGCTCAAAATAATCCTTGATGCGGGCTTGCCGGTCTTCATTGGTCAAGCTGCAATTGCCGGGAATGATGGTTCCGTCGCTGACTTTCGGAATCAAGTCTTCCGCGTCCAGATGGCGGTTGCAATCAATGACCAGGCGCGAGACGCCGGAGAAGACGGCTGGGGAATCGAAGCGGTCTGAAAGCATTTCGGCCACAGCCGCCGCGCCGATGTCCCAGGCGATATGGCGCGATAAATCCTGCTTCGTCAAGCCTAGACAATTCAATTCGTCGGGAACAAAGCTGCTGGCATGGTCGCAGACAATCACGAATGGCCCGGGGCCATTGCCGCGCCGCACTTGGAAATAGCTCATGTGGGAATATCCAATCCTTCGAATAGATCTTCAGTGACACGCACGGTGACGTCCATGCCGACAAAGGCGGACGCTTCGCCATAAAAGGTTCCCCAAAGGGGCAAGACCTGGCGGTGATCCCAGGCAAAGGCGACGCGGATCAGGTTGCGGTTGCCGACAATGTCGTTGGTGGGGTCAAAATCGACCCAGCCCGCACCGGGCAAATAAATTTGCACCCAGGCATGGGTTGCGCCGCCGCCCAGCACGGTTTCCGAGCGCGCGCGCGGCGAAAAAATATAGCCGCTGACAAAGCGCGCGGCCAAGCCGAGAGAGCGCGCGCCTTCCATCATCAGGACAGCATAATCGCGGCAGCTTCCCGAGCGGGAACTGATGGTCTCGGCGGGGTTTTGGACGCCTTTGCGGCTGCGCCTGACATACTTAAACTCTTTTTTGATGCAGAGCGTCATGGCGCGCAGGAGCGCCAGCGTTTCCTGATTTTCGAATTCGCGCGCAAAGCGGGCGGCCCATTCTTTCACCAGATCAGTGGGGTAGTGGTGAGTGAGGGCGCGGTCCAACTGGGCGCGGTCTTCCCTGGTGTACTGGAACGGATAATGGGTGGCGTAATCTTCCAGCGGAAACTCCGGGAGGTTGGTTTCAAAATGCTCCAGGGTGACGGTGGTTTCAAAGCGCAGCTCTTCGGTTTTGCAGTCGAAACTGACCACGGCGATGGAGTTGTCGAAAACATCGTGAACCCAGCGCACGCTGGCGGGATGGGGAGTGATGTCGAGGCGCGCGGAGCGGAGGCGCAGGTCGTGACTTTCGCGCGGGCGGAACATCATTCGGTGCTCGCCCAGGCCGACGGGTTCAGAATAGCGGTAAACCGTCACGTGATGGACGGTTAGATAGGAAGGCACACTCGGGTTGATCAACTCACTGGCCAACTGCCACGGCATCCAATTGCGGCGTTTCCTCACATACTACCGTGAACTGCTGAAGCCAGGCGGGGCCAAACGACGTGGAAATGGCCACGTCGGCGGCATCGCGGCCGCGCGCCATGAGAATGCGGCCGATGCGCGGGATGTTGTTGCGCGGATCGAAAGTGTACCACTGGCCGCCGATGTAGGCCTCAAACCAGGCGGCCCAATCCATGGGCAAAACGACGGGGACGCCGATGTCGGGAATGTAGCCGGTGCAGTAGCGCGCCGGAATGTTCATGCAGCGGCAAAACGTGACGGCGAGATGAGCAAAGTCGCGGCAGACGCCGATTTTTTCCTGGTACGCCTGCTCGGCGGTGCGGGTGGAGCGCGCCTGCTGGTAATCAAAAGTGATGTGCTGGTTGACCCAGTCGCAAATGCCCTGGACGCGGGCCCAGCCGGGAGGTAGGTTGCCGAACAGGTTCCAGGCCAGATTGGTCATAACATCGACTTCGCAATACCGGCTGCCGAGCAGGAAGATTAAAGCCTCTTCAGGAAGGTCGTTGACCGGATGCTGCTCGGCGTATTTGTTCACCACGTCGGGCAAGCCGCTGTCGCTGACGATGCCGCTGCCATAAATTTTTAGCCGGCCGGCTGGCGCCAAAAGACGGGTACACCAGTTGCCAAAAGAATCGCGATAGGGCCGGACAGGGACGCCCGGATCGGTTTTCAAATGATCCGGCACAACGATGTCTGAGGCCCGAGAAAAGTGGGTGTTGAGCATCAGTATCATCGCGGTATCTTGCGGAAAACTGTACACGAGCTCATAACCAATCCGGATCAACATATATGGGTGGACTTCAGTCTGGCATGAATTGTTTCTAAAAGCCTAAGCGTCGGCGGTGGCGGCCATTTTTTCGGCGGCGACGGGGAGGGTGAAATAGAAGGAGCTGCCGACGTTTTCTTCCGAAGTGACCCAAATTTTTCCGCCCAGGCGCTCCACGATGCGGCGGCAGAGAGCCAGGCCGATTCCGGTGCCGGGGATGGAGCGCCCATGCAGGCGCTGAAAGAGCAAGAAGATGCGGTCTGAATATTCCTGGCGAAAGCCGATGCCGTTGTCCGTCACCTGGAAGGTGGCCCAATCGCCGCTGACGGTGGCCGTGACATGCACGCGCGGAGCAAGGTCGGGCTTGCGGTACTTGATGGCGTTTGAAAGCAGGTTTTGAAACACCTGGCTCAACTGGCCGGTTTCGGCCCAGACGAGCGGCATGTCTTCATAAGTGATGACCGCCTTCGTTTCTTCAATTGCGCCTTTCAACTGCAGCAGCGTGTCTTCGAGCGCGAGCTTGGCATCGACGGCGGTATGAGAGGCGGCTGAATCGGCCGAACCGACGCGCGTGTAGGCCAGCAAATGGTCAATGAGCGTGCTCATGCGGTTGGCGGCGTTTTCGACGGTGTTCAAAAGGTGCTGGCCGCGTTCGTCCAGGACGCTGCGGTAATTGCGGCCCAGCAACTGGCTGAAGACGACGATGGTGCGCAGGGGTTCCTGCAAATCGTGCGTGGCGGCGTAGGAGAATTGGCGCAGCTCTTCGTTGGCCTTCAGGACCTCGCTGTGGGAAAGCTCCAAGGCGGCTTCGGATTTGCGCCGCTGGGTGATATCGCGAAAGACCAGCACGACGCCGCTGACCTGGCCGTAGGCGTTGCGAATGGGCGCGCCGCTGTCGTCGATGGAGACTTCCGAACCGTCGCGGCGCACCAGCCGGGTGTGAGTCTGGAGCACAACGGCGTTGCCGGTGCGCATCACCTGGTCAAAAGGGCTTTCCACTTCCTGGCGGGCGGTTTCTTCCACAATGCGCAGCACCTGCTTTAAAGGCTGGCCGACGGCTTCGGCGCGCGACCAGCCGGTGAGGCGCACGGCTTCGGGATTCATGAAGGTGATGAGGCCCTGGGTGTCGGTGGCCATGACGCCATCGCCAATGCTGTTGAGGGTGGTTTCAAACAGTTCGCGCGAATTGGCGAGGCTTTCGGCGAGCAAGGTCTGCTGGGTTGCGCCGGAGTTCAGGGCCAGCAAGCCGGCCACCATCAGGCCGAGAAGCAGAACACCGCCGGCGGCGGAAAGCTGAATGGCGGCCAACTGGTGGCGCGCGGCATCGCTGGTTTCGGTGGCCACATCGCTGCGCTGCTTATCCATGGCCACTTTGCAGATGTCGCGAATTTCGTCCATCTCGGCGTTGCCTTTGTCGGTGAGCATTTCAGCCATGGCGGCGTCGACGCCGCGGTTCTTGCGCACCTCGATGGATTCGGAAAGCTCATCGAGCTTAGAGCGCACGACACGCTCCAGGCGGGAAATGGTTTCGCTGTCTTGCGGACGCTGGGGGATGTAACCGGCGAGGATGTTGAGATTTTTTTCGAGCGGGATGAGGGCGCGGCGGTACGGCTCCAAATAATGATCGCGGCCGGTGAGAAGATAGCCGCGCTGGCCGCTTTCGGCGTCGTCAATTTCGGCCAGAATATTGTTGATGACGCGCAGGTAAGTGCGGTTGGACTGGGTCATTTCGGCTTCGGCGCGCGCGTCGGACCAGTTGCGGTAGACGGTCCAGCCGGTTGCGCCGAGAACGGCGACGGCGAGCAGGATGGAGCTGACGCCGGAGATCCAGAGAACGCGGGCTCTGCGCCTGGTTTCCGCTGTTTTTAGGTCTGTGAGCACGCTCTCCCTATTGACGGGTGCAATCCGCAGAAAATTACGCTTGAAGGTTTGCAAAAGGAAAACAAGGGAGGGGGTCCCCCCTTGTTCGGGTGACAGGCGAAAGCGCCTGTCCTACCTTTGCAGAAGTGTCAGCGCTGGATGCGCGCGGAGCCGCCTTTGGCGAAGGCGCGCACCTGCTCCACGGTTGTCATGGTGGTGTCGCCGGGGAAGGTGGTGATTAGCGCGCCATGCGCCCAGCCCAGTTTCACGGCTTGCTCATTTGGCTCGCCGGAAAGCAGGCCGTAAATGAAGCCGGCGGCAAAACCGTCGCCGCCGCCGACGCGGTCAATGACGTCGAGCTGGGCGGTGGGCGCCTGATAGGTCTGGCCGTTGATGTAGGCTACGGCGCTCCAGCTATGGTTGTTGGTGGAATGCACTTCGCGCAGGGTGGTGGCGACGATTTTCACCTGCGGATGCTTGGCGCGGACGGCGTCCATCATGCCGAAAAAGGCCGAGGGGTCGAGCTTGGATGTGGTGTGAACATCCTGGCCCTCAATGCCGAGGCCTTTTTGCAGATCTTCTTCGTTGCCCACCAGCACGTCGACATGCTGGACAATTTTGTCGATGGTGGCGACGGCTTTGGCGTGGCCGCCGGTGACGTTCCAGAGCTTTTCGCGGTAATTCAAGTCGAAAGAAGTGACTGCGCCGGCTTCTTTGGCGGCTTTCATGGCGTCAATGACCACCTCGGCGGTGGTGGGGGAAAGGGCGGCAAAAATGCCGCCGCTATGGAACCAGCGGATGCCGCCTGAAAAAATCGTCTTCCAATCGAAATCGCCCGGTTTCAGCAGGCCCGCCGCTTCGTTGGAGCGGTTATAGAAAACCACCGGGGGACGCACGCCATGGCCCTGGTCGCTATAAACGGTGGCGATGTTGGGACCGGCGACGCCGTCGTGCTTGAAGACCTTATAGAAAGGCTTGACGCCCATGGCGCGAACGCGCTCATTCACCAGATCGCCAATTGGATAATCGACCATGGCGGTGGCAATGCCGGTTTTGAGGCGGAAACAATCCGACAGATTGGCCGCCACGTTGAATTCGCCGCCGCTGACGTGAATGGCGCAGCTAGAAGCCTTGCGAAACGGGATGATTCCCGGGTCCAGGCGCGTCACCATTGCGCCAATCGAAACAAAATCCAATTCTCCGTCTTTGCGGATATCTAGTCCATTACTCATAAACTCTCCTTAAGCGTTGTAAGTACCCGAACTGACACGGCCACCGCGGCCAGTCCAATTTGTGTGGAAGAATTCTCCACGCGGCTTGTCGACGCGCTCAAAAGTGTGCGCGCCGAAAAAGTCGCGCTGCGCCTGCAGCAGGTTGGCTGGCAGGCGTTCCGTGCGATAGCCGTCGAAAAACGCCAGGGCGGTGGAAAATGCTGGAGTCGGCACGCCCAACTGAATGGCCGAGACCAGCGCCCTGCGCCACGCATCCTGATAGCTGTTCAGGACGCCGGAAAAGAAATCGTCCATCAAAAGGTTTGTCAGTTTCGGATTTTTGTCGTAGGCGTCCTTGATTTTGCCCAGGAAGCGGCTGCGAATGATGCAGCCGCCGCGCCACATGAGCGCAATTGCGCCCATGTTTAGATTCCAGCCCTGTTCGTTGCCGGCTTCCCGCAGCAGCATGTAGCCTTGCGCGTAGGAAATCATCTTGGAACAGTACAGGGCGCGGCGCACGTCTTCAATAAATGCTGTTTTGTCGGGGATGGCGAGTTTCTCGGCCGGTCCATGCAACAACTTAGCGGCGGAAACACGCTCATTCTTTAGGGCCGACAGGCAGCGCGCGAAAACGGCTTCGCCAATGAGCGTCACGGGCATGCCGAGATCGAGGGCGCTGACGCTGGTCCATTTGCCGGTGCCTTTTTGGCCGGCCGCGTCGAGAATTTTGTCCACGATGGGCTGGCCGTCGTCGTCTTTCTTGGCGAATATCTGGGCGGTAATTTCAATGAGAAAGCTGTCGAGTTCGCCCTGGTTCCATTCGGTGAAAACTTCCGCCAATTCGTCCGCGCCCAGGCCCAGGCCTTGCGCCAGCAATTGATACGCTTCGCAGATTAGTTGCATGTCGCCATATTCAATGCCGTTGTGAACCATTTTGACGTAGTGGCCGGCGCCCGCTTCGCCGACCCAATCGCAGCAGGGCGTGCCGTCTTCCACTTTAGCGGCGATGGCCTGAAAAATATCCTTCACGGCGGGCCAGGCTTCCTTGTTGCCTCCGGGCATGATGGAGGGGCCGAAGCGCGCGCCTTCTTCGCCGCCGGAAACGCCGGTGCCGATGAAGAGAATGCCTTTGGCGGCGAGATCCTTCGTGCGGCGATTGGAATCGGGGAAATGGCTGTTGCCGCCGTCGATCACAATGTCGCCCTTTTCGAGATAGGGCAGCACGTGGGCGATCATCTGGTCGACGGTGTCGCCGGCCTTCACCATGAGCATGACGCGGCGCGGGCGCTTCAGCAGAGCGACGAATTCCTCCACTGAATGCGCGCCGACGACTTCGGTGCCTTTGGCTTCGTCGGCGATAAAATCGTCCACCTTGGAAACGGTTCGGTTGAACACGGCGACTTTATAGCCGTGATCATTCATATTGAGCACAAGATTCTGGCCCATCACGGCGAGGCCGATCAGCCCGATATCGCAAGTCGCATTTGGCATAGACCTATTAGATCTAATTCGGAAATCAGTTTCTAGTGTTGGCGCAAAGTGGAGGCTGGGTTGACGCGCAGGGCGCGGAGCGCGGGGAGGGCGGCGCCGGCGGCGTAGTTGTCGAGATTGGGGTTGGGAGTGCGCGGCAATTCGGGCAGGTCGGAAAACGGCATCCAGAGGTCGGGGCTGCTGTCGAGAGTGGTTCCGGTGAAGCCTTATGGCGTGATGCCGATGATGGTGCAGGGGTGGCCTTGCAGACGAAGCTGCTGTCCGAGGACGGCGCGGTTGCGGGCAAATGTTTTCGACCAGCAGGCGTAGGAGAGAACGACGGCGTGGCGGTCTCCTGGTTCGAGAGTGCGGCCGAGCAGCGGAGTGATGCCCAGATCGGTGAAGAAGTTTTCGGTGACGGCGACCACGTGGGCGCGCTGTTGCTGGCCGTTTTGTTCCAGGGCGCGCGTGGTGTCCGTTTGGCCGTTGACGGCGAAGAGGGTGGATGAATTGCGGGCGAGGTACTTATAGAAGCGGTGGTCGAAGAGGGGGGTCGGCGGGGCGCTTGGGTTGCTGTTCGAAGAGCTGGACGAGGGTTTGGGGGTCGCGCACGGGCAGGGGGCGGAGCAGGAAGGCGTCGATGAGGGTGAAGACTTGGGTGGCGGCGGCGATTCCGATGGCGATGAGGAGGACGGAGGTTGCGAAGAAGGCTGGGGAACGGCGGATTTGGCGGAGGCCGTAGCAGAGGTCTTGGGTGAGCATAGAATTCTAATGATGATTGAATACAGCGAAGCGAGCGCGGAGGTGCGCGCGGTTTATGACGATATTATGGCCACGCGCCAGACGGATTCGGTGAATAACTTCTGGAAGGCGCTGGGGGCGCAGCCGGAGTTGCTGCGGCGGACGTGGGAAGGCATTAAGCAAGTGATGGCTCCGGGGGCGCTGGATGCGCTGACGAAGGAGATGATTTATCTGGCGGTGAGCGCCACCAACCAGTGCGGCTATTGCATGGCGTCGCATTCGGCTGGGGCGCGGGCGAAGGGGATGACGGAAGCAATGTTTGGGGAGTTGATGGCGGTGATTGGGATGGCGAACCAGACGAATGCGCTGGCGAGCGGCTTTCGCGTTCCGGTTGATGAGCAGTTCCGGCCATGAACAGGGGCCGCATGAGGGTGTGTGAAAGTAAGCTGTAACTCATGTTATTAGCCCGCGTGGTGGAAGCGTCGCACCGGATTTCGGAGACCAGCAAGCGCCGCGAAAAGACCGAGATCTTGGCGGCGGTGCTGCGGCAGTTGCGGCCGGAGGAGGCTGAGGCGACGGTTGCGTTTTTGTCGGGGTCGATTCGGCAGGGCCGCATTGGCATTGGATTCGCGGCGCTGAAGGATGCGCCGATTCAGGAGAATTTGAGCAGCGCGGCCGAGGTGCCCACGCTGGAAGTGAATGACGTGGACCGGACGCTGGGCGAGATTGCCGAAGTGCAGGGCGCGGGGTCGGAGCAGCGGCGCAGGCAGTTGCTGCTGGGCGTGTTCAGCAAGGCGACGCGCGATGAGCAGCATTTTCTGGCGCGGCTGCTGGCGGGTGAATTGCGGCAGGGCGCGCTGGAAGGGATCATGCTGGAGGGATTGTCGAAGGCCAGCGGCGTCTCGATGGACCGCATCCGGCGCGCGGCGATGATGGCGGGGAGCGCGATTGCGATTGCGCGCAGCACGCTGGAGCATGGGGAAGCGGCGCTGGCGCAGTTCGATATTCAGTTGTTCCGGCCGGTGCAGCCGATGCTGGCCGGGACGGCGGAAGATGTGGCGGAGGCGCTGGACGATTTGGGCGAAGCGGCGCTGGAATACAAGCTGGACGGGGCGCGCGTGCAGGCGCATAAGTCGGGCGAGGAAGTGGCGATTTATTCGCGCCAGGGCAATGACGTGACCGTGGCGGTGCCGGAGGTGGTTTCGGCGGTGCGGGCTTTGCCGGCGAACAACTTGATTCTGGATGGCGAGGTGCTGAGCCTGATGGCCGACGGGCGGCCGCAGCCGTTTCAGGTCTCGATGCGGCGGTTTGGACGGCGTCTGGATGTGGAGGCGCTGCGGCGGGAATTGCCGATGACGCCGTTCTGGTTTGACCTGCTGTATTTGAATGGCAGCCCGATGGTGGATGAAGAGCAGAGCCGGCGATTTGGGGAGTTAGCGAAGCTGGCCGCGCCGGAGAATTTGATTCCGAGCCTGGTGACGGGCGATGCCGCGCGGGCGGAAGAATTTTTGCATAGCGCGCTGGCGAGCGGGCATGAGGGAGTGATGGCGAAGGCGCGGGGGTCGGCGTATGCGGCGGGGGCGCGCGGACAGAGCTGGCTGAAGATTAAGCATGCGCGCACGCTGGATTTGGTGGTGCTGGGCGCGGAGTGGGGCAGCGGGCGGCGGCGCGGGTGGCTGAGCAATTTGCATCTGGGCGCGCGCGACACGCACAAGGGCGGGTTTGCGATGCTGGGCAAGACGTTTAAGGGGCTGACGGATGAGATGCTGGCTTGGCAGACGGGGGCGCTGCTGAATTTGGAGGTGGCGCGGGACAAGTATGCGGTGTATGTGCATCCGCGGCTGGTGGTGGAGATTGCGTTTAATGAGATTCAGGTGAGCACGAGGTATGTGAGCGGTTTGGCGTTAAGGTTTGCGCGGGTGAAGCGGTATCGGGAGGATAAGGCGGCGGGGGATTCGGACACGTTTGAGACGGTGCAGCGGCTGGCTGGGTTGATTGATTAGGGGAGAATAGCTGGCTTACGACAGGCAGGCAAGAATGCCGTCTCTGGCTGAACCATCGCGAAAATCCGATGATAAACTCGCAGATATGTCTCTTGTTTCCGCCCTGGAGACCCCCCGCAAAATTTGGACACGCGAAGAGGCGCGGCTGCTGGTGGAGCTAGGATTTCCGAACGCGGAGAAGCTGGAACTGATTGACGGAGAATTGGTCCAAAGAATAGGCAAGAAGCAGCCGCACATGCTCTGGCAGAATTTGATTCAGGGGTGTTTGCGGTGCCTATTTGGTCCGGAATATGTTCAGACGGGACCTTCGATTTATGTTTCGGCCGAAGATAATCTCCTGAATGAACCGGACCCGGATCTTATGGTGACGACCAAGTCGGTTCGCGACTTCAACGACAATCCAACTCCGGCTGACATTCGGCTGCTGATTGAAATTGCCGACAGCACGGTGAATTATGATCTCGGCAAGAAAGCGCGGCTTTATGCGAGGGCGGGAATTCCGGACTACTGGGTGGTGGATATTCCTGATCGGCTGATTCATGTGCATCGAGTTCCGAAGCGGGATGCTTTCATGAGTGTCGCCAGATACAGATTTGATGAGAGCATTGCTCCGCTTGCTGACCCGGACAGCTTAATCTGCCTTGAGCGGTTATAGATGGCCATTACTTTGACGGCGAAGCGGCTGGTCACCGCTGACGGCATTATTGATCAGCCTCTGATTAGCATTGATGGGGCGCGGATTGCTTCGATTTCGACGCGGCATGCGAGCGAGAGCGTTGGTGTTACTCATGACTTTGGAGAGGCGACGCTGACGGCTGGGTTGCTGGATATTCATCTGCATGGCGCGGTGGGGCATGACGTGATGGAGGGGACGGCGGAGGCTCTGGGCGCGGTCTCGAAATTTCTGGCCAGCCGGGGCGTGACCGAATATCTGGCGACCACGGTGACGGCTTCGCTGGACCTTACTTTTCGCGCGCTGGATGGGAT
>Ga0116230_10000867_pt1 | contig 27502 bp, 20 predicted proteins | sample S1TSphfallax_3_FD_88678 | JGI IMG/M metagenome (GOLD analysis project Ga0116230, IMG submission 88678) | Host-associated microbial communities from peat moss isolated from Minnesota, USA - S1T2_Fd - Sphagnum fallax MG | ecosystem: Host-associated > Plants > Peat moss > Unclassified | place... | reverse complement strand
GATCTAAACGCTCGCAGCCGCGAACTGACCTCGCGGCTGCGAGTTCCACTTTGATCTTCCAATTTGAAACGCGGGTCGATGGCCCCGCGCCGCCGATTCACCGGTTGCAAAAAAGTTTTGGCTGGTCGCTCCGCGTGGTCGCGGGCACTTCGCTGGCCTCGGTCCGCGACGACGCGAAGCGACTTCGATTGGGCCTTGCACAGCCGATCGACCTTCGACTACAGCACATTTTTCCAACCTCAACCCAATCCGCCGCGCCAGGCTTTGCGGATTAGCTTCACCCTGCACATGCTTTTTTCAGCGCCAGCCTGACCCGCTTGGGGGTATGGGCAGCGTTGCCGACCGAGTGATAACCAGCCGCAGGTTACGCACCGACAGGACGGAAAACCTCAACCACCCGGGGAACTAACCTAGCAATAAATTGTATAAATCAGACAAATTGTCGTATAGGTGGTAAAATGGGTTATTTACGGAGTCGAAAAGTGGAACATTTTGGAATATTGTGGAACATCGGGCGCAGTACAGGAGCAGCCAATTTGTCGGTGCGGCGTTGGGTTGATTGAGCAGTAATTTCGTGGGCAGGGGGGCTGGGCGTCTGGAATTGACGAAAAGCCAGGATTGCATCATCCGGCGGATTTCCTACACTGTTCGCCCGACTGGATTTTCAAAAAGGAAAGCTGCTATGCCGTTGATGACCACCAAGCCGATGTTTGACCTCGCGTATGATGGCGGGTTTGCGATTGGGGCTTTTAATGTGAACAACATGGAGCTGTGCCAGTCGATCCTGGATGCGTGCGCGAAGGAGAAGAGCCCGTGCATTTTGCAGATCAGCAAGGGGGCTCGAAAGTATGCCAACATTCGGTATCTCAAGGCCATCATTGATGCCGGCGTCGCGGAGTATCCGGATCTGCCGATCGCCGTGCATTGCGATCATGGCGACACGCTGGACCTGATTACCACTTGTGTGAACGATGGGTATACCTCCGTCATGATCGACGGCAGCCATCATCCGTACGAGGAAAATGTGCATCTGACTTCCGAGGCGGTGAAGATCGCCCATGCGGCTGGCGTGGTGGTGGAAGCGGAACTCGGCATGCTCGGGGGGATCGAAGAAGATGTGGTGGGGTTGGACGCCGAGGAATATCAGAAGAACATCCAGAAGTTTTTGACCGATGCCAACGAGGCCGCCGACTTTGCCAGGCGAACCGGTATCGACAGCCTGGCGGTGGCGATCGGCACCAGTCACGGCGCTTACAAATTCAAGCACGAAGCCCTGCTGGCGTTTGACCGCATCGAAGAAATCATGAAGACCTGTCCGGGCGTACCGCTGGTGATGCACGGAAGCTCGTCGGTGCCGCAGGAGTTTATCGATCTGGTGAACAAGTACGGCGGCAAGATGCCCAACGCCAAGGGCGTGCCCGAAGACCAGATCGCCATGGCGGTGCAGAAGTACGGCGTGTGCAAGGTGAACATCGACACCGATCTGAGACTGGCGATGACCGCCAAGATCCGCGAAGTGTTCGCCACCAAGGCAGCGGAGTTTGATCCGCGGAATTATCTGGGCCCCGCGCGCGAGGCGATCACCAGCATGGTGCAGCGCAAGCTGCATGTGCTCAACAGCGCCGGCAAGGCGGAGATCATTAACAAGCACTGGGAAAAACTCGGAAAACCGATGCCAAAGTATTACAGCAAGACCAGGGCGGCGTGATTGCCCCCGCCGAGTCAAAGCAATAAAAAAACACCGGTAATTGCCGGTGTTTTTTCATTGAAAGCCTTCGATCAGGCTTGAACTGATGACCTGCGCATTACGAATGCGCCGCTCTACCAACTGAGCTACGAAGGCGTCCTGACTTGTGCCACCAGAAGATACCCAGGGCACCGGGCAAGGTCAAAGGTCGGGATCAAATCGTGATGCGGAAAATAGAAATCTGCACCGGCGACGCCTGTTGATTGTTCGCCGGAAAAAGGCGGCGCGGGGGTCGCATCTGCGGATATCTGGTATCATGGCTGCACGGTCTGGGCGAATCGCTGCCCAAGCCCGGAGTATGAAGCACGTCAAGCCTGTTTTTTACGCATTGCTGATTGTCCCCGCCATTGTGCTGCTGGCGTTTGGTCCGAGTTCGGTTGCGCCGGTGCCCAGGGGTCGGGTGATCGTGGATTACTGGGAAAAATGGACCGGCACCGAAGGTGCGCAGATGAAGCAGATCGTTGATGACTTCAACAACACGGCGGGGCGGGAGAAGAACATTTTCGTGCGGTTTGTCTCGACGGCGGACATCGAGCAGAAGACGCTGGTCGCCACCGCGGGGGGCGTGCCGCCGGATATTGCGGGGCTGTACGATGGGAATCTCGACCAGTACGCCGCCATGGGCGCGCTGATGCCGCTGGACGATCTGGCCGCTCATGCCGACCCGCCGATCACGGCCCAGACTTACAAACCGATTTACTGGGAAGGGTGCCATTACAAGAATCATCTCTACGCGCTGATCAGCACCCCCGCGGATGTGGCGTTGCATTACAACGTGAAACTGATGCGGGAGAACGCCGTAGCGCTTCGCGCTGCCGGGCTGGACCCCGATCGCCCGCCGCGGTCGATCGATGAACTGGATCAATACAGCCTGGCGTTGGAGCATCGAAACGCCCAGGGAAATCTCGATCGTGCGGGCTATCTGCCCACGGTTCCGGGCTGGTACACCAATCAGACTTTTTTCTGGTTTGGCGCGAGCATCTGGGATGCCGGGCGGGAAAAATTCACACTGACGGATCCCGCCGTCTTGAAGGCGTTTGACTGGGTGCAGAGCTATTCCAGGCGATTGGGGGCAAAAACCATCACCGATTTCAAATCGGGGCTGGGCGGCTTCGACACGCCGCAGAATGAATTCATGGCCGGCCAGGTTGTGATGGAGCAGCAGGGACCCTGGATGGCGAATTTCATCTACAACCAACTGCCCGCGATGGATGGCCTGAAACCCGGCGAGATCGACGACCCGTCGCAACCGCTGGCAAAGCGGCGGGCCCGCATGGATTGGGCGGTCGCGCCGTTTCCCTCAGCCGACCCGGCTCTGCACGAGGTCACCTACTGCGCTTTCGACACGCTGGTGATCCCGGTCGGTGCCCGGCATCCGAAGGAAGCCTTCGACTTCATCGCGTACATCAACCGGCAGGATGTGATGGAAAAGCTGTGCAATCTGCACAGCAAAAATTCCCCGCTGGCAAAGGTGAGCGACGCATTTCTGAATCACAGCAAGAATCCCTACATCGATGTCTTCGAGAAATTGGCACGCAGTCCGAACGCGCGCATCCTCCCGCAGGTGCCGATCTGGACGGAAGTGGATGATGAATTGACCAACGCCATCGATCGGATCGCGCTGCTGAAAGCCACGCCGCTGGAAGCACTGACCCAAGCGCAGGAGCGGTTGCAGAAACATTATGATCTGTTCGCGGCCAGGCAACGCCAGCGCGAGGCGGAGAGGAAATGAGCATCGAGGATTCACGATCGAGCATCGAGGATTCAGGATCGAGGATTGAGGATTGAGATCTGGCGGATCAGGAGTGTTCGAGATGGCGCTGTCCCGCAGTGAAAGACATGAGCTGGCCAAGGGGCTTGCGTTCATCTCCCCGTGGTTGATCGGCTTTGCCGCATTCACCGTGCTGCCGATTGCGCTGTCGGCGTATTACAGCTTCAATGATTATCCGATGACCAGACCGCCGCTGTATGTGGGGACCGCCAACTACGTGGATCTGCTGCACGATTCGGTTTTTGGCAAAGCGCTGTTCAACACGCTGTATTACGCCGCCGTCGCGCTGCCGCTGGCGATGATCACGGCTCTTTCGCTGGCGATCCTGCTCAACAGCAAGGTCCGCGGGCAGATGATCTACCGCACGCTGATCTTTCTGCCGTCGCTGGTGCCGGCGGTTGCCTCGGCACTGATCTGGCTGTGGCTTTACAACACCAAGCTGGGGCTGATCAATCTCCTGCTGCACAGGATCGGGATTTCCTATTCTCCGCCCTGGCTGAGCGACACCGCCTGGGCGATGCCCGCGCTGATTTTGATGAGCGTCTGGAGCGTGGGGAACACGGTAGTGATTTATCTCGCAGCATTGCAGGATGTGCCGCGCGAGCTGCTGGAAGCGGCGGAACTGGACGGCGCGGGCGTGGTCGGCCGGATCATTCATGTGACGCTGCCGACGATTTCACCGGTGATTTTTTTCAATCTGATCATGGCCATCATCGGCACGCTGCAGGTGTTCACGATCCCCGCAATCATGACCCAGGGGAAGGGATCGCCCGACCGATCGCTCTATTTTTTCACGATGTACCTGTACGATGCCGCCTTCCGCTATGTCCGCATGGGTCAGGCCAGCGCGATGGCCTGGGTGCAGCTGCTGATCGTTCTGGCACTTACCGGCATCGCATTCTGGTCCAGCAAAAAATGGGTACATTACCAGGGCAAATAGATTCAAACCCATGAGCACCCCTCCAATTGAATCCCCCCTGGTCAGCCCATCTCCGGCCCCGCAGGTCGAGCCGCTTTCAGTCAGGACATCTCTGACTCACGCAGCCCTGGTGATCGTCTGCGCCGCCGCCGCCGCTCCATTCCTGTGGATGGTTCTGACCAGTTTGAAAACCGCGAGCAACGCGATCGCCACCCCGCCGCAATGGTGGCCGCATCCCATGCAATGGAGCAACTACCGCGAGGTGTTCCGCACCGGGGCCAACATCGATTTTCTGCTCTGGACCCGCAACACGCTCATCATCGCGGTTCTGAGCGTCGCCGGCACCGTCATCTCCAGCGCGATCTGCGCCTACGGCTTCGCCCGCATCAAATTCAAGGGTCGCGGACCGCTGTTTGTCATCATGCTCGCCACCATGATGATCCCATTCCCCGTGGTGATGGCTCCGCTGTTCACCATCTACCGCTGGTTGGGCGACCACACCGGCAGCCCCTGGCTCGGCACGTTCAAACCGCTCTGGGTTCCCGCGTGGTTTGGCTCGGCGTTCAACATCTTTCTCCTCCGGCAGTTCTTTCTCACCATCCCCGACGAACTCAGCGAAGCCGCCCGCATCGACGGTTGCAGCGAAGTCGGTATCTTCCTCCGCATCATCCTCCCGCTGTCAAAACCTGCGCTGGCGGTGGTCGCGCTCTTCAGCTTCATGGCCGTCTGGAACGACTATCTCGGCCCGTTGATTTTTCTACAGCGCCCCGAGCAATTCACCCTGGCCCTGGGGTTGGCGAACCTGCAAAACCAGCACAACGGCACCCCCTGGCACATTCTGATGGCCGCCAGCGTGCTGGTCATCCTGCCGGTGCTGGTGCTGTTTTTTCTCGCACAGAAAACATTCATCGAGGGCATCGCGACGACGGGCATGAAAGGCTGAGGGGGAAATCGCAAATGAGGCCTTTGAAAAACTTGTGTCACGGGTCGTCTCGCCAGCCAGATGCCCACGGTACTTTTTCACAGCTCTCAATTCCGAAACCCGAATCCCCGAATGAATGACGAATGCCCGAAATCACAATAACGAAACAAATGCCGGCAACAGGTATGTTCTCGAATCCGTTGTCTTGGTTTGGTCATTCTTCATTCGGATTTGGTCATTCATTCGGGGATTCGGGGATTCGGGGATTCCCAAAATCCAAAACGAGCAACCGACTGAACTCTGCCGCTGAACGAACCACCAGTGCTTCTGGAAAGCGCGATCAGACTCTTCATCCAACATTGGTTATTGGAGACGGCAAGTAACCGATGGTCAGGGCTGGACCAGGCCAATACGATGGCCTGTTGGCTACAGAATTCTCTGCGGTTTCTAATCCTTCCTTTCGTTTGCGGGGCCGCTCCGCGCGATACGATCCGCCGCATGAGCGATCCCATATCCGATGAAGGGCTTTACGATTTCGCACCCGAAACACCGGCGCGCAGACCGCCGACCAAGATCCAGGTGAAACCGCTGCCGGTGGTGACACCGGATGCGCCCGCGGTGCTGGGATACCGCAACGCGAGCGCTGACAAATCCAATCCCGTCGACCCCGATCAGATCAAGAATGTGAATCTGCCGCTCGGTTTGCTCGCCGGGGGTGTTTTTGTCGAGCTGCTGTCGGCGGTCATCTGGACGCATCATCTCGGCTCGGCGATTGCGGAACTGGGGCTGGACCTGACGGTGGGCACCGGCGTGATGCTGGGCGCGATGATGATCGCAGCCAAGCTGCGCGGCATCGACCTGGGCAAGCTGGGCGTAGCCGCCTACAAGCTTGCGGCGATTTCGGTCGCGCCGGTGGCGGCGATGGAGTTCATCAACCCGATCGCCAGGTTCATTCCGTTCGGCGGGTTGATTGGATTTGTCGTCGAGTTCATCCTGTTTTTCGCGCTGCTGGGCGCGCTGTTTGATCTGGACGAAAGCGACACCTGGTACTGCGTCTGCGTGATGTTTATCACCCGGGTGGGACTGTACTTCGCGCTGTCGGCGATTTTTCCGGGGTAACCAGCGCCGCGGCGGCAACAATCAAAGCCCACCGCGCCGCGGTGGGGGCCGTGGGCCAGGGACCCACGGCCGCGCCGTGGGCTTTTTCGATCCGAGCTTTGCGATATGCTTCGGGCACTTCTGTCGCTCGAACTGAAAAACATCATCGCGGCCTTGTGGTGCATCGCGCTGGGTTTGTGCTGTGAACCAACGAAGGCGTCGATCACGCTTCCGCTGCAGGGATATTGCCGGCCAGGCCGGTATTTTCCGGTTCTGATCGATTCCAGCGACGCTGGGAAGTCGCTCACCATCACCTCGGAGGGTTGCCTGCCGACTTGGGTAAACGTTGGCTCGGGCCGGCGAGTGGTTCCGGTGTTGGTGACGGGGTTTCCGACGTCGCTGAGTATTGATGGAGCGTCGTTCCCGCTTCATGTGCCCGGCGAAAAAGAGTGCTTGATCGGGGCGTTGACCGCTGACGTGTCACCGGCTGCCGGGCTGTTCCCGAATCGTCGGATGGTGCCAATCGCGCTGGATGCCGTGGAACCCATCCCCGGTCCGCCGGCGGCATGGGAAACGCTGGATGCAATCCTGCTCGATCCGGTCGCTCTCTCGCGAATCTCCGATTCCAGGCGATCCGCCCTGCTCAGCGCTGGGGTGATGCTCTTCAGCAACAGCAATGCGAAACCTGACAATCGCTGGCCCTGGCAACAGCGCGGATCGTTGTGGGTCCTTTCGTACGCACCGGCCGGGCCGGTTGGGGAGGTGATCGATGAGGACGTGTATGGCCCGACCTATGCCATGACGACCGGTTGGCCCCGCGCGGTTCGGCAGCAGGTGATGGGGATCGCGATCCTGCTGGTGCTGATCACGCTGTCGCTGCTGCTGCGTCCGAGCCGGGGAACCTTCGCAGCCTCCGTCCTGATCATCCTGTTCACCACGTTCGGCATCATTCTCTGGCGGCGATCGCTCTCCACGATGACCAGCGCAGGCGGCGATATCCTTGTTGCTAAAGCCGGGTTGGTTCAGCGGGATGCCTGGGTCTATCAGCGAGCGCGTGAGACGGCCCGGCACACAGTGCCGTGGAGCGGATGGATGCATCCGATTTTTGGCTCCCGGGCCGGGATCGCCGGGTCGGAGATGACGCTTGCAGTAGCCAGAGACGACAGCTTGCAATTCAACTACACCGCGACCGGCGGACACACGATGGCGTTTGTCCGCCGGGAGGTGACAGCGGGAGAGATCTCGATGGCCCATCTGGTGACACCGGTGGGTTCGCCAATGAGCGATGCTGCGCGATCGGTCTATCTGACCACCGGCACCCGCATCGCGGGCGAAACCGACGGTGGCCCGGCACGATGGCCGAGTGTGGTGGTGTCGGAGCCGCTCCCGGGACAAAAATAGCTCACGAACGACCTGCTTTATCTCGACCCTCGAATTTCAGGTTGCTCGCCTGTGACACGGTCCTCCGGACTATAGCGCTCACTCGCGCAAGGTTATTCATTTGGAGAGCGCGGACTGAAACGCCGCATGGCATTCGAGGTCGCTTGCGTCGTCGCGGACCGCCGCCCGGGAATGCTCCGCGACGACGCAAGCGACTTCACTTGCGTTTCTCGCGATCAGGCGAATCTGTCGTTGGCGTAGAATCCTCAGTGCTGCTGCCTCACCTGGAAACAAACGCAATTGCGACCGAAAAATCGCGAGATTCTGTCCTGGTTTGGTCATTGGTCATTCGGGTTTCGTCATTCGAATTTTTCGCAGAACCCGCTTCTAGCGCTCACTCGCGCAAGGTTATTTTAGAATTTCGCGCCGCGTGCCTGTGACACGGTCCTCCGGACGTCCTCCGGACCGTGCGGGTTTCGCTTGATAATCAGACGATCTTTTCCGGCCAAAGAACCAGCAGCCTTGGTCGTTCCGCATCCCCGGCTATGATCCGGTCATGGACATTAACCTCTTGGTTTTGAATCTGGGCAACACCCGTCTGGCGATCGGTGTTTTTTCCGAAGGCAAACTGGAATCGGTTACGCGCATTCCGCTGGAGAACCGGGCGGACTGGCAGGGGAAGATTGCCGATGCGTGGTCGCGCATCAAGGACTCGGAGAGTCCGGCGGTTGCGGGGGCGAGCGTGAACCCGCCGTTGCTGGAGGCGGTGGAGCATGCCGCGGGGCTGGCGACCGGCAGCGCGGTGCAGTGGGTCGGGCGCGATCTGGATCTGCCGATCCAGGTGAAGACCGCGTCACCGGCGGAGACCGGGGTCGATCGCGTGCTGAACATCGCTGCCGCCTACGAGCAGATGGGCAAGGCCTGCGTGGTTGCCGACGCCGGGTCGGCCCTCACGGTGGATGTCTGCGACGACACCGGCGCATTTCTTGGCGGGGCGATCGCGCCGGGCGCGGGCATGATGCTGACCGCGCTTCACGAAAGAACCGCCAAGCTGCCGCTGGTTCCGCTGGAACCGGTGGCAAATCCGGGCATCGGGCGGGAAACGAAGCAGGCGATTCTGCAGGGCGTTCACACCGGCATCCGCGGGATGGTCAAGGAACTGGTGGAAAGCTACGCCACGGAGCTGGGCAGCTGGCCGGATCTGATCGCCACCGGCGGGGATGCAGAAAAGCTGTTCGCCGGCTGGGAGTTGGTGCATGCGGTTGCGCCGGATCTGACGCTGTATGGCATCGCGCTGGCGTATACCGAGCACCATATCAAGCATGGAGAGTGAACGCGCTGGAGCTCAATGACCAAGACGCAAGTAAATCCGATTGAGAGCATTGAAAAGACCAGTACCGCGAGTATCACGGGCGTCCTGCTGGCGTCCCGCCGGTGGTTTTTGCATCTGAGAACAGCCATGGGCTGGACGCCCATGATCCAATTTCAAGCGCCTCCATTCCCTGGGACCAAGGAATAACAGCGTTTTGGGGGTACTCTGGCCGCTGAAGCTTGGTCATTGGGATTTCGGCGGTGACAGTGATGGAACCGGGCAATCAAAATCACGCCTCCCTCCTCACCGGCCCCGGTGTGGGCGCGATCGCGGTCATCCGGCTGACCGGCCCTGCGGTTGGCGATTTTCTGGCAAGGTATTTCTCCAAAACAGCCGTCGAGAATCGCTGCGTCCACGGCATCCTGCGAGACGGCGGTCGCATCATCGACGACATCGTTGCGGTGCGAACCGGCGAATTTCTCGATCTGAATCTGCATGGTGGAACCTGGGTGGTGCGGTCGGTGCTCCAGCTGGCGGAGCGGGCCGGATTTCAAATTTCAGATTTCAAATCGCAAACCCAGGAAAGCGAAATCTGGCGGGAAGTGCTGGACGCATTGCCGCTGGCGAAAACCGAGCAGGCGGTGCGAATGCTGCTGGCGCAGCCGGCGGCTTGGGAATCGATTCCCGATCCGAAAAGAATGCTGGATGATCCGTGCGGGCAATGGTTGGTGCGCTTACCGCGGGTTGCGATCGTCGGCCCGGCGAACGTTGGTAAATCGACGCTGGCGAATCAACTGTTCGGGCAGGCGCGATCGATCACCGCTGATCTGCCGGGCACGACGCGCGACTGGGTCGGTGAGGTCGCAAATCTGGACGGGCTTGCAGTGATGCTGGTGGACACGCCAGGCATTCGCGCAACCGACGACCCGATCGAGGATGCGGCAATCGCCGGGAGCGCCGAGCAAATCCGCTCGGCGGATCTGGTGGTGCTGGTGCTGGATCAATCAATGCCGCTGGATCAGGCGATGCTGAAGGCGCATCCCAATGTCGTTCGCGTGGCCAACAAATCCGATGCGCCGCAGTGGTGGGATGCAACCGCGATCCAGGCAATTCAGACGGTGGCGGTGGACGGCAGGGGCGTCGGGGCACTGCGCGCCGAGATTCGCCGGCGATTTGGCTGGGAACCTGTCGAGGTGAGCAAACCCGTCTGGTGGACTACGCGGCAGCGGCGGGAGTTGGAAAAACTAATCGAGCGATGAGCGGCGTTGAAAGCTCTTGCAGAAAGCCGCTTTTCACTGCTGCTCAATCAGCGAATCAAACACGCGCACCTTAGACCAGTTGCTCTTGTTTTCCGCAATGAATCGCTGATGCAGCGGGTCGATCTGATAAGCGGCCTGATGCTCGGGTGTGGCGAAGACCATGTGCAGGGCAACATCCCAGTCGCGGTCATTCACATCCCGCGCCAGATCCTTTGCCAGGCTGCCGGCGGCGAAGAAAACAATTCCCGGTTGGCCCGCCAGATACTTCCGGCAATCGGCGATGAGTTTCTCAACCGCTGAATCCGAGCGATCTTTCAGCGTGAAATACACGTTGTGAACCAGTCCCATGGGCCTCATTGTATAACATTTGAATCGAATTATGCATTAATGAGCGGGAATGGCGGCAGCTTGATCGGTTTTGCTGGCTATCAGCCAGCTCACCGAAGATAGACCTTCCAAAAGTACGCTGCCGTCAGCAGCAGTGCGATGCTGAGGATCACCCGGCGGAGCCATTTCTGCGGCAGGCGCTGCGCGAGATTCATGCCGACAAATCCACCGACGGCGGAGCTGATTGCCATCGGTCCCACCAGATGCCACGCAACGGGGCCGAACAGAAACACCACGGCTGCGGTCAGATTGGTGGCGGTTGAGAGGAGCACCTTCAGCACGTTGATCTGCCGAATGTCACCCAGGCCGACAAAGGACAACCCTGCCAGCGTGAGCACACCCATGCCGGCGCCGAAATATCCGCCGTAGATCGAGAGGATGAACTGGATGAAACCGACGAAAAGCGTCCAGGCGATTGAATGACCCGCCTGGGACTCGACCTCGGATTCGCGCTTGGCCCACCGGGCGATGCGCTGGCCCATCGCAAAGACGGCGGTTGCAAACGCCAGCAGCCAGGGGATGGCGTAGTAAAATGTTTGCTCCGACGTGTGCAGCAGCAGTTCAGCGCCGAGGAATCCGCCGGTCAATGCCGCCAGCGTGTAACCGACCACCATGTACCGCGGCAGCCTGGCAAATTCCGCCCGAACCGCGACAACTGCCGACGCCGAACCCGGCCAAAGCCCGATGGTGCAGGCGACATTGGCAGCCTTTTCAGAAAGCCCCGCGAGCCCGGTCAAAACGGGAAACGCCAGGAACGTCCCTCCGCCGGCGATCGCGTTGAGCCCCGCGGCAATAAACGCGGTGAGACAAACCAGTAGCAGGATTGACATGCGGCAGAGCGTAGGCGGTTCGATTCAGCCTCGCCGCAGGTGGCGGAGGCTCATCCATGTAGATCCGAAATCCGAAACGTTTCGGAATTCGGATTTTCCTATCTGTATCTCATCTCCGGCGATCGGACTGTTGTCGGCGCGGCCCGCGCGGGTTCGTCGGAGCGGTCGAGCATCGCCTTGATGTCAGCCGGCGGAGGGGAGGTGTTGTACTGTTTCAACCGTCGGTCGTACTCGAGATCCCGGGCGGCGAGCAGCCGCAGCTCTTCGTGCGGCAGATATTGATACACGCTCAACGTCTGATTCTGCGGGTCCATCACATAACAACCCCAGGTGTTCTGCGACAACTGGCAGGGCATCACCGTCAACGGTACCGCGGGTGCGGTCGGCGCGGGAGCCGGTGTGGGATAAGCGACCGATTGCCCCAGCACCCGGCCATCGCGCGTGGTGATCGCAATCAAAATCAAAAGCAGAAGAACAGCATTCATGCCCAGGGCAAGCACGGTACGGTTGGCGCTCAGAATTCGCATCGGGGAAAGGATACCACCGCTTTGCAAAACCGACAGTAAAATCTTCCTCCGACACAGAAGCGCGCTGCGGCTGATCGGATAAGCAACACTTTCGTCTGTTCTTGTATCAAAAAAAATTTCATGCGCCAGGCAGAAGCACATCCGCCCGCCGGTTTTCCGGCGTCACTTGCAGCTTCTGGATTTTCCCCGCGCGATAGACGCATTCCACCACCGTGTTCCGGGTTGCGTGCAGCTTGAAAGACACATCCCAATTCTTCGGCCAGGCGGGCAGCAAGCGGATTTTTTTGTCGTCGCATTGGAGCAGCATCAGCTGCGTGGTTTCCAGCAGATTTCCGCCGTGATTCTGATCCGGGAGCCAGTCGAAATTGGGTCCCCAGGTCGCGGGCCAGCGGTAACCGGCGTGGGAGTTGGCGCATTTCTTGTTGAGGATGCGGGCGGATTCGTCGGCCAATCCCAACAACGCGGCACAGTTGCCGTCGGGGCCCCAGCCTACATCCAGCGTGTTCGCGCGATGAGCGTAGGCGGCAAGGGCCAGGTCCAGACCGGGTTTGCCGATGCCGTAGAGGCGGAACGGCCAGACCGCGTACAGCTCGGGGTTTTCGCAGTTGTTTCGCTTGTCGACATATTTCTGCGCCGGGGCGAGCAATCGCACAGCTTTGCCATTGAATATCTTTTCTTCGATCGGGACAGTCGGACAGGCTGCTTTCATATGGGCGAAGAATCGTCGCTGCTCGGGGGTTGTCAGATTCTCCGGCAGGGCGCACAACCGCGTGGTGATATCGATCAACCCCGCCGTTGTCGGCAGGTCGTTAATGACGCCGTGCCAGAATGTTTCGATGGATTGATCCGGATCGAGAATGATTTTCCCCGACGGATCTTTTTTGAATCGCGTGTCGAAATATTCCAGAACCGGGGTTGCCATCGGGAGGACGTATTTGTTGAGAAAAGCCGGATCCTGGGTGTAATCCCACCGGTCGAGCAGCAATCCCACCAGCTCCGGTCCCTGGTTCCACGCATATTGCCAATAGGGGCAGAGCACATCCTCGGGCTTGTGCCCTTCGCGTTTCCAGCCGTAATCCCCGTTGGAATAGGTTCCCCAGATCGTCATGGTCTCGGGGAAATAGCAGCCCTTGCAGTGGTGATACAACTCGGCACGCGCTTCGCAAAGAGGCCGAACGGATTCGTACATTTTGAACAGGGGGTCCATCATTTCAAAGTCGCCGCTGGCGAGCATCGGGTGATACATGTGCCGGGTGTTCTGCCACCAGAAACAATCGCCCCAGGCGCGATAGTCGGCATTGAAAGGCAAGCCCATCGCCCTGGGCTCGACGGTGAAAATTCCGCCGTTGAATTTGATCGGATAATTCCCCCGGCCCCCGCAGGCCTGCACGTATCGCTGCAGCGTGTAAGCCCGCGTGATGGGTGAAACGCCATCGGGCACCGTCTCGGCGACAACTTTGCCGTCGAGAAAAAGCCGCAGCGATCCGCTCGCCGGGTCGATGGTGGCCGCCGCGTGATGCCACTGACCGGCGGTAAGAATGCCAGGCTTGCCATCAAGCTTGGCATCACCCGCTATCAGCCGGAGCGTGTCGCCGGGATAGGTGTCGAACAGAAAACCATCGCTGTGGCCCGCGGTGAGCTTGTCGAAGATTCGGCCGGGGGAAAGCGCGTCAGGCTTGATCCAAGCTTCGAGCGTAAACGCGCCGGAAAAATCGGGGGTTGCATCGGCAACAACTGGCGAAGGCTGATTGTGCGGAGTCGCGGCGAGTGCAGCGATGTCATCAGCTGACAACGCCCGGTTGTGAATCGCGGCTCGCGCGATCTCGCCGGGGAATTTGTTCTGGTGGTCCGAGTCGAAACCGATCCGAAGCGGATGCTTGTTCGAGGGAACGATGATGCTGCTTCCACCATTGGTGATGATGTAGGAGCGGTCCCAAAACTGGTGCCACCCATTCAACGTCCGTTCGTACGAGTCTGCTTCGGATTTGCTCGCGATTGCGAGCGAATCCTGTTTCCACTCGTCGACCGAAGCGGTCTGTTCGCAAAGCGCAACTGCCCGGAGGGCGAACGATTTTTCGGACTTGCTGGTCTGGATCGCGTCCGAGCCAGATGGGACAAAGCCTGCTCCGCAAAGCAGTCCGCCGAACGTGCGATGCAGAAGCGGGTCGGTGATTGTTTTCTTAATCGAACCGAGCGATTGCACGTCGATGGTGGAACCGACGCAGGATTGCTCGTTGCGGTGATACCAGAGAACGTCGGGCCCCGCGGCGATCGAAACGTCGGCCGATTCGGTCAACTCCATCGGCGCATCCCGCATCGTCCAGGCCGACCCCTGCTCGGCCTTGGGGATGATCCGCTTCGCACTGCGCCAGATGATCGCGCTTGCCTTCACCGCGACCGGCGAAGCCGATTCGCCCGTGACATGGACCACCGGCTGATCCGCATCCACAAACACTTTCAGCGTGACTTTGTTCATCCCCTCGCCCGCGGTGATCTCGCAAACTCCATCATGCAGATGCAGCCGCTGCTCGAATTTCGCGCCGGTGACAAACGGGTTGGGCGTAATCGCCACGCGCACCTGGCCGACTTTCAACAATCGCGAAATTTCGCTGAAAGAATCGCTTCGGCTGATGTAGAAATTCAGATCGCCGTTTTCCTCGACCCAGAGATTGATGCCCACTTCGCCGTTGCCCAGCGGCATCGATCCAGCCGCGTCCTTGCTGGGCGTGGTCCAGACCACGTCATACGGATCGATCCAGTAGCTTTCACCGCGTAGCGAACAAGTGAACGCGGCGACGATCAGTACAAAAAGCGTGATGTGTTTCACCATGGCTTCATGTTCACCAAAGCAGCCCCGGATGTACATCCGGGGCCTGGGTCTGGGATCTTGTGGTATATTGAACCGACAGAAGGGACGTCACCATGCCCAAAAGTTTAGCGCCTCGCCGCAAGCCAAAGCAAATCGGGCCAGATGACAACGGCCGGCCAATGTCGCTGGCGGAGTTCGACCGCGTCGACGGTCAGGAAGGGTTTCTTTACGAGTTAAACAAGGGGATTATTGAGGTGACTAACATCCCGCATCGGCGTCATTTCGTGCAAGCGAATGAAATTCGCGAACAGCTCTACGCGTACAAGTTCCAAAGCCCGGGTGTGATTGAAGCAGTTGGAACACCCGACGGGACAAAATTGCTGATCGAAACCGTGGAGTCTGAACGGCACCCAGACGTTGCGGTTTACACCACGCCGATGCCCGATGTGGATGAAATCTGGTCCATCTGGGTTCCGACCATCGCTGTGGAAGTGGTGTCCAAAAGTTCGGTCAAGCGAGACTATGAAGACAAACCCGGGGAATATCTCGCGTTCGGTGTTTCCGAATACTGGATTGTCGATGAATTCAAAAAGCAGATGACCGCGCTGACTCGGCACGGCGGGGCATGGAAGGAAAAAATCATCAAGCCGTCGCAGAAATATTCGACCCGGCATTTGCCGGGGTTCGCCCTGGATCTCAAGCGGGTCTTGGCCGTTGCGAAGTAACGAGGCAATCCGATTTATTGTCGATGCAACGCCGATAAACATACAATGGTTTTTCGATGATGATGAGCGCGACAAAATATCTTGGCCAAGGCATGTACACTCCATCTGAGGCTGCGATGTATGCGCGCGTCAGCCCGCAGTTGATATCCCGATGGATTCACGGGAACCGGTCCGGAGCAGCTGCGATTCGATCGCAGTTTGCGGCAGAGGAAAAAACCGTGACCTTTCTCGATTTGATGCAAGCCATGGCAGTTCGGGCGATTCGAGCCCAGGGCGAGGTGCAGTTACGTGCGATCCGTGAGGCGGTGGATACTGCTGCAAAGCGGGGCATCACTTATCCATTTGCCAGAAGACACACCACATTCATCTACGCAGATCGAATTCTGCTCAAAGTGGAAGACGGAGAATTGATCGACGCAAGCGGCGACGCGCGTGGCCATCCTAATCTGCGAAGGGTTGTAGAAATCTATATGCAGGATGTCGGATATGGTGCCGACGGACTGGCGAATAACTTCACAGCACGCGAAGAGGACGGCGTAAAGATTGTCATGTCTCCCGGATACAAGTTCGGCGAGCCCGTTGTTCATCCAAGCGGCATCTCAGCATTGACGCTTTGGGAAGCGTGCAATGCTGAGGGAGGAATTGCTGAAGCCGCAAAAGCATTTGGCGTGTCTGAAACTGAGGTTTTAGTTGCCTATCGATACGTCGATTCCATTCGACCAGCCACTGCGGCCTGACCGGCCGCCGGAACTGGTGCTTTTTCTCGATGAGTGCATACCCAGGGAAGTGGGCGAGCGCCTGAAGATGTTGCTTGTTGACCACCCGCATCAGCCAAAAATTGTTCATCTGACGGATTTCTATGATCAGCCTGGAATTCCCGATGAATCGTGGGCAACAATGGTAAAGCAGCGAGGATGGCTCCCACTCACAGCAGATCGGGGTAAGAAAAATTTCGGTCGAAAATTGCCGCTGATCATGCAGGAACTTCGAGTCGTGCATATTTCTCTGAGTTCTGCGGTTCACCAATTAAAGACGCCTGCAAAATCGCTGGCCTTGGTGTCGTGCTGGACAAGAGCCGTTCACGTATGGCAGAACCAGATAGGTTGCTGCCATGTTCTGAGGTTTGACGAGAAACGGACCGCGTTTCGGCTTGTTTCGAAACCGCCGAGAGGTGAAACATGACCGACCGCCAGCGTCTCGAACAGCTCATCAAGAACCGGCACTGCTGCATCACGGTCTCCACGACGGATGAAGAATATGTGCTGGTTCAGCTTCGCGAAATCGCCATCGAGGCGGGGCGGGAGATCTGGCAATGGACCGTCACCGATGGCCTTCGCGATGCGCTGCTCGAGGGCGAGCGCGAGGTGCCGCAGACCGATCATCCGGCGGCGGCGCTGTTTCATCTGACCCGCAACACCACCGGCGCGAGCTTTTGCATCATGCTGGATCTGCCGGGGCATTTGAAGGATGAGCGGACGCTCCGCACGCTCCGCGAGGCGATCGAATATTTCAATCGCACCGGCGGCACGCTGGTGCTGATCCACGCCGCCGGCGAGATCCCGCCGGCGATCGCCGCCGTCTCCACTGCATTCGAAGTTTCGTTTCCCGACAAGGAAGAACTGGCAGCCATCCTCAAGGAAACCACGCGAAAAATCGCATCGGAGCGGCACGTCACCGTGAACCTGTCCAAGCAGGGGCTCAATGCAATCGTGCGAAATCTGCAGGGGCTCAGCCGACGCCAGGCCCGGCGGGTGCTCACCGATGCCATCTGCGATGACTGCCGGCTCGACGAACAGGATGTGAATGCGGTGCTGGTCGGCAAGCGGAACGCGCTCAGCGGCGCGGGGATGCTTCAATATGTCGAGTCGCCGGTGGACCTGTCCGACATCGGCGGATTGAACCGGCTCAAGCAATGGGTGCTGCAGCGCAAGCCTGCGATGGATAACGAAGAGGCGATCAAGTACGGCCTCACCCCGCCCAAGGGCGTGCTGATGCTTGGAGTGCAGGGCGCGGGAAAAAGCCTGGCCGCCAAGGCGGTTGCGACGGCAGGGCAATTGCCGCTGCTGCGGATGGATGTGGGGTCGCTGTACGATTCGTTCGTGGGTCAATCCGAAAGGAAATTGCGCGAAGCGTTGAAACAGGCCGAGATGATGGCCCCGGTGGTGCTGTGGATTGATGAGATTGAGAAGGCGTTCGCATCAGCCGCCAGCGCAAGCAACGACGGGGGGTTGTCGCGCCGGATGTTCGGTTCGCTGCTGACGTGGATGCAGGAGCGGACGGCTTCGGTTTTTCTGATCGCCACCGCGAATGACATCGAAGCGCTTCCGCCGGAACTGCTGCGCAAAGGGCGGTTTGATGAAATCTTTTTCGTCGATCTCCCGCGGCTCGAAGCCCGGCAGCAGATTTTCGAGATCCATCTGAAAAAGCGGAAACGCGATCCGAAGCAATTCGATCTGGCCGAGCTTGCCAGCGCGTCCGACGGATTCAGCGGAGCGGAGATCGAGCAGGCGATCAGCTCGTCGCTGTACGATTCGTTTGCCAATCATGTCGATCTGAAAACCGCCCACATTGTGGAAGCGATGAGATCGTCTCCGCCGCTGTCGGTGACGATGGCCGAGCGCGTGAAGGCCTTGCGGGAATGGGCGATCGAGCGGTGCGTCCCGGCGGATTGAGTCCCGGCCCGAGCCGCAGCGTTATCGTGTCCGGCGCGGATTTTTGTCAGTCTGCCGGTCGACGCCGAAGCGCAGTCAAAGCACCTGTGGCGTGCTGCATGAACCAAAGGTAATGTCCTGGCTCGTCAAAGCGGGCCAGAGCAACAAGTACGGATCTCGAACGATGGGGAACGCCTCATGATCGCAATCGATGAAGCCTACGTGGAGTCGGCCGCGCCGAACGCGGACGCGGTGAAGAATGGCCGCGGGCTGGTCCTCAAGGGAAAGTTCCTCTCGTATTCCATCGACGCGGATGAGACGATTCTGTTCGGCCAGTGCCAGGGCTCGGGCAAGGAGCCGTACGACTGCTCCAGTGATTTCGCCCGGGCGGATCAACCGACACACCGCTGTTCGTGCCCCAGCCGGCAGTTTCCGTGCAAGCATTGCGTGGGGTTGATGCTGGCGTATGCGACGAAGAAGCCATCGTTCAAGGTTGCAGAGATTCCGCCGGAGCTGGCCGCCAAGCGCGAGAAGCAGGCGACCCGGGCGGAGAAAAAGAAGGAAGACGCCGACAAGCCCAGGGTGGTCAACAAAGCCGCCCTGGCGAAAAAGATTGAGGCTCAGCTGGAGGGGCTGGATCTGCTGGAAAAACTCACGCTCGATGTCACCCGCATCGGGATCGGCAACATGAACGCCAAGACCGCGCGGGAGATCGAGGAGAAAGCCAAGCAGCTGGGCAACGCCTATCTGCCCGGTGCGCAGGCGGCATTGCACCGTTACACCAAGCTCTTTACCGGCGAGGACGGTTCGGCATCAACCAGCCGCGGGGAATCGATCTACAGCGAAGCGCTGGATCAGCTCAGCCGGTTGTTCTCCATTGTCAGGCAGGGCCGCGCGTATCTGCAGCGCCGGCTCACCGATCCGGATCTCAAACCCGAAACCGAAACCGCCATCGCCGCCTGGTTGGGGCATGCCTGGCAACTCGCGGAGCTTCGCGCTGCAGGATTGGTGCAAAACGATGTCGAGCTGATGCAGCTGGCGTTCAATTCGCATGATGATGTCGCCCGGCAGGAATATGTTGACACCGGAATCTGGATCAATCTCTCAAGCGGCCGCATCGCGATCACGCAGAATTTCCGCCCGTACAAAGCCGTCAAATACATCAAGAGCGACGACAGCTTTTTCCAGGTCGCCCAGGTGAAGGATCTCTGCGTCTACCCCGGCGATGTCAATCCGCGCATTCGCTGGGAAGGGATGCTGGCGCGCCCGCTGGCACCAACCGATCTGCAGCGCGTGCAGCAGCACGCCCGTGGTGAATTTGCCGCCGTTATCAAAGAGGTGAAGACGAATCTGAAAGGCCCTTTGTCCGACAAGCAACCGATCTACGCGCTGCAGTTTCGCCGGATCGGTCAGATCGACGGCGTGATGGTGTTGGAGGACGCCAAGGGCGAACGGCTCGTATTAACCGACACTGGAATGACCGAAGAACCGGCCAGCTGCCATCTGCTGCAGCTGCTGCCGCCGACGTTGCATGAAAATCAGACGATGGTGGTGCGCTTCCGCCACGATCTGGACCGGCGGAAATTGCAGATCAAACCGCTGAGCATTGTGACGCGGGAGAATGTGGTGCGGTTGACGTTGTAAGCAATCGGGTTAGATGAGGCGTCACTGTAACACGGGCCACCGGCGCCTCCGGCCCGTGCGTGAGGCGCGAAAGCTTGCAAGACGCGACGGCTGCAGTTTGAAAAATCCCAGGCACGGGCCGGAGGCCCGTGTCACGATGGAGCTTGCCCGTGCTCAAGAAAAACGGGTACGTTTGCCGCGCCTGTTGAGGTGTTCTGGAGTCGCTTATGAGCATGCCCGTTCTGATCGAGGTGTACGACGAAGTTCGCCGGCTGGCGATCGCGGGGAGCGCCGTCGCGCCGGGCGATTTCCGGTTGAAAAAGCTGGTCCCGCCGTTGACCAAATCCGGCGAAAAAGCGCCGGTGTTCGCCAAGGTTGCCCAGGCAGTTTCAGCCGTGGTTGACAGCAACGACAAGACCGCGTCGGCGGCCCTGCTCGAGCTCACGACGCTGGTGAATGCCATCCTCTACACACAGGGCGAAACCGGCATGACCGGCGAACTCAAACCGCTGGAAACCACCGACCTGGGCCAGCAGGTCACCCAGGCTGGCGCCCGGGTGCTCAAGCCGTTGCTCGAAGCGCTCAGCTCGACCGGTTCGGGGCGGTTGGAAATGGTTCGCGATGCATTCTCGCGCGGGGCGTTCAAAGATCTCCGGCTGGTCAAGCCCGCGCTGTCGGCCATCGACGATCCTTATCCGGAGATCGGCGAATTCATAGCTGAGAATGTGCTGCCGCTCTACGGCAAAGCGATTATGCCGCAGCTGCGGGCAACGCTGGACATCAAGGGAAAAGCCGGTCATGTGAAACGGCTCCAGCTGATGCACTGGCTCGATGCCGACGCTTCCCGCGACGTGGTGCAATCCGCGCTGGCCGAGGGATCGAAGGAGATGCGCGTTGCCGCCATCGAATGCCTCGGCACCACCGGCGAAGACCTGCTCCATCTGATGGAACATGCCCGATCCAAGGCCAAGGATGTGCGGGCCGCCGCATTGCGGGCGCTTTCCTCCGCCGGTGTGAGCAGCAGCGACGTGATCACAACGCTGAAGAAAGCGATTGACGGCGGCGACCTCGAACTGCTGATCGCCCGCCTGCGCGATTGCCCGCTTCCAGAGATCCAGCAGTACGTGCTCGATCAGGCGGAGCAGCAGTTTGCCGGGCTGTTGAAGCTGAAGGACAAGACCCAGCAGGGCGCGGCCGTGAACCGATTACGTCAACTGGTCTCCAGCCTGGAAGACCGCACGGATGCCGGGGCAGAGGCGTTTCTGCTTCGCTGCTTTGAAAGTGCCGACAAACTGACGGCCATCAAATCCGAACCGTCCGGCGCGGACTTGAACGAACTGGTCGCCCATGTTCTTTCGCATGGCTCGCCGAAGATGCAGAAACAGCTGGTGGACGCCCAGGAGACTCTCAGCGGTCCAACGCTCTATTCCGCACTGCTTGCCGCCCGCACCATCAAGAGCCCGGCGGATTTTTTCACCGAGTTCGGCCCGGTGCTGAAATCGATGGGTGAAAAGCGGACGAAGAAAAATGGCACCGAGGTTGATCGCGCCGAAGCGCTGCTGCGGGTGCTGCTCTCGCAGAGCGATCGGTATGACCCCCGGCGCTGGCGGATTCTCCGTGATGTCGCCAGACGTGAACCAGCCCCGCTGCCGGAGCTTGATCCGCGCTGGCTGGATGCCGCCGTCGCCGCTGAGTCGTTGGAGCTGGTGAACCGGCTCGCCCGCCCCGGGCATGCGGCGACTGAAAAGTTTCTGTCGGATCAACTGACGAAAATGAAGAAGTCCCACGAGTCGCAGCGCGTCGTGCAGGTGATGGTGCGGATCGGTCACCCCGGCGCCGTCGATGCGATCATCGATGCACTGCAGGCTCAGGCGAAGGAAACACATTACTATTACGTCGGCTATTGGTATGGCCGGATGATCCCCGATCTGCCAAAAAGCGCGCTGCCGAAGATCGAAGCGATTCTTCCGACCCTGCCGGAGAAGATGATCGACCAGCTGATGGAATCGGTGCAGGCATTGAAAAACAAACCAGAGTGAGGAGCGGAGATGGCAAAGAAAAACAGCGCGGTTGTGGATGAAGAGGCACCGGCGGCAACCGGCGATATCCTGCGCGCCCCCGCTGAGATCCTGTTCGCCCGCGAGATCGACGCGATCGTTGCAGCCGACAAATATGAAAAACCGCCGGGCTGGAAAATGTCGCCCCGCGCGGTGGTGACGTACATCGCCGGGGGAACCGTCGGCGAGATGAAAATCACACCGAAATATTTCGGTTACCAGCGGCTGGTCGAAATCGCGATCTCCACGCTGGTCACCGACCGGGCGCTCCTGCTGATCGGTGAACCGGGAACCGCCAAATCCTGGTTGAGCGAGCACCTGGCGGCGGCGATCAGCGCCGACTCGACCAAGGTCGTGCAGGGCACCGCCGGCACCACCGAAGAGCAGGTCCGCTACACCTGGAACTATGCAATGCTGATCGCCCGCGGCCCCAGCCCCGAAGCCCTGATTCCCAGCGCGATCATGCGGGCAATGGAGTCCGGCACACTGGCACGATTTGAGGAAATCACGCGGTGTGCGTCGGAGGTGCAGGATGCGATGATTTCCATCCTGTCGGAAAAAACCATCTCCATCCCCGAGCTCAAAAGCGAAGTGCCGGCCAAGAAGGGTTTCTCGATTATCGCCACCGCCAACACGCGGGACAAAGGGGTGAACGACATGTCCGCCGCGCTCAAACGGCGGTTCAACATCATCGTGCTGCCGACGCCCAAAACCATCGAAGGGGAAATCGAGATCGTTTCCAAGCGCGTCCGCGATCTGGCTACCAACCTGGGGCTCAAGGCCAGGGTACCGACCGCTGAGGCAATCGAGAAAGTCGTCACGATTTTCCGCGAACTCCGCACGGGCCAGACGCTGGACGGCAAGGCGAAATTAAAGACCCCCAGCGGTGTGCTCTCGACTGCCGAGGCGATTTCGGTCCTGGCAAACAGCATGGCATTGGCGGGCAATTTCGGCACCGGTGACGTGAGCCCGAACGACTTGGCGTCGGCCCTGCAGGGGTCGGTGGTGAAAGACGAGGAAAAGGACCGCGTGGTCTGGGTGGAGTATCTGACCAACGTGCTGAAGAAGCGCGGAGCCGAATGGCGTCCGCTGTTCACCGCGTGCAGCGAGCATAATGAGTAACCGAACCCGCCGCGGTGTCGGCTTAAGCCGACACCCCGCAATCCATCGATGACAAACCCCTGGCGAATCAACGTCTTCGGTGTCCGCCATCTGTCCCCCGCGGGGGCGTGGCACTTGCGCCGCTATCTCGATGCGGTCAAGCCGGATCTGGTTCTCATCGAAGGATTGTCCGATGCCACCGAATTGATTTCGCAGGTCACTCGCAAAGGGACCAAACCGCCGATCGCACTGCTGGCGTACACCGATTCGCTGCCGGTGCGGACGCTGGTTTATCCGCTGGCGAAATACAGTCCCGAGTATCAGGCGATGTGCTGGGCGGCCGCTCACGATGCAGGCGCCGAGTTCATCGATCTTCCATCGGATATTTTCCTGGCGCTGCAGGATGTCGAGCAGGAAATACGCGATGCCCTCCGCAAACGGGCGATGGAAAAACCCGACCCTGCCAAAGTCACGCCTGCCGAGAAGGAGCCGGATCAACCGCCCGCTCCGCCGCCAGAGGTGCCTGTCAGCCTGTATGAGCAATACGCCCGGCGGGCCGGCGAACCGGATTACGAAACCTATTGGGAGCGGAATTTCGAGCACAATGTGGATGATGATTCGTATCGGCTGGCAGCATACGAGTTTGGCCAATCGCTGCGAGAGCTCGAGCAATCCGCTCCGCGCTGGCGGGCGGAAAATCTGGTGCGAGAAGCGTACATGCGCCGCCAGATCGAGGCTGCCATCGCACGGGGATATTCGCCTTCAAAGATTGTCGCGGTCGTCGGCGCGTTTCACGCGCCGGTGCTGACCAGTGATTTCCCGGCCATGACCGATGCGGAGCTGGCATCGCTCCGCCGTCGATCCAGCAAATTCACGCTGATGCCGTACTCGTATTTCAAGCTTTCATCACAATCGGGGTACGGCGCGGGAAACCAGGCGCCTTCGTATTACGAATTGCTGTGGGAAGCGCTGGAGCAGGATGATCTGGCGGGCTTGCCGTCACGTTATCTGTCGCTGGTCGCCAGGAACCTGCGCGAGTCCGGCACGCACCGGTCCACGGCCGAGGTGATCGAAGGCGTCCGCCTGGCCAATACCCTGTCGGCATTGAAAGATGGGCTGGCTCCGACGCTGCTCGACCTCCGCGACTCGGCCATCACCCTGATCGGTCACGGAGAATTGTCGACGGTGAAGGATGCGATCGCCCGCGTGGAGGTCGGCACCGCGATCGGTGAATTGCCCAAGGGCGTGAGCCGAACCTCCATCCAAGCCGATTTTGAGCGCGAGCTGGACCGGCTCAAGCTGGAAAAATTCAAGACGACCGTCAAACAGGAACTATCCCTGGATCTGCGGGAAAACCGGCAGGCGAAATCGGTTGAGTCGGCATTCCTCGATTTGAACCGGTCGTCGTTTTTTCATCGGTTGCGCATCCTCGGCGTGAGCTTTGTCATGCCGCTGCGCACCGGTCAGCAGTCGTCCACCTGGGCGGAGAAATGGGTGCTGCAGTGGAGCCCCGAGAGCGAAATACAGCTGATCGAAGCGGTGCTGCTCGGCGAGACGGTGGAGCTGGCGACGGGGTATAAGTTCACAACGATCCTGGAGTCGTGCGAGTCGATCGGCAAGGCAGCCGAGGTGGTCCACGATGCGTGCCAATGCGGAATGATGAAAGCGATGGAGTCGGCCCGCAAGCGGTTGCAGGAGCTGTCGGCGTCTTCGAGCGAGATGACCGCGATCGCCCATGCGGCCCATGTGCTGGGGCTGATTATTCGCTACGGCGATGTCCGCAAGTTCGATCCTGATCCGCTGCTGCCATTGGTGGAAGAATTATTTGTGCAGGGAGCGCTGGCCTTGCACGCGGCTGCTGGCTGCGACAATGAAGCGGCGGGGAAGATGTTTGTCGCGATTGATGAGATGAACCAGGTCGCGCTGGAACATGCCGACCGCGTGGATGAACCGCTTTGGATCGAGCGATTGCGGGCGCTATCTGATGCTGATGACCGCAACCCGCTGCTCTCGGGATATGCCTGCGCGATCCTGCTGGAGCGCGGGCTGCTGGCCAATGAGGATCTGAGCCGGGAGGTCTCGCGGCGACTCTCGCCGGGGGTGCCGGCTGATCTGGGGGCTGGTTGGTTTGAAGGACTCTCGAAACGAAACCGCTACGCGCTTCTGGCCCGGCAGATTCTGTGGGAGCAGCTGGCGGATTACATCGCGTCGCTGGACGAAGAGCATTTTCGCCGATCGCTTGTCTTTCTGCGCCGGGCATTTGGCGGATTCAGCCCCCGCGAAAAACGGCACATTGCCGAGAACCTGGGCCAGCACTGGGGCGTCTCCGCCGATGACGCCAGCGTGGCGATCGAAGCGGAATTGACCGAGAGCGAGGAACAGAAATTGAAGGACATCAATGAGTTTAATTTCGACGATCTGTAAAGCCGCCGATGGCATCGGCGGGCGGTGATTTTCCGCGGATGACCTCCGCGGCTTTTTACGGAAATGAATTGCATGGCAATCGACCCTTCAAACCTCGCGCGCTGGCGGCTGATCCTCGGCAAATCCGCCGAGGAATCGCTCCAGCAGATCGGTCATTGCGAAGGCCAGCCCATCCTCGGAGGGGATCAGACCGAACTCGACGAAGCGCTGGAAGCCATCTACTCCGGCGATGAAATCGACAAGAACGAATGGGAAACCGCAACGCCCGGTCACGGCCCGGTGAAGGGCAAAACATTTCCGCGCGTTGCCAAATGGCTGGATCAGATCCGCAACTTTTTCCCCAAGGATGTGGTGGTCCTGCTGCAGAAGGATGCCATCGAACGGCGGGGGTTGAAGCAGCTGCTCTTCGAGCCGGAGATTCTGGCCAACATCGAGCCGTCGCTGGATCTGGCGGCCACCGTGCTGGCGATGAAAAACATGGTCCCGGAGAAAGCCAAATCCGCCGCCCGCGATCTTGTCCGCAAAGTGGTGGAAGACGTGCGGAAGCGATTGGAATCGCAATTCACCCAGGCCATTCGCGGGGCGCTGCAGCGCAATCGGCACAGCCCGTTCAGGAGCCTTCCGAACCTGGATTTTCCGCGCACGATCCGGCGAAACATCAAGAATTACAATCTGCAATTGCAGACGATCATTCCCGAGCACATTTCGTTTTTCAGCCGGCAGCAGCGGCAGAACCAGTGGAACATCATCATCGCGATGGACCAGTCCGGATCGATGGCCAGTTCGCTGATCTACGGCGGGATCATGGGTGCGATTCTCGCCAGCATCGGCGCGGTCGAAACGCACGTCGTCGCGTTCAACCACAACGACGTGGTGGACCTGACCGAGCATTGCTCCGACCCGGTCGATCTGCTGTTTGGCGTGCAGCTGGGCGGGGCGGAGGATTACTGGAAAGCCACCTGCTACTGCGAACGGTTCATGCATACACCGGCCAAAACGCTGTATGTGCTGCTCGCGGATCTTTATGACACCAGCCCCAACACCAAGCGTTTTATCAAGAAGATGGAGTTCCTGCTCGAGAGCGGTGTGAAGGCGATCGGTCTGCTGGCGATTTCGGATCAGGGCAAGCCGTCTTTCAACGAGCCGCTTGCAGAGACGCTGGCGAAGCTGGGCATGCCGTGCTTTGGCTGTACGCCGGACCATCTTCCGGAGCTGTTGGCGGGCGTGCTGCGCGGCACCGATATGAAGGTGCTTGCGAGCCGGGTGGCATCAAAATAGATCCGAATGACGAAATCCGAATCCCCGAATGAAATCCCAAGTCCGAATCACCGAGTGAAGAAACGCTTGCCTGGCTGGATGGCGATGGAAATATCCATCGGCTGTCTTCCTTGGGCATTCGGGTTTGGGATTTCATTCGGGGATTCGGATTTCGTTATTTACAACTTTCCTGCACCCGCTTACTTCGTGCGCGGCTCCTTCGTACCGACTTGCTTACTTCGTGCGCGGCTCTTTCCTGCCAACTTGCTTACTTCGTGCGCGGATCTTTCATGCCGACGCGGCAACTTCACGGGGCGAATCGTGTTTCGCAAGTTGGCCGTCTGACTCTGGGTTTTCCGGGCTGTGATGTGCGGGCGGCTTGACCTGGTTCGGCTCGACCAGTTCGTTCCGAACGCCAAACGCCGCCATTCGGCGGATATCGTCCAGCGTCATGATCTGCACCAGATCGCGGCTGAAAAGCAGGTCGATCGTCCAGGCGAATGCAACGCGCAGCTTTTTCTCCAGCCGGGGGAGCTTGCTCAGGTAGGTGCTCCGCCACAGGAACCAGGCAAAGAAGCCGGAGAAATTCATCCCCAGCAGATTCACCGCCCCGCGCCGCTGGCCGATCGCCGCCAGCTGGCCGAGCATTCTGTATTTGAACGGCTTCTGCTGCCGGCCTTGGCCGAGCACCGCGGCTTCGATG
>Ga0116230_10000866_pt1 | contig 27520 bp, 11 predicted proteins | sample S1TSphfallax_3_FD_88678 | JGI IMG/M metagenome (GOLD analysis project Ga0116230, IMG submission 88678) | Host-associated microbial communities from peat moss isolated from Minnesota, USA - S1T2_Fd - Sphagnum fallax MG | ecosystem: Host-associated > Plants > Peat moss > Unclassified | place... | reverse complement strand
ACATTTGGGGATTGCACATGAATTACCTAATGCTTAAGTTGTCTCCAATTAGACTTTTGCAAGTTCATGCACATGACCCCCTATACCTATATAGATTGCATTTTCTTGTTAATTGTTGATAGTGGGTTAGGGGTGTCTGAGACTTCATGTTTCAAATTTTCTAAGTTCCCATGTCTTATTTGGCACGATTTTCACCTTGAAAACATAGAAACACAATACTTTGAAAAATGGAAAATATACATGACAAATGCAACAAACATTAAAAAAAAGCAATTTACCATTTTCACATCAATATAAAAAAACATGACAACATCCATTTAACCTACAAATCCAACTTGTGCAAGCAACCCCATATTAAAATTGATAGCACAATTGTTGTATGCATTATAGATCTACCATCATATTTTTATCAAAAGGACTTGGATAAAGCCCACAAGATTAGCATGAAAGGTGAATGAAGATAAATTATGTTATGTATGAATCAAATTTAGTTTAGGAACTCATTTTTAAGGTTCCTTTAGTCCATGAAAGGGAGAAGATGAATTCATTCATATATTTATTTATTCATTAGTATACAAAACAATGTAGATTGCATTTGTAGTGAATATGGGGTAAAATCATGTCACAAACCATAATCCCATAGAAAATTTTCATCTCACTAGTTTCAAAAAAGAATTATAAATGTGTTTTTTAAGTTTGACATTTACTAATTATATATTTTTAAATGCCAAATTTCTAGAAATTACCTACCTCAAATGCCAAAAATTAAGAAAGTTATCTACCCACCAATGTAAAAAAATTGAATATTTGAAACAATTTGTGTAGGTTGTATTTATCATTTTTTTGCTCATGCTAAATAATATTTAATAGATAGGTGTTTACCAATTGCTTATATGCCTATGTTTAATAACAATTCCAATGTTTAGTATGATTCATTTAAGTTGTTGGATAAAATGGAATCTCACGTACTTGTAATCAAGAATTGTGATGAAAAGAAGAAATTGTGCAATATGTTTCATTTAGTGAAATATTTCATGAACATTGCATGAAATGACCAATCATCATCATTTGAACATATTATTAGTTCTTTTTTTTCATAAATTGTCATTTTTATTGCTAAGCTCAATTTTGAAAAATAAAATAGTGATTGGGCGTTTAAATGCTAAACCAAATAGGTATTATGTATATGTATCTCCAAATTTCCCAAGTGATTTTTGATGAAATAAACAATTTTGACTATTAGTTTATGAATTCAATTATCAACCATGCATATGTTTTGTTTACTACTTAAGTAAAAGAACTTAAGGCATTTTTTGTAATGTACTCTTCGAAAAAAACATTATAATTTTTATGGTGTGTGGCCTCCAACTAGCATCCCTTTGGTGGGGCCTAACTATTTGTAAACATGTAATATTTCCCCAACAAACGGGATGGAAGTAAATTTTTATCTTTAAATTACACTATTTTAATTAATCAATGAATACATGCTAAAATTCCAACATGTCTTCATGCCTTCAACCACAATGATAAAATATGAAAATCAAGTACCATGTCCTTGAGTTTGCAAATACTTGTGTGAAAGGTTAAAACATGGAACCCTTCAATTGAAAGGTGGATTTTAAAAACTTGCATTTAATTTAATCAAAACAAAATAATGTGATTGAAAGTTTGAAGGACAATGATGGTCTCCGACTGCCATTTTAAGGCATGCATTATAAAATTTGGTTGTTTTGATCTTAAGCACATTGGTTCCGAATTTGAAATATATGATGTCTACTATGCATTATTAAATGTTAATGCATAACAGGTAATCGCCCCAAAAAGGTAGTTTGTGATGCATCTAAAGTGTGTTCAAATGGATAGATTCCAATGTAACAAATTTGTTTTTTAGATTTGTTGCCTTGCACATATTTGTTATCCCATTCATTTTGCAAGTGCACTAAGTTTAATTGAAAGTGGCTAAGTGGTCTTGGTGCTACACCTTAATGGAAAATTGTAAATCTTCTTAGCTTTCACTTGCAATTGCTCAAATTTTGCTTAAGATTTAATGGGACCCAATGGCTTCACACATTGAAAATGAGCTATTAAAGTTTTACATCCAACAAAGGAACCACACCTATCACCATGTCTACAATTCAAACACTTGACCATGTGTTCAACAATGATGCCCTTGTGGTGGATGCCAAATTAGGTGAAATTTTGGGATCGAATGAAACAAAAGAGGGGAGGACCAAACCATTTATGCCAATGAAGAAGCTTTTTCATTCAATGACTCAAGGAATCATCAAGACCTTCCTAACTATGAACTTGAAAAAATACCTCACTCAACTTTTGATTTAGATGTCTTTAAGGTGGAAATATATTATCACAAAACACAAACCATCATCATGAGTTTCATTGGAGGTAAGATAACATATTAAAACATTGCCCCTTAGTTGTCAATTTTAAACTTTGTGACAAGTAAAGATAACATGGGAAGGTAGAATTCAAAATGGATGTCAAGAGGGGTTTTATCTTTTTTAACACAAATTCATGAAACTACTATGGGCACATTCACAAATTAAAACACTAATGTGCACCATTAGGTAGTCCTTATTTAGTGCTTAAATGGTCCCAAAATGCTCATGTTGCAATTCAAGATTGGTTGAACAATGTTTAAATAAAGATTAAATAATGCTTAAACAATGTCTTTTAGCATTGTAAAACATTAGTTACAATGATTTTTAAATGTTATTTTGGTATCTTATATTCATTGGATTACTTTCAAATTTATCCAAATGTTACATTGATATATTAAGAACATCATCATATAAATTTATCAAGCATTCATAAAACTTGGAGTTAGACATTATTTTAATTATTTAAACCTAAGCAATGGTTACACATTAAGTAATTTTGTAATTCATGAACGTACCCCTAAGTTAATTTTGGTGCTCAATCTACCCATGGTGCACCATGATCAATGGGTGAATGTAAATTATAGCGGACAAAGAAATGCACAATAAGATTCCATATAAATTATTTTTATATTGTATTTTTACAATGTCATAAATCTAGAATTGTCAAATGTTCATTCCCAAAGCAAAAAAACCATCAAGTTTCCAAAAGATCACTAAGGGCCGTTAATTAATACATCCCAAGGCACACTATTGATGAAAATAATTATGGGAATTCCACAAAGATCATGTTGTAAATGACTTTTACCATTTTGCTTTATTACAGTGCTTATAAAAGTCCATAATAATATATTTCATGTTATGAATGGCATGGAAACTCGCATTTATGGTTCATCAACATGTAATCAATTTTTGGGTAGAAGATAAATGTTGTTCATTGAAGACTTTTTATTTAGTGAATTCGTATGCATAATTTGTATGGAAATTTTCAATGGCAATGTTATAAACAAAAAAAATCCCCCAAATTTTGTATTTAATCATATATATATAATACCCTCGTTAATTATAGTTATTCAATGTGTAACAATTAAGAACTTTTTCATCAATGTGTGCTCAAATTTATTATTTTAACATTTGAACTCGAAAGGATGTAAAAAAAAACCTATTTGGTACATAATATTATGGATACTCTAGTTTGCAAACACCCTTATCATGAGTGGGTTAAAGCATTTAATCCAAATCACCCAATGCAACTTAAATTACCTACATGAAAATGTTACCAATTGAATCTAATTCAATGGAGGAGAAAGTTGCCAATCACATTGGCAAGGAGTTAGGAGTCAATCACAACAACCCCCACACTTAAAACCCAAGGTTCTATGTTGCATTGGAGCTGAAAGGGGGTGCGGGTAAATAAACTATTGATTATTAATATCAATGGCTTTGATGTGGAAGTGGTAGTCAATTATGATCACCACATGGTGTGATGTTGGTTATGCATGTCATTAGAGCACCTAATTAAAAATTGCCCAAACTTGGGTGACATGCCGCACCCTTACAAGGTCCCTCACAATATCAAGGAGCAAGGAGGTCATCATGGAAACAAAGTCCATGTCAACCCATATCCATGGCATGACATTAGCCCTTGCCAATAACCATAAGGTTGAACATGTTTTAAACAAAGGAAAATGCAAGATAGGGGCAAAAAAATCTCTTGAAGGTTTCCAATTTTTTTGTTGTAAAAACCACCTTAGATTTTCAACTTGGCCAAATGGGAAAAAAATTAAAAGCAAGTGAAACAATCTATTGTTGTCTTAACAAGGGGGAATGAAGGTGGCAATGGGATGCACATGGCCAAGGAAATATATAGATCATTATTGGAAAAAAGACATGTGGATGAGAATGGGAATACCCCAATGCAAGAATCCACTATTGCCTTCCCTCAACATTTGCAATATTCAAAGGCACATGTGATTGAGCAAGTCGACACTATAATGATCATTCCTAATCCTTTGACTACAAAAGTGGCCCTAATATCAAATGTACATGTGCCAATGCCATCCCCAACAAAGGCAACCTCAATCACATGCATCACTCCAAAGGGAAACCTAACAATTTAATGTAAAACATGTGATGTAGCCTTAGAAAAGATGTTGCAACATGCACCAAAAAAAACCTTTGAATTGGTTATTAGTCCAAATGCAAATTGGGAATTGATTTTCCCTTGCACCAACCATACAAGAAGGTGGATCCATGGCAATTAAAAGAATCTTATCAAAAAAATTTATGGCACAAGGGAAACCGAGTTTATTTAAAGATAGCAGTTGTTTATCGTGGGAAGATATGTCAATTGATGCAAATGTAATTATAATTCAACAACATAACCAAGATGATAAGGGGTAAATAAAGCTAACATTATTACCTTTCTAAATGTTATTAAAAACTCACAAATTGACTTGACTTTAACACTAGGATTAAATGTTTTTTTTTAACCAAAAAGAATTGAACTGTGTCGCAACTGCAAAATCTAAACATTTGAATAAATTAATGGTGATTACTAAGTAAATTGATCCACCTATTAATATTATGGACAATTGAAGATGACTTTTGATTGGAGGGCCCCTTCAAAATATTTTTGGCATCAACAAACTTCCTAGCTAATTTATAATCAAAATATTGATTAGAGATGTGATGCCATCAAACATCATGCAACTATCGAATAACATTGCTACATCATAAGTTGTATGTTTGACTATTTTCGTAATCATTAAAATAAAACCCCCATATTTCAACTACATTTTTCAACTTGGGTTCAATTATAATTATAATTGAAATGACCCTTCCAATTGCAATTTTTTTTTCAACTATTTTCAATTGTTTACTAAAATAATTGATAAGTACAAGTCAAAAGTGATAACCACATGTCGCCACCATGCAACAATAGCCATTTTTTACCATTTTAACTACAACATGAACACCATTACAATTGAAGGTTGTTTTCAAATGTAACCTCCCATTGGATGAACTTCATTTGTTAACAAATCATGACATCATCAAAATTTGAGTTGAAATTTCAACTATGTTTCAACTACGCCATTGAGTTGTAATTTCAACTATATTACATTTAGGTTAAATGAAGAGTCTAACCAATAGTTTGTTGGCATGTGACCCATGCAAGGCTACTTATCACATAAGCTTATACCTATGTTAAACCCGAATTTAAGTTAAGATCACACTTAAACTAGGCCCAAACCTAGGCTAGGTTTGGAACTAGGTTAGGCCCGAACTGATGTGCTCCCAAACTCCTTGAGGAACGCAAATTTGTGGGTCCCAAAGTGAAAAAATGGATTAAAAATATAATAAAATCAGGGCACTTTCCCTAGCTCGTAGCACTTTAGGGGTACAAGGGTGTGATGGAGCTCCAAGATGGGACTAGGATGAATTCACAAGCAAGAGTTCAAGATGAAATCAACCTGCACAACCAAAGAAAGAAAATGATTAGTGCAAGTTGAATGCAAGTGTTGCAACAAACTTAGTAGGGACATCTTTAAACACAAGCTTTACACGGCCCACAACCTTTGGGAGGAGGCATCACTCCCCTCCCTATATTATACTTTGTGATTTTCCATAGGGGCTACATCCAAATGGCATTTTTTTCTCATGACTCTCAAGTGGGAGTCTAAAAATTGGGACTATTGTTATCCTAACCTTTTTGAATGGTCATATCTTCTTCAAAACAAGCATATTTGGAGCATGTGAAGGCAATATCTTATATTCCTCAAAAAGATCTTTCTAATGGTGTATTGCATGCCCTAATTGTAGATCATTTGACCTTGCTTTAAGGTGTTCATGGTCGAGAGTTAAATTTTCAATTTGACTCCCGACCCTTCTTTTGATCATAACTCATGCATTTTAGATTTAAATGAACAATGTAATAACACTTTAGGCATCTACACTTCAAGACTGGTATTGTAGGGGCCCAATTTGGGTTTTTTTGCCTTTTCAACCAAGGTTTTGAACATTCAAGAGTTTCGCACAAATGGAACTCCCAAAGTGGGAGTGCACTTGGGAATCATTGGGCTCCATTTTTTGCATTCTCCCCTGTTTGTGAGAGTGTGTTTCACATCTGAACATATTTTCTTAACCGTGTGAGCCCTTACACTTTACATTTAGTTGTGAACCCAATGTTAGGGTTGTGACACGAACCTAGGCTAGGCTTATATTTAGGCCACCTAAGCTAAACCTAGACCTAGGCCAAATGCCACCTAAATAATGAAATCTTATTTTATTTTAGGTTTACCCTTTAGAATCAAACTTTTGTGATTAACTCATCCCAAATGGTTATTCCAATTTAAAGTTTTTTTTGTCTCCAACATTTATAATTCACCTCTTTATATATTTTAGAAACTTGTTGTGGAAAACAAATAATATGGGATAAACATTTTAATTGCAACATAGTTGCAATCTAATTGTAACCAAGGTATAATTTAACTAGTTATAACCCAGTTGTAATTTAGTCACAACTACCTATAGTTAACAACTACTTAGCTACTTACTTGCTTAACTAGTACCTAATTATCTATGTAACCTAGCCTATTACGCACCAATTAATTAGCTGACTTATTACATATTAATTAACCTAACATACTAACTAATGTAACATAAGTGGCACCTAGGTTGAGCTAAAATTAGACAAGGTGGCACCTAGGCTTAAACCACCTAATTTCTATCTAAACTTTAAAGACTTTATACCTACTAGTTAGCTTACTAATTAACATAATGTATGTGGCACCTAGGTTGGGCTTAAAGCCAAATAAGGTGGCACCTAGGCCTATACCATCTAATGTTTATATAATACCTAGCATATGTAACCTATAAACTTAATAATAAATAGGTACCTAGAGGTAGGTACTAGCTACTTAGCTAGGGACTTTTATAGCTAGCTAATAACTAGTAAGTAGGTATATAGTAATTAATTAAATGTTGACCCTAGTGGCTACCTACTAACTTCCTACTAAAGACTTATTTACCTAGTATTATAAGTACACATTAGCTAAATACCTAAGTATTAATTAAGTAAGTAACTAGGTATTTTATAAGTATCTAGTATGGTACCTATAGATATCTAATAGGCAGGTATATAGTAAATAGGTAGGTACCTAATTATTAATATTTAATAGGTACATAATATAAGTATGACCTACAACAACAAATATTCTTTAAAATAAACAACAATAATTATGTAACTATTCTTTGATGAGTATGGAGGGTATGTCTAAAAAGGTCAATCTTCCATAAAGGTGTAGGTTGAAATGTTGCCTTTTCATTTTTCTTGCCCACTTGGAAAACATTATCACATTTGAGTTCTCAACCATGGGTGTCCTTGGATTATGTAAATAACCGATAATGAAATAACCATCACAACATGGAACTGGTAATGTTGCACTTGTACTTCAGTTGATCCTCGTGGGATTTAAATTGGTCACAACTTTTTTTGTAGTCCCCACAAATGAAACATAAATGTACCTTGCATTTCATCCATCCATTGTCCTAACATATCATCCAACTACAAACAATGTTCAATTGATATAATCATTTATGTTCGACTTGTGGAGTTGTGGCATCTCCCAATTGAAAAAACAAAATTTACTGACATTGGACTTAAGTTGACCTATCGACTAAAAGTCTATTTGGGAAGTTGACAATGATACCCCGATTGGGGGAGGTGGTCCCCAAGTCAAAATTTGTTTCCAACTTTTGACCATCTCAATTGGTGGTTCAACTTAATTAACATCTCCCATTTTTAATATAAATTAATAAATTCATAGTTGTAATCCAGTTCAAAACAACACACAGTTGAAAGCTACTTGGTAAAAAAGGGGGGTTTTCTTTTTAGTGAATCTTGTTTTTAAAATGGATGAAAAAATTCAAATTGGATGGATGAAATATTATGCACATTTGCAACTTTTCATCCAAGTAGACTAATTAAAACCTTTTAAAATTACCTATATATTAAGCTACTTAATATATTTACTTTACATACTTATAGGTTGCCTACTTTTATATATATATATATACTTCACCTAAATATGTAGGTGGTCTAAGCTAAGCGACTTACTTAAATAACCTAGTCCAAGTTATATATATGTAACCTAACCTAGCCACATGGCCTAGGTGCCATGTGGCCTATGCGGTCTAGCCTTAAGTGCAATGTGGTGAAACCATAGGCCTAACCTAGGTGCCACTTAACCTAGCCTAAGCACCACATGAGTCACCTAGGTCTAAGTTTAACCTATGCATCACATGGTATGGCATAGGTTGAAGCCTAGCCTAGGTGTCATGTGCCCTAGGTTTAGGTCTAACATGGGTACCACATGATGTGGCTTAGGGTCTAAAACCATTAAATGGTTCATTAAATTTAATGTTAATGAAATATATTATTAGTAAAACATAATAGTGTGTCAAACTTGAGGATTACCAAATGTAATGTATTGCCAAAACATTACTTACCAATTAGAATTTTTAGTCGAATAAATTATATATAGTTCCATATGTACCAATGAAAAAGTATAAAGCTCTTGATTTTGAAAATTATAAATTACTAAGTTTACTTCTTCATTATTTTTTATGTGTATATGATCTCCTTGCTTTAGAGATTGTGTGTATGTGTGTAATTGTGTATATTTTTGTTTATATGAGGAGTAGAAAAGATGAAATCTCATTTGGTAAGGTGTAAGAAATTTTGCAAACCAAGGTATACTATGGAAACAATGTTAACAATAGTTGTAAAGGTGTACTGTGTGGTAAGGTTTAACTAGGATCTTCATTATGATCTTGATTTGGTTATATTAGTAGTTGTAATACATTATACAAGTCAATGAAATCATTATAGAAACAAATGTTGCCTTGGTATTTCTAGCACATGGTGTTTGGAATAATACAATGGGTAAGAACCCAGTGGCAATATATCATCAAGGATACCTATAAATTTTATAATGTGCATCATCTTCCCCGAATCCAATATGATGTGTTGTAGCATTGCAAAATTTGTGTGTCTACTTTCGTTGAAGCAAGTCAATTACTCTTGAAATGCATTGAAAAATGGATTATGTTGAGGAGGGCATGAAACATGGGGATAATTTTATATCTATTGTATTGGATGCATTCAAAAATGAATAAGGTGGTTGATTTTATATCTTATCCAAAGGATGCATTGAAAAATGGCAAGATGTTCTTGATGGCCATTTTAGGTGATGATTATAAACCATGGCTAAGATAAGTATCACAAAATTGTATGTTTTGTTATTAGCTAAGGTTGTGGAATCTAGTTACATGGCAATATAAAAGCTTGGATTTGATGTGCTTGTGTGTTTTGAAAGCTAATCTATAGTTATGATGCAACATTTTTGAAAGATGGGTACTTGTATTGAATTACATATATTACAATAGGGGGGATCTTTGCCATCTAGAAAAAGGAAGTAATAGTAATAGCCTTAGTATGATAATCATATGGTTTTTTAGCCAAAATTTGATGAGACATTTATCTTGAATGGTACATGATTTTAGGGAGTTTGATTTTGTAATTACAAGTATTGTGAACTCTGTGTTTGCAGTTATAGCGTACATATTGTAAAATGGGGTGGCTTGTCTTGGAATGGATAGTGTAATGTTACTATGATTTGAAACAATTTTCAATTGATCAAGGACTAAATTATGGCGGTGATAGAGATGCACATGGTGTTGCTTATGGAATCGATGTGTTATTGATAGTTATTTTGTTTTTGTTGGGATGTAGATGGTGTCAAACCTCTATCAAGGGGGCTAAGTAAGTGGGAATATACATACATTAGCACGTGAGTGAAAATTATTATTAGGTATGTTTTATTGCCCACCGCATGCATCCAATTCAACCAATTATATTTTCTTTGATAATGAGGTATTACATATATAGATTTATGGTATGCAAAAAATTGAAGATTGTATGTGCTTATCAATTGGCAATTCAATGCAACATTAGAATTGGTTTTTTTAATCCTCAATAGTATTGTGATTTTGAATCCTTATAGTTGCATTAGGGATTTTTTATAACATTTTGATGAAAGTAAGTGAAATAACATAGATACAAAATGTTAGAAAAGCCATGACAATCATTTGTGTCCCTATACCTTTGCAGGAAAGAATTTTACTTATAGGACAAGTGGGAGATAGTTGGGAACTTCTACACGTGTCAAACATAATATTATTGACATAGTTTCCTATAAAAAAAATTTGGAACAATTGTTGCCGAATGTTTTCAACAACTACATAAATGATTCGTAGTTTGAAGTTAATAGGTAGCACACATCATTGGTCATAGAAAGCCCATCATCAATAAGCACTTCTAAGACCTTCACCACATATATGCACATATGTATATCTACATATCAGGCAACATCAATTGAGCAATCATTGGATTGGTCAAATTGAATGAACTTGATATCAATTTATTTTAATGGACTTTCTAGTATCTTTCAAGCCTTGTAATTCATGGTGTTTACATATGTGATACTTAAAGGTTTAAAATAGGTTTTTTTAATGGGATTTTATGCATTATTTAAAGGTTTAAAAGAAGCTTGTTAAGTTTGAATTGGCTTTCTACATTTCCTACAAAGGTTTAAATTGTGTTATGTAGAAGATCTTTATTTTAAATTATATTCAATTTCAAATTTGCATTGAACAATTTTGATCATGTAGTTGCATAAATATCTAAAAGTTTAAGGATCTTTAAAGAGATGTGTATATTTACCAAGGTCAAATATATTAAGGTGAATGCATGGTTGAGTGCTTCACTTTTGGTGTCACAATGATCATTTTTGCAAAGTGCATTGTGTTTATGATGAATAACATAGTTTTGAATTTGTCAAAAATTGGTAGTATCTTAAAATGATGATTATGAAAACATGTGTAAAATTATTTTTTGAAAATATTGCATTCATTAGTAGTAATATACTTTTGAAGTTAAAAAAAATGGATTGGACAACTAATTAAATTGTTAATGAATTGAGGAATTCATATTAAATTCCACCCTAAGTTTTTTATAATGATTAAGTATGCATTGAAGAATGAAATAATAAAACTAGGTGTGATTTTCTTAAAACCTTATTCAAATGGTAATTATTGACTTTTGAAGGATCAAAGTTGGACCTTGTTTTTCAATCATCCTTTTGAAATGGATTTTATTGTTATTTTTCTATTAAAAAAATGCGTAATGAACATGTTTTCAAAATCTCTATTTTGGCTTTCATTCATATGGACTTTACAAGATTTTTTAAAAGGATTTCCAAGTGGCATCTAGCATAACAAACGACATTAACAACTTTTGATATATGTTTTAACTTAAGAGGTTTCATAAGAGGGTGAACATTTAGTAGTCAAATATTATGTCGCAACCCTAGCCTTGGGCTCATGACCAAGGCAAAGGTTTGTAAGGTTGTGGGCCAAAAAGAAGCCTGGGAATGAAGGAAAGTGTGAGGGAATGAACCTTCACATTCCCAAGGGAGCTTCCACCTTGGGAGTTTGTAGTCTTGGTGGACTCTCAAATTTTCAGAGAGCAATTGTAAAGGTCAAAACCCAATGGATTGAAAAGTTATTTATACCATTAAAAATTTATTGAAATGGAGATGTCTAAAATGGGCTCACATGACCCATTTGGACACTTGAAACACAAGTTATGGCCAAAAGAAAGGCCAGGAATCAAATTGGCAGTTTGATTCCCGACCATTAAAAATCAAGAATCGACCCCATTTCCTTGCATGCAGGTGACATGCAACATAATGTTGGAAAGCTCTTGACGAGGACTAAAACTTTTTGTCATACCTCATTTCAATCAGAGGTCTACACACAAAGTTATGGGGCCGCAAAGTTGCGGGAATCCTAACTTTGGGAATTTCGGGATTCCCATTTGGGAGTCCCAAGACAAAATGTCATTTAGATGTGGGCCTCATGGAAAGGCACAAAGTATACTATAAGGGGGAAGGTGGTGGTTTTTCCCCCAAGTCCAAGTTGTGGTGAGTCTTATGAGTTTGAATTTGTTCATGGCTTGTTTTGGCACCAAAAGTGCTCCAACTATGCATTAACCAACTTGTTATTTGGTTTTTTGCAGGTCTGTGTGAGTGATTAAATGTTTGTCATTCTTCCTGGTCCCATCTCGAAGCTCTAGCATGCCCCTTTACCCCCAAAGTGCAACGAGTCAAGGAACGTGTCCCCAACTCCTTGCTCTTCCAATGTTCTCACTTCATACTCACATTTGAGTCTATCAAGGAGCTTGGGAGCGCATCATATTACAATATTGAAATCTTAGAAATTAACAGCCATGTCCATTTGACCACTTTTTAAAAACTCAATATGGACTTGTATGGAATGTATATTTGCCAAAAATGGGTTCAACCATACATTCACCCAAAATGGGTCATAATTTTTAGTCATTTCAAGTTTTTTTTTCAAAACATGGACATATATTGATTTTACTTAAAGTGCATGCACAAATGGGTGGACCAATTTGGGTGTCATGCAAGCCAATTACGGGTGGAAGCACACTACATTGTCCATGAATGTTATCATAAGGCAATTTTTGCAAGATTTTGGAATTTGTAATTGCAATGTGATTAAATGCAATTGATTAAAATGAAAAATCACTCAACACTACAAACATTGTATGAATTTCATAGTTTTTTTATAACCATAACATAATGGACTTTCAAAGGAATCACCAAAAACTTGTAACAATCCATAATTAATGACTATGGATTCCATGCACCTTCAAATAATTTTTTTAATGAGTAAAGGATTCAATGGTAATATAATGTGATAACATTGATACCAAGGAAGACTTTTTGGAAGGATTTTGATGATCAAATTTTTTTTATGTACCTTTGATTATGGTTTTTTCTTGTAATTAAATCCTTTATTTAATGAAAATAATAGTTTAAAAGCTCATCTTTCAAATTTCAATTCTCCATAAGGGAAAATGGGGTTGAATTATTTTTTAAACAAATTTTTAATGATAACTTGTAAAACGACTTGTGTGATTCAAGGTATCATGCTTTCACACTACCTTTGCAATGTTAATTTATACAATTAAGGACTTTCACATGTGCTTAAAAATGTTACACCTTAATGTGTTTTCACCCTTCTACCTTGTGGTTGCCATTGCAATGCCCATGTCATTTTATAGGTTTAAATTTTTATTAAAATGGATTTGGTTAAAAATATCTTAACTTGAATATCTACATGATGCACAAAATCATTTTACAATTTTTTTTAATTTGTAAAAACCATGGACTTGAACTCAAAACTCATGGATTACACCTTTGACTATCATTTTTATGTGGACACAATTTCTTAATTTTTGGGCCACCATTGAAATTGAAGAACTCCTGTAAGAATAAGAAGATTGTGATGAATGGAAACAATACTACAAAGTGAATATAACCAATTTGCAAAGACAATACTCCTCATGTAAGAGATAGTAAACAATCTGAATTCACATATCTAAAGATTGTACTTAGGTTTCGTCGTAGTGGATAGATGCAACAAGATTCTTTTTTTGTGTGGGCAAGATCATCCAATGCGGGATAATTACATTTCTAGAACAAATATCATACACATTTTATAATGCCAACACCTTCCGCTCCCAAGGTACTTGTGCATTCATCGTGGATAATACCAATTTGACCCGTGTTTATTATATCATCTTCAACATCCTTTGTCTACATACATGATTCTATTTCTTGCCCAATAAAAAATCCTTGGCAATATCACTTGTATGAAGTTAGGGGGAAATTGAACTATAGCTAAAATTGTAACCATGACCAATGTATGCTCATGTATTGTACCATAGGAAATTGGCATGTGCATTATATAAACTAAAATGTCAAAATTCAAAGGGGTGAATTCTCTTGTAATTTCCCCGAGCTAGTAATATGACACACTTAAATTGGTCATGTTGTTGTTGTCAATACTCCAAAGGTAGAGTGTAGAAAAACATTAACATGTACATCAACAATGTGTTCAAACTTGGGTTATAGATCTAGGATGCTTTAATGATGTGTTCATGATTAGGTTGTTGGTGGGTCTAAGACACTTCATTCCCGTGTTTTTTTATGGAGGTGTGAATTGAATATAACATGTGCATGACATTAGTCCATGTGTTTGCTATTTGTTGCCATATTAATGGGTGAAAACATGGTAAAATATACACACAAAAAATAGTGTAAGCAACAAAATATTGGGGTCCCTAAATAAAAAGGACTAAGTAGATGATTTTATGGGGATAACAAAAAAAAATTGGTACAATATTTTTAACTCTTGTTTACATGGACTTCAAAAGTTGAATTATTATAATTGAATGTTTAAAAAACTACTTGCAAGTACTTGAAAGTAAGTGAAATGTTTTTGCAAATATTTGGTTTTTTTCGAGCACCTTAATATTAATATGGTGAACCTTTATAAATATTTATATAGTTATTTGAATTTTTTTTCATAACTAAAATCATCCCCAACCCTTTAAAAAATGATGTAATTGTTGGGGATACTTTTAGAGTATTTATTCAAGTTCAAGTAATATGATAAAAATTGCTTTGAAAAGCTAGAGGGAGGTTGGCTCGATGCCCATGAAAAAAACTAAAACTTTCATTTGTTTTGAAATGCCATAAAAAGGTCAGAAGTTATAAATTTATTTTTTTGGTGTTTTCAAATAAAAAAACAAAATAATAAATATGTACAAAATATCTTGCTAGCACCCTAATCCTCTTGAAAATGTGGTGTTGTGTACTAATGGACCCAAGATATGTGTTTGTTTTTTTTTACATTTGATGTCTTGTACAACCATGAGAAATATTTTGTCAGGGTGGGAGAAAGATAAGGTGGACCATTTTTTGCATCACACTGTAAGGTTTTGGAGAGTGTCATGCATTAGCATGTCATTGATTTGCTATCAAATCATCATTATGCCAAATTTTCCATTGAATTAAGATCTTCAACTTGAATAAGAAGAAATTTACATAAAAATTATAGAATATATTTTCCAAATATAAAGTATTGAAATTTTGAAATTGAAAAATATGGACTGGTCTTTTGATTGTGGTTTGATACAAATACAATATTGTTTATAATTTTTTTGGGACTCAATATATGATATATAAAGCAAAAATAACATACATGGAATATATATATATATAAACCCAAATAAAGACTTTATTTTCAAAAGTCAACGTCATATTCATTATTTGATGGATTTTAATATTTTTTTTCTTAACATGCATGTTAAAGATTTATCTAGTACAGATTTTATTCACATAATATTTATTATCTAATTAACCGCATTTGATCCCCCACTTAAACAATGATATCACATTAGACTACAATTTTTAACATTTTTGAATGAACTTTTTGTGGATTATTTATTTGCTGGAATTAGTCCACCTTAATTACCTTGCAACCACCTGTTAGCACAATTTAATAAACACTATAACCGACTATCCAAAAGTGACATGAAGTTTTAAGCAATAAATTAGGTCCCTAATATAACTATGATTAACAACCAAATATGGGTAATAATATCTAAGCATGCATGTGATTATATTAAGCATTCTACTATATATCTACAAACTTCATAGTCCCAAATTCATGCTAAGGGGAGATGCCAAGTATAAACACAAGTGAACAAATAAGAAAACAAAATGGGACTACCTTCATTAGGCAATCCTACCTTTTAAAAAAGAAAGGAAAGAACCTCATAGAGGGTACCATCACTCTAAGATTCAATGTTATGGTAAGAAGGTAGTTGCATTCCTACCAAGTTCCCCTTCTATTGTAAATTATTCCAATAGGAATGTGTTACCTTTACTAAATGTATTTGTTGCCTTCCACTATGGCTACTTTCCATATTGTTGCATCCACCATCTAAAAACTTATTTCCCAAAAAAAGAAGTTATATATATATCAACATAAAATTAAGAGCTATAATATTTTTTATCAAAGAAAACTAACTACATCTACTTGCAAGTAGGTATACAAAGGTCAATACAACAAAAAAAAACATATACAATGCAACAACCCTTCTTGTAATAAATGATACATCAAACACCACTACAACAAAAAAATGTCCATGTACGTTAAGTGACTTCATTAAATTTTGAATGAATTCACCGATTTAAGGTAAACAAGGATTAGTTGGAAAGTAATGAATTCACTGGTTTAATGAACGGGGACTAGTAAATTGCACCCACATATCTTTCTCTCTTGCAATAATTTGTATAACTCCAAGAATCCATAAGAGATACCAAAACCCAACAAGGTTCCCCACCATCCATTAGTTCCCAAGGGCACCTCATCTTTTCCTACAAAATAAGCTTAACATCAAAATCTCCTCTACAAAGCCCTAGTTGGTGACAAATTGGTTGTTAACCATTTTATCCTTAAAGATTAATTAGTCCAAGTAATTTCATCTCTTAATAAATAAATAAGAGATGATAAGTCCAAGACTGTCACTAGTAACTAAAAACTTACGAGGATGCCCATTACATTAGTTAGATTACTTGAAATTGTTTCATTAACAACTAGCAATAACTTGTAAGCATTTTGTATGTAGTCTATTTAAGCACAAAATAAGTAACCTTTTAGCAATAGTAGGAACAATTCTTCACCTTTAGTATTATCCAAACACTGATGGTAACATTTAGCATAAAAGGCTTGATCTCCATACATTTGTACCAAAAACTTGTAAGCACAATGCCTACTTTCCAAGCTTTCACTATAATTTGCAAACATTTAAGTATTCAAGAGGACTCCAATAACTTGCAAGCAGTACATGAATATTATCATAACATTTGATCTAACAAACAAGCACTATGAGTATTATATATCCAAGCACTCAATTCAGCTTGCAATAGTGCATTTATAGTTGACCTACCACAGTAGGAACCATGACACAATCTTGTCTTATGTTCATGTGTTTTGAAGAAAAATTAATGTTATGAGATGATAAACAATGAAATGTCATGCTAATCTATGTCTTATTCATATGACATCCTTACCCTAGTGACCATTCATTCAATATAATTTAACAACTTGTATAATGTGAACAAGGACAATTGGAAACTTAGATAAAGGTTAAAAAAACATTAATTCCTTGTCCTTGTTTATCTTTTGTCAAGTTGTAGGTTGAAAGTTTGTGAAACTACAAGAAGTATTGCATGTACCAACTTATTGAACAAAACTACAACTAATCCATTTGTGATAAAATGCTTAAAAGTAATTGCATGGTTAGGAAGTGGGTTTATTTTACTTAACAAAAGAATGCTTGTTTTCTTGATCCAAATATTTCAAATTTTACTTTCCTTGTGTTCATGGGAAAGATTCATCCATGAAAAGCTAAAGACTTTTGTTGTTTTAGGAAAAAACTAATGGAGGAGTCAAACCTTTTAATTGGCCTAGAACCAACTAACTAACATGATTTCAACTTCTTTTAAGACTAATGTACACCATGGTGTTGAATGGCTAAGGTTATTGTCATTCCAAGAATTGTAAAGCTTGGGATCTAGAGTGTGACCAAATGCTCCTACACATTATTTTGCTTATTAGAAATGTTTTAAAATCTAATTTGAGAAAACAATAAAGTTTTCTATGAAGAAAAGTTATGAACGTTAGTGGTCATTGGTGCAAAAGGCATTAGTGAGGGTTCAAAAACATAAGCAATGCATTATAATATTAAAGGATCTTGTGTGGAATGTCATTTTGGTGGTTAGATTGTTGTTTGAAGCATTTTGTCAAAAGCCCTTCTTAAAAAGGCAACCCCAAATCTCTAATTACAATGTTGATTGAAAAAGGAAAAGGCCTCATGATCTCCACCACCATGAAGATTTATTCCTATCGTAAGATATTATTGCCAAATTGCCAATTGAAATCTTGAAAAAACGTGGTTGCTTTGTTTGTTTTTGGATTTTTCGGAAATACCTTGGAAGGGGAAACTTGAAGCTTTCCTTAGAAAGGTGATTTGAAAAAAATATATTTGTGATCTCCATCAACATTTCAAGTGCCTTACTATTCATTGGCTACCTACCATCACCAAAATTCATGGTTTGAAGAAAAAACTTACTAGATATTTTTTTGGGAGTTTTTTGCAAGGACTTCGAAGGCACAACTTCAAATTTGTAATTCATAAAATCTCCATTGATGTGCTTGAGGTGAGCACAAATCTTATCTTGCCATTGTTGACCTTGGAATGTGGCAATGGCTTCTCAAATTCTTGATTCAAACAATAGTTTTATTTTCATCTACTACCTTCATTCAACATATCTCATCCGCTAATGACAATGTGAACCAACTTGATTTTCATCCAAGGGATCTCATCTAAGTTCTTCAACAAAGTCCATCCTCATCCATTGATGGACCTCATCCAAGGGCAACATGGGTTCATCCATCAAGTGTCATCCACATGATTTTAATTATAATTTCAGAAAATCAAAATAAATAAATATTTCTCTAAAATTGAAAAAACAAAAATAAAATTGTCCAAACCTAGATTTCAAAATTTGCCCAAACCTTATATTCTTAAATTTGTCCAAAATATATATTTCTCAAACTTTGGAAGACAATTACCACTAAGTTTTTAATCTTTCTCAAGGGAGCAAAATTTCTATTTCAAGATTTAAACCTCGACTTTCCAAATTTTTCTTGAGAAAGTAATTTTTGGAGGTGAAAATAATTTATGAAAAATAGCCAAATTTTCCAAAAAGCAACATGTGTTAAATTTGTTATAAATTTTGAAATCTAATAATTTTCTCTTATCATGTTGGATTGAAGAAATTTCTTAGACATTAAGTTTAGATTTTTAAAGCATATAATCGAAGTTGTTACAATTACATGCACAATGGGTTGAAGCTATATTTTCTAGTATGTTAAATTGGTATGTTTGGATTCAAAAGTAAATGAATATTTCTTGAAGTTCAAATCCAATTCCTTTTTTTTTTATTGTTCATAAAATTTGTTTTGTTATTGATTATGACCAGATTTGATCATTAAATCCAATTATGTTGATTGTTGTGTGACATTAAAATTAGGTCCATGAACAATTGACTATTTATGTTGTTCCCATAGAATACGTGGAAAACATCAATCGTGAGGTATGCTTGTTTTTATAGGTTGAACGTATAAGTCACTTGAAAGCCCATTAACCTTAAAATTCCCAATATTACCTAAGGTTAAGGATAGGGATTAAAGTTAGGTAATGTCAAGGTAAGAGTCTTTGCATCAACTATGTACATCAAGGGATGAATGTTTACATTAATGGTCGGAAACAATGCTTTGAATGTTATAACAATCGATAAATTTAACAGTTTTTTAATACATTTTTTTCACAATTCTTACAATTCATGTCATGTTGAAACATAAATTAAAACATTAGCTCGAGGAGGAAGGGGGCTAGATGGGGAATGTTCCTTAGGCCAAAATCTTTAAAAAACACAAATTCCTAATATGAACAACCCCTCTTGCCTACACTTACTAGACTATAAAAAAAACTTCAAGTGAAAGGTGATAGCCTTTCCACATTAAAAAAAAGTAATGAACTTGAAGTTTGTTAACTTACTAATTAATGGTTGGGCATGGGACAAGGCTAGTATAAGTTGCTTCTATAATTTAGGTATATGGGAAATCTTTCAAGTTAGTTTCAATTGCAAGAAAATACATAGGTTGCACAATAGTGGTTGTATGCAAACTTGCAACTATTACTATTCATCAAATCATTCAAAGGTTGAGAGTGAAGAACAAACAAAATTGTAATTAAACCAGGCATTGCCATCATGGATTGGTAATCAACTTATTTTCACATCCACTCTAATCATTTTAGGTGTGAGTACATTTAATACTAACATGGAGGATCATGGAGGACGTGGAGTTTGAGACGATTACTCTAGGAGAATAAAATCCATTGCCTTCACAAACACATTTCAATTCTTATACAAAAACCCAAATGTAATGGAACCATTCCTTTGACAATTGGTGGGCATTGAAGAATTGCTTTCACATATGGATCATGAGGCATTACATGCATGCAATTTGTGGTCAACTCAACACCAAGCATAATTGAACATGGTGAAAATTTATTAACAACAGTAGATTGAATTGACCATAGCTTTCAAAAAGGGGAAACCATTGTTAAAATCCATTCAAAAATCTACATCAACATCCATTCTAAAGTCCTTGTTAATGTCAATTTTCCTTCTTTTGATGTTTATAGATTGCTTGGTACATCCCCTATGTGAGATTTTGATTTCCACAACTCCTAGGGACACATATAAGTTCCCACACAAGATGACAATATCTAGTAGAAAATCATCTTCAATGGTAACATCTTTATGCTAATACCCGCAATAGAAATGCCAATTTCAACATGAATAACTTGCTACATTTATTTACATTCCATTCAAGATTCTAAAATAACATCTATTCATAACCATAAAATCAATATTTCGTTTTCCCCACTTAAGAATCTACAACAATAAACATGCAAAACTTTAAGTAAATTAAATGTATAGATCCCTTGGAACATCACCATGAAATTTTAATATGTACTTCTAGGGACAAGTTCAATGGGCACCCAAAAAAAAAACATCCAATGGAAAATCACACACCTTCTATTAAAATTTACATGTATCTTCCACTATCACCTTTAATTTTTGTTCATATGTAGCTATGTACTTTTATGCCTCTTCTATAATATGTTTTGATTCCTCCATGCTAAATTGCAACCCAATTAACCCTAGCACATTATCTACATACCTTTGCAACAACAAGTGGATATAAATCACACAATACAATGTTACGTATGCCACCTTTTTGTTTCATATGGGGAGATTTCATATGGACACATATTACAAGCCTTTATGCATTGACCTTTGCTAATATTTACAATCAAGGGCTTGTTTTCAAATTGTGTAAACACCTTTCCCCCACCAAGTTAGACAAATATTCCATGCTTCCATTTTTGAGTTTTCCCACATATCTTATGCACACCTTTTCTTGTAGTTATGTTTTCTCTGCACGTTTCTGCATAGTTTGTTCTTCAATGGTGGCGTTTATTGTGTTATTGGTGTTACAACCTTTGCCCATGTTATTTAATATCTTTTTTCTTGTGCAATGTATCCTCTAACCAATCACAACATGGATTCATTGTTGGTTGGTTGAAGTGCACCATAGATCTATCAATCCAACTTCTTCAACTCCTTGGTATCAACATGAAGGAGAGGGTTAATAAGCTTGAAACTAAGCTAATTTGGACCAAACATATTTGTTAAATCACTTAATGTTGAAAAATATTATTCTACAATAATCCATTTCCTTCCAAGGTGAAAAATCAACATCATCCTTTTTCTTCCTCTTTTTTCAACACTTTGGACAAGCTAATTTAAAAAAAGAAACATTATAATAAATTATTACAAAATGTGGGTGTAATTAACTAGTCCCCATTTAGTGGACCATAGAATTCATTACATCCCCACTAGGTCCCATTCAATGACACCAATTAATTCACTCAAAATCCAATGAAATCACTTGGTGTATAGGGATGCATTTTGTTGTAGTGAAAAGAAGGACATGTACACAAAACACTTAGAACTTGACTTAAACCTAAACCTAAATCCATCATGCATAGTTCAAATGAATTACAAAGCAAAACATTACATTTGGTTGCCACAATGCAATAAAAACCCTTGTATTGTGATAACAATGTAACTTGCCCATGTGACAAAATGAAATGAAATATGTTGCAAGAAAATTTCTTACATGGCACAAACATTTGAAGAAGGAAAATTTTCATTTGATATTTGTGTTTGTGAAGGAAGATTAACACAATTGCACATATGGTGCATGTATGAAAGAGGGAGACAATAATAAAATAGGAAGACCATGATGAAGGGTGAAATTGATTGACAACGAACCCTATGCTTGCAAAATGTCTATAGGAAGAAAATGATCCTATAGATGGTATGTGTGTCAAGGAAGAAGATGACGTTGATGGCACTATTACAAAATGTGAGTGTAATTCATGGGTCCCCATTCAATGGACTAGTGAATCCATTATCCTTGTTTAGTCAAATCCAATGAATTCATTCAGAATCTAATGAAATTACATGGTGAATAGGGGACACATTTTGTTGTAATGTGGAAGATGGCCACAATGAAAAACCCAGCTACTAGCAATGGAAACAACTAGTATGCGTTGACATGAGGAAGATGACCATAATTAACATGTGTGTGAAAATGTTTTACATGTTGCATGAATGTTGGCATAAATTCAAAATCCCATGTAAACATGCAACAAACTTGTTTCCAATGTCAATTATGGGCGCAAGCAAGGTAGAGTAGATGATTCATTGTTATGTATAAAAAATATTTACAAGTAGCCATGATTTTTTTAAAAATGTATTGAAAGTAGAAATTTTATGTTGTACAATAATTAACATGAGGATAATCTTTCATTCTATATTTAAAATGTTGAAAACACCATTTTGAAAGTAGAATTAAATCAAAAAATTTAAAATGTTTCTATTTGCATAAGATGTTCTCTTTCACAAAATGAGTTACATGTAGATGAAATATCAATTTAAAAAAGTTTCAAGTTAGTGGTGCCCTAAAAGATACTTATGAATTATGCATGTTATAACCATAATGTATCAAAAATTTAATATGAAGTAGGTTTGAACAACATTTTGACCCAATTACTTTCAAACATACTTTCAACTTACTTTTATGATACCAAAGTTGTTTAAACTTTATATCCAACTTCCCATAAACAAAATGTAGTGACCTATGGTTTCATATTTCTATTTCAAAATATTTTGAATCTAATTTATTGTGTTTGTATTAAAAATTGTTTCATTTTTTCATTAGATTTTGGGTGGATTTTATTTATTTTTGGTCTACTTTACTTTGCTAACACCTTCATGTTAAGTCCATCCATCCTACTCAAGCAATTATAACATGCCACATCATTTTTTTTCCAACATGAATCCTTGCTCATGAATCAACCGAGCATGTAGGTATGGTTCATGTTAGCATGGTTTGACCTTAATGTGTTCTTTTGCTTCTATTTTTGCTTGTCTTAACTTTTTTTCACAAATCACCAATACAATGTTCAATTCTTGATCCTATTGGTGTGCTACAAAATCCATTGGATCAATGAACAATGCAATGTTGTTTTTCAATCAAAATCTACTTTTGGAGTCTTTTGACCTCTAAGGACAATGTTTGATTTATCAAGAATTGGCTTTTCCTTCAATCTCTAGTTGTATTGGTTAATTCATTTGCTCCACAATCTTTTTTCCCATTTTTTTTTTATATTTTTGTTCTTCCATTAAACCTTATCATTAAAACATCAAAGCCATTTCATTGGCTATCATCGATTTAATGTTACTTCTATCAACAAGTTATGTGTTTTCGATAATAACTTCATTATTGATGGTTTGTCCACCAATAAGTTGACTTTATCCAATTGCTCCAGTGTGATTTCTTTTAAAATGTCCTTTGTTCTTGATTTGGTTCATTTGATACCTAATGAAAAACCATCTTCTAACTTGTGCTTTGACATGATTTCCTCCAAAAGTTGTTCCTTGAAGTATTCAAATTCTCTACTCCGAATGACAATGATCATCTTCTTATATGGAAATCACAAAGATAAATGAAAAATGCCAACAAAAAAAAATAATCAAGTCCTAGGCGATTGATTTCTTCTTCAACTTCATTGTTTTCTTCAAAATTCCATTGCAAAAGTCAATTCTTGCATTTAATGTACCAATATTTCCATGCTCAAACAAAGCTCCATTCATGTTCCTCATTAATGTGTTCTCCATCTTTTGCATGAATATTAAAAAATTTGTGGATTTCAAATATTTCTTTAAATGTGTTCCAACTTTTCCCACCTATCTCCAACATTCAAATGATGATGAATAAAGGAAATATTTTGATAAACCTTAAGTTATGTAGCATTTCTTGTTTTACCTCCTAGTTTAATATAAGTTTGTTGATAAACACATCTTTTTTAAAGGCCAAATGTAAATTTCTAGCTTTTGTTTCCCTTTCATGACTTGTTTCTCATCTATTCCCCTAGTAAAAAAATATAGTCTTTTAAAGACTATGGTATCAAACTTTTCCCATTCTCTTTCAAGTTGAACACGATGTGTTTTATTTGCCCAAGCTTTCCACGTGCATATGTTCCAATCTTTAAGGCGACTTTTATCCTTAACAAATGTTTCTTGCCACACGTTATGTTGGCAACAAATATGCTTAAACTCCTCTCTCTCCTCTATGAGTAGGTACCTAGGTTGAGGCCAATCTATCATGCCTACCAACTTCTCACTTCTCCTCATTATTTCTACTATGCCGTAAAGGGACATGTTGCCATTTTTTTGTTTCGTCATTGGTCATGTTTTTTCCAAAACTTTGTCACTTCCCCTATTTTTTGATGGATAATAAATTAAGATTGTTGGTTTCTTCATTTATGTGTCATTTCTTCTTCCCTTAGTTACTTGACTTTTCAATGGGTATTGTGGCTTTCTTTGATCCCTTTGGTTACAACATGAACCTTTTTTTGGCATCATATTCACATTACATTATATTGTTATAATGCCAATAATACTAATAGTTTTTTTAGTTGGGCAATGGGATTTTAACTTATTGATATTTATTAATGTAACATCATTGTTAGCTAGAATATGTAGTTGAACAATATTATTATTGTAGACATCTTCACCTAAAAGGTGCTAGTCCAAGGAAATTAAATTTCTTCATTTGATTTTGGGGTATTTGGGTAGCCAAATAACGAAATCTCCATCGCATGATAAAACTTGAGATGCTTTTCATCATCTTGTTGGTGACTTTTCAATAACTGTATGTAATCCATAATTTTTCATCTAATTATTTTAATATTTCATCTAAACCAATTATAATGCATTTTTCATATTTCCATTTTGCTTAATAAATTTTCAATTGGTTAGCACCGAAAACTTGTTCAAAATAATATTGGCATTAATCCATATTCCAATTTACAAGGTCTATGTTGGGTTGTAACCTTATAAGCCATTTGATAAGCCCATCAAAAAGTGGATAAGATTACATCCCAATTTGTTTGATTAACATTAACCAATTTAGTGAAAAATTGTTTTAAGGTTTTATTGGTTGACTTTGCATGGCCATTACCATGTGGATAGTAGGTAATAGATTTATGATGCGTCATCATAAATTCATTAACAATTTTTTATAATTATAATGTTGATGAAATGACTATCATGGTCACTCACCAAATGATGCTATTTTCATTAAGAAATATAACAAGGTTTTTCTTTCATATTATTTCATATTAAAACTTTAACCTCCACCCATTTTATGGTATAATTAGTAGCCATAATATATATCAATTATCAATGTTGGTTTGATGATGCCCATGAAGTTTAATCCTTACTTCATAAAGGGTTCAAATGCCATAATAAATTGAAGAGGTTCTTTCCCACTTCTAAATATGGGTCCTAATTGTTGGCAAACTTCACAACTTTAAAACAATTCAATAATGTATTTTTATAGGGTAGGCCATTAATCATCAACTATCATAACTTTATTTACAATTGTGTTCACATTAAAATGCTCACTGATTAGTCCTTCATGGAACTTAATTAGCATTGATTTAGCTTTGGAAGGCATTAAACATTGTCTTTTAATATTGCATTTGGGCCAAATTTATACAATTTCTCCCCATATAGTGTATGGGGTCTAGATTTAGCAATGATTTGTTTCCTTATTTTTTGTCCAATATTTCATCCTCAAAACAACCCTTTTGTAAAAAAATTAATAGATGAATACAAGTCTATTGATATTGATAATAGGGTAGCATTTGGTAACTAATATTCCATTCCAACAATTGGTTTACCATTATCAATTTGGGATAATTGGTCAAGAACAAATAGACTCATTTGGGGTTATACGTTACTTTGAAAATCTTGCAAGAGTAATAACCATCTATTTATTCTTCTAATGAATATTTTTCTATTCACCAAATATGGTAGAGTTTGATGATCTAAAAAATCATCACTACAAAATGTGGGTGCAATTCGCTACTTGTCCCCATTTAGCGTATTGATGAATTCACTCAAAATCTAGTTAAATCAATTGGCATACATGGATACATTTTGTTGTAGTGAATGTAAATGTGTTATTAAGAAGATAACGTTGAATTTTTTGGATAACATAAATCATGGCAAGTGTTTTTTTTTTTAGTAGTAGAATATTTTTCTTAGCATTTGTCAATAGTCGACTAGCATACTATATTGGATGATCAATGGTGTTGTCCACATTTTGAGCTAATATAGCTCCCACAACATAATTGGATGCATCTATAAACACATGGAATTCTTTAATCGAGTTTAGTGCAACCAACATTGGTAGATTGTTCATAGACGTTTTCCTCCATTCAAAGGTTGCAATTTTATAAAAAAAAATTCAACCATCCTAATTTGATTATAACCATTGTACCCATCCATAAATGATTGCATCCCACGACTTGTAGTATGGTCAAACACCAAATCCACAAAAGTTAAGTAGAATGGATTTTTTTATCATTTATGCATTAAATTTTCTCCAGTCAAGTGGTGCAAGAATGAATGGACCAACATTTGGATTTTTTGAAAAACTTTATAGCGTGCTTGTCATTCTAATGACCATATTTGATAGGTAAATTTATTTTTTCTCTATAGGGACTTAGTTTAAGGATACCAACTTATATATATATATATATTCCATTTATTATATTTCCATAATCAAGAAAAACACAAAAGATATGGACTTTCAAAGTCAAACATTATGGATTATAATCTTGACAACATTTTTTAATATGGATTTTGAAATAGTCCAATCATTTATGATGTGTTGGTTAAGGACTTGATTTTGGTTTGATAACATAGTAAAAAAATTAATTTTCAAAAGTTTTGCATCATGGCATTTGTAACATTTTACCTATGGATTTAAAAATAAACTAGAAAATAAAATAGAGCTTTTTCAAAAGTTCATAAAGTTTTAGAAAAAAAGGCTTTAGGATTATT
>Ga0116230_10000863_pt1 | contig 27574 bp, 22 predicted proteins | sample S1TSphfallax_3_FD_88678 | JGI IMG/M metagenome (GOLD analysis project Ga0116230, IMG submission 88678) | Host-associated microbial communities from peat moss isolated from Minnesota, USA - S1T2_Fd - Sphagnum fallax MG | ecosystem: Host-associated > Plants > Peat moss > Unclassified | place... | reverse complement strand
CGGCGTGAGCGGCGTGCGACCGGATGCTGCGGCCATCGCGCTGCAGGAGGCTGTGGAGTTCATATGGCTCGAGGCCGATCTGCTCGACAGCCAGGATTACACCACGTGGTTGGGGCTGTGGACGGCCGAGGGTCGCTATGTGATTCCGATCGAGCGAAGCGGGGACGACCATGCCGATCGGCTCAACGTGGTCTATGACGACCGATTCATGCGCGAAGCGCGCGTGCAGCGCCTGCAGAGCGGGCTGTCGATGTCGGCAAGTCCGTCCGCACGGACGGTGCGCACCGTCTCGCGCTTCCGTGCCTTGGGCGAGCGGGACGGCGCCACTCGGGTGCGTTGCGCCCAACATCTCGTCGAGTACAAGTACGACCGGACCCGCACGCTCGCGGCCGACGTGAGTTACCGGCTCGTGCGGGCGCCCGTCGGTTCGGGCGCGGGTATCTTGCTCGATGAAAAGGTCGTGCGACTCATCAATTCCGACGACGCGCTGTTCGGCATGGGTTATTTGCTGTGAGCGGCGACGTCGCGCTCGTAACGGGCGGCGCCCATGGGCTGGGCGCCGAGATCGTGCGATCCTTGCACGCTGCGGGCTTTCGCGTCGGCATTGGCGACATCGACGAGCCCGGCGCCGCCGCGCTCGCGCGGGAACTCGATCCGCATGCCGAGACGGTCATTCCGCTGCGGCTCGACGTGCGTGAGCAATCCTCCTTCATTGCGGCGAGCCGTATGCTGTTGGCGCATTGGGGATCGCTCGAAGTGCTCGTCAATAACGCCGCGGCGACGGCGGCGAAGCCGCTGCTCGAGATCAGCCCCGAGGAGTTCGACGCGGTGCTCGCCATCAACGTGAAAGGCACGTTCATGGGCAGTCAGGTGTTTGCACGCGAGTTCCGGTCGCGTGCCTACGGCCGTATCGTCAATCTTGCCTCGCTCGCCGGCCAGAACGGCGGTACGGCGACGGGTGCGCACTACGCCGCCTCGAAGGGAGCGATCCTCACTCTGACGAAAGTCTTCGCCCGGGATCTCGCCGCCTTCGGTATCACGGTCAATGCGATTGCCCCGGGGCCGCTGGACACGCCGATGGTGCACCGGACGATTCCCGCCGACCGGATGGTTGCGCTGCTCGCGGGCATTCCGGTCGGCGCTCTCGGCGATCCACGCTTCGTCGCCGACATCGCAACACGCCTGGCGGCGCGCGACGCGGGTTTCGTCACCGGCGCCACCTGGGATATCAATGGGGGCATTTACATGCGCTGAGGTCGGCCGATCGGCGGCCGATGCCGCGCAGCCGAGCCCGGTCGGCTGTCAGCGCGTCGGGAGCTTCGGTTTGTGCCGCGCGGGTCCCGCCAGGGGCGATTTCGGCTTCGCCGGCGGCTCTTCGGCAAGGGACAATTCAGGGGCCTCGGGAACTTGGGTATCGCTCGATCGCGACCGAACCCAGACAGCGTTGCCGCGGTCATCGTGCTCGACGCGGCCGCCCTTGTCGTTCTTGCGTTCGAAGAAAGGACGCTTGATCTTGACGGTATCGGACATCGAGTGGACTCCTGGTAACGCAAGTCTACGAGAATCTCGGCGACCCGGGACGTGAATGCCGTCACGTCCCCGTGGACGGGGTATGATTTGTCAAACGACCATAACCCGAGGTCCTGCCGGATGCGTTCATCGATAGTGCTCGCCTTGCTGTGTCTCGGCTTGGTCACCGCCGGCCGCGCTCAGGAAGCGAGCATTCGCCTTTTGACAGGCGCCGAAGCCCGCAGCGCTCTGACCGACGCCGACGCGCAGGCATACTACGCCGGTTTACAGTTGGGCGAAATGCGCGCCAAGACCGGCTTGGCGCTGCAGAATGACAGTCTCGCAGAGGCGCGCGCGCGGGTCATGAATGTTTACGGTGAGCGCACCCTGGACTTCTCGCCCGAAGAGCAGGCGATGCTGCGCGCAGCGATTGCCAGCCTGCAGCCGCGACTGCGTGAGCGTGCGCCCCTCTATGCCCGAACGCCTTGGTCGCTGATCAAGGTGGCCGCGACGGTCGAGGGCGGCCTGCCGCACACCCGCGGCGACAGCATCGTCCTCTCGGACGCCGTGCTCACCCAGCTGCTGCGGGCGCACGAAACTAACGCGTTCACCCAGCCATCCGGCCTTTGGAATCTACTCGTACACGAGCAAACCCACGTGCTGCAGCGCCGGGATGCCGCACGTTTCGACGATCTCTACACCCAGGTATTCGGATTTCGCCACGTCGTGCTCGAGCCCATGCCAGCGTGGTTGCGCGTCCGTAACGTCGTGAACCCGGACGGTCCGGTACAGGACTGGGTCTTCCCGGACGGCGAGGGTGCGGCACGGCGCTGGTGGCTGCCGGAGATCCAACTGCGCGAGCTCGAAGCGCCGCGCATGCCCGAGGATTTCGAGTTGATTGCGACGCCGGTGCAGGCACGCGGCAGGGTGTGGGAATACCTCCAAAAATCCGCGCCCGCTGCGCCGGAGCCACTGGCGAATTTCACGGGCTTCTTCGCGAAATTTCCGATTCGCGACGAGTTGTTTCATCCGAATGAAATCGCCGCAGGATTACTCGCAGCCCTGATCACGGGTTACGGCGAGGAAATCCCGCAGGCCGCGATTTGGGATCAAACCCGTCGCTGGTCGATCGAGGGACTGCGCTGAGTTTCAGTCGCCGTCGCGCGGTTCTCCATTCGATGCGCTCCATTCCAAGATGCCCTGCAGCGGAATCCCGGTCCATCCGGGTCGGTTGCCGAGTTCATAGCGCAACTCATAGAACGCCTTTTCTATTTCGAACAAGCCGAGCAGCCCCTCGCTCTCGAGACTCTGCGGGAGCGAAGCGACGCCCCGCAACGCCTCGAGATAGGATTCGAGAAATGCCGCGCGCACCTCGAGTTCCCAAGCACGCGCGAGGGGCGCGAGCCGCGCCGCCTCCACGTCGTTGTGGGCAAACTGGCGCACGGCGCTCTGCTGGACATAGCTGAATGAGCGCAGCATGCCCGCGATATCGCGCAGCGGCGATTGCTTCGCGCGACGCTGTTCCAGGTCGCGACCCGGTTCGCCCTCGAAATCGATGATCACGAAGTCGTTGCGTGTCAGCAGCACCTGGCCGAGATGATAATCGCCGTGGATCCGGATTTTCACCCCCTGCGGTTCGGCCCGGGTGCAGTTGCCCATGCGCTCGAGCAGACGCTCACGCAAGGCGAGCACGGCGGTCGCCTTTTCGCGGTCGGCTGCGTTCAGCGGCTGGAGGGCAGCGTGCAATTGGTCCAAGGCGAGTGCGGCCTCGCCTTGCGCGCGTTGGCGATAGGCGTCGAGATCAGCGCGCGTGATCGGCTCCGGATCGAAGTCCGGATCGTTCGTAAGCCGCGCCAAGGCCAGGTGCAATTCCCCGGTCCTGCGCGCGAGCGTGCGGATCAAGGCCAGGTGGGCATCGCGTAAGTTGGCGGCTGGATCGTCGCCGGCGGGCGTCGTGCGATTCAGCTCGAGATGCCTGCGTAAATACTCGAGCACGCTGTTCCAGCCGTCGCCCTGATTGGCGACATATGCCTGCAGCAGTCCAAGCGGCCGCACCGCGGAATCCGCGCCGATGTACTCGATCACACCGGCGACCCGCGCGCAATTCGGATAATGTGCGATCTCCGTCAGGAACGTGCCCATCTCGACCTCCGGGCTGATCCCCTCGCGCAGACGCCGATAGCCCTTGAGCATCAGCCGCTCGCCGAGCGTCACGATCGTGTTCGAACTCGCGCCCTGCGGTCGCTCGACTTTGAGTTGCGCGGCATCTTCGCCGGCAATCTCGGCGAAAGCGCCGGTCGGACGGAAGCGCAGCCGGCCCTGCGCGAACGGCACTTCGCGGGCTGCCGCGATCGCCGCGACGATCGCGTGGCAAAAATGTTCATCCGCAAACGCGTCCCCCATGACTCCGACGTCGGCCTGCTGGCGAATCTTCGCGACCGCCGCGGTCGACAATGCGCGAACCCGGTCCTCATCGCGTTCCTCCCATGCGAGCGCCAAGGGGACGAAATAGCTCACGCGCTCCCCGCCATCGCGCAAGTCGAGATCGACCATGGACAACAGCCAGGCAAGTCTGCCCTCCTGCCAAACGAGCTGTTCCGTGAGGCGCGCCCGGACGATCGGGCTGCCTTTGGCCGCATACCAGCGCTGTGTCTCGATGAAGAAGGGCAGCGTCTGCGTCTCGAACTGCTGACGGGTCTTCTCCGCCATCCCGACCCGCCACGAAACGACACGGTCGGGAAAGAGGCTATTCCACCCGTCGAACAGAACGAGCACCGGCCGTTCGTCGATCGAGAAGATCTGCGCGTGCCATGACGGCGCCTCGCTGTCGGTCGTCAACCGGAACCAGTAAAATCCATAGGCGGCAATCGTCAGCAGATAGGGAAGCTCGCCGACCGGCGGAAACGCCGTCCGACCCAGCATTTCCACGGGGACCCGGCCCTTGTAGGCGCCGAGGTCGAGTTCCACAGGCTGGGCCGAGCGCGACAGATTCGCGACGCAGAGAATGGTGTCGTCGCCGAATTCGCGCAGATAGGCGAGGATCTTGCGATTGCCGGGTTTGAGAAAACGCGGTGAGCCGCGACCGAATGCCTGGCTCGTCTTGCGCACCGCGAGCATGCGTTTCGTCCAACTGAGCAAGGAACTCGGATCGCGCGCCTGCGTCTCGACGTTCACCGACTGGTAGCCATAGACGGCATCCATGATGGGCGCGAGATAGAGCAGCTGCGGATCCGCGCGCGAAAATCCGGCGTTATGATCGGGGCTCCATTGCATGGGCGTGCGCATCCCGCTGCGGTCGCGGATGAAGAAATTATCGCCCATGCCGATCTCGTCGCCGTAGTAGAGGATGGGCGAGCCAGGCATGGAGAGCAACAGGCTGTTCATCAGCTTGATGCGGTCGATATTGTTCTCCATCAGCGGCGCGAGGCGCCGCCGTATCCCGAGATTGATACGTGCCTGCAGGTCGGCGGCGTACGTGGTGTACATGTAGTCGCGTTCCTTGCTCGTCACCATCTCCAGCGTCAGTTCATCGTGGTTGCGCAGGAAAATCGCCCACTGGCAGTTCTCCGGGATGTCCGGGGTCTGCTGCATGATCTCGATGATCGGATAGCGCTCCTCCTGGGCGATCGCCATGTAGATCCTCGGCATCAGCGGGAAGTGATAAGCCATCTGACACTCGTCGCCGTCGCCGAAGTACTCGCGCACGTCCTCTGGCCATTGATTCGCCTCGGCGAGCAAGAAGCGTTCCGCGTAGCGTGCATCGATCGCGGCCCGAAGGCGTTTGATGACGGCGTGCGTCTCGCGAAGATTCTCGTTGTTCGTGCCCTCGCGTTCGACGAGGTAGGGGACCGCGTCGAGCCGAAACCCGTCGACCCCGAGGTCGAGCCAGAAGCGCATGATTTTCAGGACCGCTTCCATCACGAGCGGGTTGTCGAAGTTCAAGTCCGGCTGGTGACTGAAAAAGCGGTGCCAGTAAAAGGCGTTCGCGACTTCGTCCCAGGCCCAGTTCGATTTCTCCGTGTCGGTGAAGATGATCCGCGTCCCGGCGTACTTCCGGTCCGTGTCGCTCCAGACGTAAAAATCCCGCAGCGCCGATCCGGGCGGCGCGCGGCGCGCGGCCTGGAACCACGGATGCTGGTCGGATGTGTGGTTGATGATCAGCTCGGTGATCACCTTCAGTCCGAGCCGGTGCGCCTCGCGCAGCATCAGGCTGAAATCCTCGAGCGTCCCATATTGGGGATGGACGCCCTCGTAATCCGAGATGTCGTAGCCGTCGTCCCGGAGCGGTGACGGATAAAACGGCATGAGCCAAAGTGCGTTCACACCGAGTTCACTGATGTATCCGAGCTTGGTGGTCAGGCCCTTGAAGTCTCCTATGCCGTCGTCATTCGAGTCGAGAAACGATTTCACGTTGAGCTGATAGATCACCGCGTCCTTGTACCAGCACGGATCTCCGGGCGCGGCCGCGACGACCGGAGGCGCGCGGTCGGAAGTCGATGTCTTGACGTCGTGCATGGCGCGGGGCTCAGAGAAAGTAGTCGAAGTCGTGCTCGCTGCGCAGGCGGTGGCGCAGACGCAGGACGTGCGCCGGCATGCGCTGCGGGTCGAGCGAGACGTAGTTGCGCGGTCCGCGCCATAGATAGCGCTGATCGCTCAGCAAGTCATGCACCTGGTAGTCCGCGCGCGGGTCGATACCCAGCGACTCGAGCTCGAGCTCCAGCCAGCCGGATTGAACGTACACCGGATCGAGATTCACGACCGTGAGCACCACGTTGCCGCTCGCGACATCGCGCTTGAGGTAGGCGATCAGGTGCTCGTTGTCGATCGGACAGAAGCGCAAGCCCTGATTCGCTTGCAGCGCCGGATTTTCTCGACGGACGCGATTGACGCGCGCGATCAGGGAGCGGAGGCTGTCCGGCCTGCCGAGCGACCAATGACGCAGCTGATACTTCTCAGAGTCGAGATACTCCTCGCTGCCGGGCTCCCGCGCGGCGCTCTCCATGAGTTCGTAGGTCGGACCATAAATGCCGTAATTTCCCGAGAGCGTCGCGGCAAGCACCAGGCGCGCGGCGAACACGGGGCGCAGTCCGGACTGCAGGGGCTCGGGCAGGATGTCCGGCGTGTTGGGCCAGAGGTTCGGGCGGTAATACTCGCGGCTCGGGCCGGTGCAGAGCTCCGAAAAGTAGTCCGTGAGTTCCTGCTTCGAGTTGCGCCAGGTGAAATAGGTGTATGACTGAGAGAAGCCGAGTTTTGCGAGTCCACGCATGACCGTCGGCCGCGTGAAGGCCTCGGCGAGAAAGATCACGTCGGCATGGTCGCGCTGGACGGCGCCGATCAACCACTGCCAGAAGCCCAAGGCCTTGGTATGCGGGTTGTCGACCCGGAAAATCTTGATCCCCTGGCCGATCCAGAAATCGACGATGCTCTTCAGCTCTGCCCACAGCGCCCGCCAATCCTCGGTTTCGAAGTCGAAGGGGTAGATATCCTGATATCGCTTCGGCGGATTTTCGGCATATTGCACGCTCCCGTCCGGTCGCCTCCTGAACCATTGCGGATGTTCGGCCACATAGGGATGATCTGGCGCACACTGGAACGCGAGATCGAGCGCGATCTCGATTCCGAGCCGCGCCGCGCTCGCCACGAGAGCATGAAAGTCCTCGAACCCACCCAAGGCCGCGAGGATGTCCTTATGGCCCCCCTCGGCGGCACCGATGGCCCAGGGGCTGCCTACGTCCGCGGGTGCGGCAGCGAGGGAGTTGTTGCTGCCTTTGCGGTTGACGCGCCCGATCGGGTGGATGGGTGGGAAATACAGCACATCGAAGCCCATCCTTGCGAGCCGGGGCAATTGCCGCTCGACGTCGTTGAACGTGCCGTGTTTGCCGTCTTGCGCGGCGCTCGAGCGTGGGAACAGTTCGTACCAGGTGCTGAATTCCGCGCGTCTGCGATCGACGACCAGTTCGTAGCTGCGTCGCACGGCGAAACGGCGGTCCGCGTGGCGTCGCGCGACGTCGGCCCGCGCGCTGTCGAGCGCAATCATTTTTAGCGAGCCGGCGTCGCTGTGCGGATCTCCCGCCGCGTCGCAGAGGCGCGCGCGCCACGCGTTCAACAGCTCGGCATCGCCGCGCGGGGCGCGGCCTGCGGCAGTTTGGAGCAGTGCGGCGCCGACCGCGAGCGCGGTCCGGATGTCCTGTAATTCTTCGCGCCGCTCCAAATCGTGCATCCAGGAGTCGAACGCATCCACCCAGGCTATGACGCTGTAGCGATAGCGGCCGGGCACACGCGGCTGGAAGGCGGCGCGCCAGACATCGTTGCCTTCCGGCGTCATCTCGACCTCGTACACTTCGCCGCGCCCGTCGGCCTGCCAGCAGAGAACGACGCGCAGCCGGTCGTGGCCGTCGGCGTAGCATCGTGCCTCGAGCGCCACGCGCTCCCCCGCGATGCGTTTGAGCGGATAGCGCCCGCCATCGACGTCCGGCAGCACCGAGTCGATGACCGCGCGGCACCGTCCCTCCGCGGGCATGTCAGTCATGCTGCTCCGGCATCGCCCGCCCAACGCAGCACGATCGTCGCGAGCGGCGGCAAGCTGAGGTTCAGGGATTCGAGGCGGCCATGCGCTGCGACAGGTCCCGACTCGACGACGCCGAGGTTGCCCCAGCCGGCGCCGCCGTATTCGCGCGCATCGGAGTTGAAAATTTCGCGCCACGTGCCCGGCGCCGGTACCCCGACGAGATAGTTCGTGCGCGGAACCGGCGTGAAGTTGCCGACTATCAGCAAGCACTCGCGCTCGTCGCCGCTCTTGCGCAAGTAGGCGAGGACGCTCTGCTCCGCGTTGCCCGTATCGATCCATTCGAAGCCGTCCGGCGAGAAGTCGAGCGCATGCAAAGCCGGCTCGGCGCGGACCATGCGGTTCAGTTCGCGTACCAGCCTGCGCACGCCAGCATGCTCCGGGAGGTCCGCGACCGACCACTCGAGCTCGCCTTCGTGGGTCCATTCCCGTCTCTGCGCAAACTCACCGCCCATGAACAGCAGCTTCTTGCCCGGGTGGGTCCACATGTAGCCGAACAGCGCACGCAGGTTCGCGAATTTCTGCCAGTCGTCGCCTGGCATCTTGCCAATCAAGGAACCCTTGCCGTACACGACCTCGTCGTGCGAGAGCGGCAAGACGAAGTTTTCCTGGAATGCGTAGATCAGCGAAAACGTCAGCTGTCCTTGATGGTATTTGCGGTAGACCGGATCTTGCTGGAAGTAGGCAAGCGTGTCGTGCATCCAGCCCATGTTCCATTTCATCCCGAAGCCGAGACCGCCGACTTCCGGGGGACGCGAGACCATGGGCCACGCGGTCGACTCTTCGGCGATCATCATCACGTCCGGATGCTCGCGATACGCGGTGCGGTTCAGCAGTCTCAGAAAAGCGATCGCCTCCAGGTTTTCGCGGCCGCCGTCGCGGTTCGGGAGCCATTGCCCCGCGCCCCGCCCGTAGTCGAGGTAGAGCATCGAGGCGACCGCATCGACCCGCAAGCCGTCGAGGTGGTAGCTCTCCAGCCAGAACAGCGCCGAGGAGAGCAGAAAACTGCGCACTTCGTTGCGGCCGTAATTGAAGATCGCGGAATTCCACTCCGGCTGAAACCCCTGGCGCGGATCGGCGTGTTCGTAGAGATGCGTGCCGTCGAAGTAGGCCAAGCCATGCGCATCCTGCGGAAAATGTGACGGCACCCAGTCGAGTAGAACGCCGACCCCGCGCTGATGCAGGTGGTCGACGAAGTACATCAGGTCTTGGGGCGTTCCGTAGCGTGCGGTCGGCGCGAAATAACCCGTCGTCTGGTATCCCCAGGAACCGTAGAACGGGTGTTCCGTGATCGGCATCAACTCTACGTGGGTGAAGCCCAGGTCGAGGACGTAGTCGGCCAGTTCAGGCGCCAGTTCGCGATAGTCGAGTGGCCGGCCGTTCGGCCTTCGCCATGAACCGACGTGCAACTCGTAGATCGAGATCGGCGCGGCGAGGGCGTTGCGAGGCGCGCGGTCGTTCATCCATTCGTGGTCCGACCAGCCATAGTCCAAGGCCCAGACCCGAGACGCGGTTGCGGGTGGGTGTTCGCAAAAGCTGGCGTAGGGATCAGCCTTGTCGAAGACGCTGCCATCGCGTGCGGTGATCCGGAATTTGTACGCTTGACCGACGCGGGCTTGGAATTGCGTGGCCTCCCATACGCCGGAGCCGTCATCGCGCGCGGAGAGCGGCGCGATGCTGGCGTCCCAGCCGTTCCAATCGCCGATGACCGAAACTGCCGCGGCGTTCGGCGCCCAAACGGCGAAGCCTGCCCCGATGCCGCCGGGCAGCGGGACACAGCCGAGTTTTCCGAACAGTCGGGAGTGGGTGCCCTCTCGAAAAAGGGTGATGTCGTGATCGCTCAGCACCAGTCGATGGGCTCAAGGGAAAGATTACTGAAGGTAGGCGGGCTGCGGCGGCTTGCCTGTAGCCACAGTGCCGCATCTGTTGTAGGACTTCGGCTACCCGCGCGGAACAGGTCGCCGCGAGTCCGCCACGACGGATCGACAAATCCGCTTATACTGAAATGCGCTCGATGCCACTCCCCAGAGAACGATGAAGGCTCACAAAACCCATCGCGAAACTCCCGCCCCTGCCCCGGCCCCCGTGTTCGCCGGTCGCCGGGAGCGCCCGGTGGGATTGCGACGCATCCGGATCGGGGGTCGAGAAATCGTCACGCAGGGCATCCCTCGCGCCATCCTGCAGGACTTGTTCCATTACTTCATGACGGTCGGCTGGTCGCAGCTGTTCGCGACGTTCGCGCTGTTTTTCCTGTCGTTCGATGTCTTCTTCGGTCTGCTCTACGACCTCGTGCCGGGCTGCATCGCGAACCTCAATCCGCCCGGATTCGCCGGCGCATTTTTCTTCAGCGTCGAGACGCTCGCGACCGTGGGCTACGGCGACATGCACCCGATCAACTTTTACGGCCATACGGTCGCAATGCTCGAAATCTTCGTCGGGCTGATCTCACTCGCGCTAATCACGGGGATCATGTTCGCGCGCTTCTCGCGACCGAAGGCGCGTTTCCTATTCGCGCACAACGCGGTCGTGCGGCCGATCGACGGCCGGCGGACGCTGATGTTTCGCGCGGCGAACGAGCGGCAAAACGTCGTCCAAGAAGCGACCGCCAGACTGCGCCTGCTGCGCGACGAGGTCAGCAGCGAGGGCTACCGGATGCGCCGCGTCACCGACCTCGCGCTGTTGCGATCGGAGCATCCGGCTTTCGTCCTGGGGTGGAACATCATGCACGTCATCGACGAATCGAGTCCTCTGCACGGGCAGACGGCGGAGTCCCTGGAGCAAGCCGCGGCGGTATTGATTTTGAGCCTCAGCGGCACGGATGAGACCACAGGGCACATGCTCATGGCGCGTGCCGACTATTCCAGCAGCTCGATTCGCTGGGATGCGAGCTTTCGCGACGTGCTGGAGCAAGGGCCCGACGGTGGCTTAGTCATGGACTATCGCAAGTTCCACGACATCGAGCCGTTCGGCCCGGTGCAGGATTGAGTGCCCCGGGGCCGAGAGACTCCAAGGCGTTCAACCCGCCTTTTTCGCGCCCGGTGCGTTTTTGTCGGTCCACCCTTGGCAATAGCAATGCGTGCAGACGTCGCCCTCGACCAAGGAGCAATCGCCGGAGTCCTTGCCATAAGCGCCCGTGCTCTTGGGCGCGAAGTTGATGCAGCCCGAGCACTGTTCGCCGTTGTCGCCGGGAGTATCCTGAAAGTAGAAGTCCTCTTTCGAGGCCTTCGCCTTCGCGAACACCGAACGGACACCGACGACCGAGATGCCGATCGCGGCCAGTGCTTGCGCGCCCCGCGTGAGCGCCGTGCGGCGTGAGAATTTTGATTCGATTTCTTGATCCGACATGGAAAACCCCTCCAGCCATTGATGACCTCCAGAGCTTATAGCGATCGCAGCCGATCCGGCGGGTCGGAATGTTTCTTCGATCGCCAGTCGGACGGATCCCACCACGGACCGCCCCTCGCGCCGGTTTGCTAGGAACATAGCAGCCAAGGCAACGAACGCTCATCGTACAGCACGAGGAGGGGTGTTCGCCGTGCAAAATCCCATGCCTCGCTCGTAAACCGGCCGGTCGTGACGGCGAATCCGCCGCGCGCGCCCTGCGCGGCCACGAATCGGGACAAATCGATCAATTCCAGAACGCCGACGCGCAGCTTGTGCCAGTACTGGCACTGCACCAGAAAGCGCTCGCCGTTTCGTAGCAAGCCGATATCGGCGGTGACTCCCATGGCGCGCGCGCCGCCGAACCCGGTCACGACATAACCGCGGCGTCGGAAAGCGTCGCCGACCAGGCGTTCCACCATCCGCCAGTGCATCGCCGGCGTCGCCTCGGCGTCCGCAGCGGCAGCGGGCTGTGACGCTTGCAGCGGCGTTTCCTCGAGCGAATCCTGACGCAATGACATGGGTGCGGAGTCTGCGGTCCTTGGGGCCGCGATGATGCGATCTTGGTCACGGACCAGAGCAGTTGCGTTGACCGATCGATGGATGGCAGTCTCTCGGCCATGCGCACTCTTTGCTGTCTGCTGCTGTTGGTATCGTTCGCGCCGGCACAGGCCGGTACGACCCTCGATCGCGTCCGGCGGACCGGTATCGTTACGAATGTCCTGCTCGATACCTATCCGCCATTCGAGTTCCTGGGTTCGGACAACCAACTCGCCGGTTTCGATGTCGACGTCGCGCGCGCCTTCGCCGCCAAAATCGGCGCCAGATTGCAGCTGCAGACGCCCAGCTGGGAAACTATCGTTTCCGGACATTGGCAGGGCAGGTGGGACATCTGCATCTGTTCCATGACCCGGACCGGCGAGCGTGAGCGGGTCTTGAGTTTTCCGGTGGAGTATTACGCTTCGCCCGCGGTCATCACCGTCCACAAAGACGAGTCACGCATCAAGTCGGCCGCGGACCTGTCGGGCAAACGCGTCGGCGTCGGCAACGGCTCGACCTATGAAAACTACCTCAATCGGGCCCTCGTCCTCGAAGGTCAACCGGTGGTTTCCTACCCTTTCCATGACGTCGTGGCGATTCCCGGCGACGAAACCATCAATTTCCGCAACCTCGCGCTCGGTCCCGGCGTCCGCCTGGACGCCATCGTCTCCTCGCTCGCAACGGCGAGCGCGAGTGCCGCCGCGTTGCCCGCCCTCAGAGTCTTGAGTCCGCCGCTCTATGCAGAACACAGCTCCGTGGCGACCGAGAGGGGCGATCGGGAGTGGGATGAACTCGTCGCGCGCAGTTTCCGTGAGTTGAAGACCGACGGCACGCTCGCGAAGATTTCGCAGAAGTGGTTGGGTCTGGACGTTATCGTCTATGGCCCTTGACGCCGAGGTCCCGGCGGCCGTGGCTCGGCCCGATGCGGCTCCGGTGGTCCCTCGCCGCTCGTTTTTTCGTCTGCAGGTATGGGCAACCTGGTTGATTTTGGTTCTGCTGCTCGCCTGGGGCTGTCACGGTCTGCAGCTGGATTTCGGCTACGTCGGGCAAAAGCTGCCGTTTTTACTCGGGCTGCGCCTCGGTCCGGACGGGTTTCTCCAAGGTGCGCTGCTGACCCTGTTCGTCACCGCCGTGTCCATGGTTTGCGCCTTGTGCGTGGCCGTGGTCACCGCGGCCGGGCGCCTGTCGGACAATCCCGTGGCCTTCGCCCTGGCGACCTTCTACGCGTCCTTGTTTCGGGGCACGCCGCTGTTGGTGCAGGTTCTGATCATTTATCTGGCCCTGCCGCAAGTCGGCCTGGTGCTAGGCGGCCTGAGTTCGGGCCTGATCGCCTTGTCGCTCAATTACGGCGCCTACCTCGCCGAGACCATCCGCAGCGGCATGATGGCCGTTCCCCTGGGTCAGCGGGAGGCGGCGATGGCCTTGAGCCTGCCGCGCTGGCTGATCGTATGGAAGGTGACCGGACCGCAGGCGCTGCGGCTCATCATTCCGCCCGCCGGCGCGCTGTTCGTGTCCATGCTCAAGGATTCCTCGCTGGTGTCCATCCTCGGACTCTGGGAACTGAATTTTCTCGCACAGTCCTATGCGCGAGCCAGCTTTCACTACATGGAAATGCTGCTCGCCGCGGCGCTCATCTATTGGGCGCTGTCCATCGTCTTCGAGATCGCGCAGTTCCGCCTGGAAAGGCGGTTCGGCAAGGGTGTCGCGGTCGCCGGGCGCCGCTGATCCGCGATGGGCAAGCTCGTGTCGATCGATCGGCTGAACAAGTGGCATGGCAGCCTGCATGCGCTGCGCGACGTATCGCTCGACGTGGCGCCGCACGAGCGTCTCGTGGTTTGCGGTCCCTCAGGGTCCGGCAAGTCGACGCTGCTCCGCTGCATCAACGGCCTGGAAAATCATGACTCGGGCGAGGTCATCGTCGACGGGGTCCGGCTGGCCAACGATGGCCGGGCGATGATCGGCGTGCGACGCGAGATCGGCATGGTATTCCAAGGGTTCAATCTGTTCCCACATATGACGGTACTGGAGAATTGCACCTTGGCGCCGATCTGGGTCCGCAAGACGCCTAAACTCGAGGCCGAGGAGTTGGCGCGCAAGTACCTCGAGCGTGTCCACGTCGGCGCGCAGGCCGAGAAGTACCCGAGCCAACTTTCCGGGGGCGAACAACAGCGCGTCGCGATTGCGCGCGCCTTGTGCATGGCGCCCAAAATCATGCTGTTCGATGAGCCCACGTCGGCTCTGGATCCGGAAATGATCAATGAAGTCCTGGATATCATCGTCGGGCTGGCGGAAACGGGCATGGCGATGATTTGCGTCACCCACGAAATGGCGTTCGCGCGCCGGGTAGCCGATCGCATCGTGTTCATGGATCGCGGCGAAATCATCGAACAAGGATCGCCCGAACGGATTTTCGACGGGCCGCGCACCGATCGGCTCAAGGCCTTCTTGAGCAGCGTGAAGAAGGACCGCGTGCAGCAGGAGTCCCGATGAGGGGCCGCGCGCCGATCAGCGCGGGACGACGGTTCCGATGATCGAGGCGTCGAGCGCTTCATAGTCCGCGTAGCCGATGAGCTCATAGAGTTCCTGTCGCGTCAGCATCCCATCGAGGACGCTGCTCACCACCCCGTCCCTGGCCAAGGCCGCGTACAGCTCGCCCTGCGCCTTGGCGGCCATGCGCAGCGAACTCACGGGCCAGATCACCATCCGGTAGCCCATGGCGGCAAACTCCTCCGCGGAAAAGTAGGGCGTGCGTCCGAATTCCGTCATGTTCGCGAGCAACGGGGCATCGACGCGATTCGCGAATTCGCGAAACATCGTCTCGCTCGTCAATGCCTCGGGAAAAATGGCGTCCGCGCCGGCGTCGAGATAACGTTTGGCGCGTTCCACCGCGCCGTCGATGCCCTCGGAAGCGGCCGCATCGGTCCTGGCAATAATGTATAGATGTCGGCGCGCCTTCACGGCAGCCGCGATCTTCGCGGCCATGTCCCGAGGCGCAGCGAGCTTCTTGTCGTTCAAGTGCCCGCACTTCTTCGGCAGCAGCTGATCCTCGATGTGCACGGCTGCGGCGCCGGCGTCCTCGAAGCTGCGGACCATGTGCATCACGTTGAGCGCTTCGCCGAAGCCCGTGTCGCCATCTACGAGGACAGGCAGGGCGGAGGCGCGGGCCAGCTGGCGTATGAAAAAGGCCACTTCATCGACCGTGATCATGCCGAGATCCGGCAGTCCCATCGACGCCGTCATGGCCGCGCCGGACAAGTAGAGCGCCTGAAATCCATGCGCCTTGGCCTGCAATGCGGCAAGCCCATTGTGCGCTCCGGGCAGACGCAGGATCGACTGCTGCGCAAGCAGGGTACGGAAGCGGGCGCCGGCGGGCGCTGCGGGAAGATCGTCGGCGACGAGGTAGCTCATGTCATATCACGTAAAGATCCACGTACTCGTTCACAGGCATCGATTCCAGCCGCTTGCGGTCGAGCGAGGCCTCGAGTATCGCGCGCTGTTGCGCCTCGGGAAAGCGTCGCCGTAAGTTGGTGCGGAACTTCTCGAGCAGCAGGGGCAGCCCGGCGTCGCGGCGACGACGGTGGCCGATCGGATATTCGACCAGAACCTCCTCGATTTGCACTGCTGAATCGAATTCAACGCGCAAGGCGTTCGCGATCGAGCGCTTGTCGGGGTCGTGATAGTCGCGGGTGAAGGCCGCATCCTCGACGCAGTGAATCTTCGCGCGCAGCACGTCGATCCGCGGATCCGACGCGACATCATCTTCGTAGTCCGCCGCGGTCAGTCGTCCGAACAACAAGGCCACCGCGACCATGTATTGTATGCAGTGATCACGGTCCGCGGGATTGGCGAGCGGACCCTGCTTGTCGATGATCCGGACGCAGGCCTCGTGTGTGCGGATCGTGATGCGCGCGATTCGCTCCGGGTCCTTGCCGAGCGCCTGCAGCTGCGCATGCAAGCTGACCGCAGCTTCCACTGCCGTCTGGGCATGGAACTCCGCCGGGTAGGAGATTTTGAACAGCACGTTCTCCATCACGTAAGAGCCATAGGGACGCGCCAGCGCCAGGGGGCGGCCCTTGAACGACACGTCGTAGAAACCCCAGGTCTCCGCGGTCAGTGCCGACGGATAGCCCATCTCGCCGGTTTGCGCGATCAGCGCGAGCCGTACCGCGCGGCTCGTGGCGTCGCCCGCCGCCCAGCTCTTGCGCGAGCCGGTGTTGGGGGCATGGCGGTAGATGCGCAAGCTCTGGCCGTCTACCCAGGCGAGCGAAACGGCGTTCACGAGCTGCTCGCGCGAACAACCGAGCAGCTGCGCAACCACGGCGGTCGAGGCCACCTTGACCAGCAGCACGTGATCGAGACCGACCCGGTTGAAACTGTTCTCGAGCGCGATTACGCCCTGAATTTCGTGGGCCTTGATCATCGCGGTCAGTACATCGCGCATCATCGGGGGAGTCTTGCCGGCCGCGACCCGATTGCGCGCTACCCAGTCGGCAACGGCGAGGATACCGCCCAGATTGTCCGACGGATGTCCCCATTCCGCCGCGAGCCAGGTGTCGTTGAAGTCCAACCAGCGAATCATGGCGCCGATGTTGAACGCCGCCTGGATCGGATCGAGTTGGAACTGCGTGCCCGGCACCCTGGCACCCATCGGTACGACCGTGCCCGGCACGATCGGACCGAGCAGCTTCGTGCAAGCGGGGTATTCGAGTGCCTCGAGGCCGCAGCCCAGGGTGTCGATCAAGCAATGGCGCGCGGTCTCGTAAGCGAGATCGGAAGTGACGACGAAGTCGAGGACGTAGTCGACGATGTCGGTGATGACGGCGTCCGGCGGCGGGCGCGCGGCGCTTGATAGTGCATGCACGAACGAAAGTCCCCGTGTGGTCGCGCGGCATCATAACGCCGATCAGGGGGAAACCAAACCGCAGGGGGGAACTTCAGGCCTCGGTCGGTTCTCGGCGCGCGAAAGCGAGAACTCGGCGAGGCGCGGCCGCCGAGTGCTCAGATATCTTGCCAATCCGGCGCCACGAATCGTTCGCCGCGAGGCGTGTCTCGGCGACGCAGAGGTGATATTGCAGCTGTCCGTGGCTGCGTGCGTAAAAAAAGAACACACAGCCGGTCCTGAAACTCTTTAACATTGCTGCTCTCCATGGCACGTGCCCATTCCTTCACTCTCGCCCCTCGGACCACGGCTTGGCTGTAGGACCTTGGCGCAAAGCGATGTGAGACTCGCCGTCCACGACGCTGTGCATCCGCTAGTCGGCCAACCGGACCGACGGTGCGTTCGTCCGTCAGCGGTATGGGACAAACACCGACAGCGCGTTGCGATCGGATCGCCGATGCTACTTCTTTTGTAAAACCGCGGTTCGTCCGCAAAGTGGCTAGGATGCATAGTTGGATTCGTTGCGTTGCAATGCTCAGTCTCTCTGCCGTCGCTTGGACTGCGCGTGCTGACTCATTGGCGGCCCGCGGTGAGTACATCGCGCGGGCCGCCGACTGTAATTCCTGTCACACGGCGCCCGGCGGCAAGCTGTTCGCGGGCGGCGACGAGTTGAAGACCACTTTCGGTAGCATTTACGGCCCCAATATCACCCAGGATCGTCGCACGGGCATCGGCACCTGGACCAAGGCCGATTTCGTTCGGGCGCTGCGCTTCGGTGTACGCAAGGACGGTGGTTACTTGTATCCGGCCATGCCCTACATCGAGTACACGAAGATGTCGGATGCGGATCTAGATGCGCTATGGGCTTATATACGCAGCATCGCCCCCGTGTCACACAGTGTGCCTCCGCCGGAAAAGACGTTCCGTTTTCCGTTCAACTTTCGTCCCGGCATTCGCGCCTGGCAGGCGGTCTATTTTCGTCCTAGTCGCTGGCAGCCGACTGCCGGCAAGGACGCGCAGTGGAATCGCGGTGCTTACCTGATCCAGGCCTTGGCGCATTGCGGCGAGTGTCATACGCCGAAGAACATCGGCATGGCGCCTGAAGCCAAGTACCGCTTGACGGGCGCCGCACTGCAGGGTTGGTTTGCACCCGACATCTCGTCCGATCCCAATTCGTCCATCAAAAAATACGACGTGGCACAGTTGGTCCAGTTCCTGAAAACGGGCGTCATGGCCGGTAATGACCATGCTTTTGGTCCGATGGCCGAGACGGTGCACGACAGTCTCCGCTACCTCACTACGCAAGATTTGCAAGCCATGGCGGTCTATCTCAAAGATCAGCAGCCGCAGAGCGAGCCCGTGGTCGCGCGCGCCGCCGCCTCGCCCGAGGAAATCGCAACGGGCAAGGAACTCTACGAGAATAATTGCAGTTCCTGCCACCAGAGCAACGGTCAGGGTATGGCCAACACGGTCCCGGCGCTCGCAGGCAATACGGCCGTCACCGCCGCTCTGCCCGACAGCGTAATCATGGCCATGCTGCAGGGCTTCGCTCCGCAGGGCAGTTGGGGGGCTATGGGCTCGTTTGCGCAGCGATTGTCGAACGAGCAAATCGCCGACGTCGCCAACTACGTGCGTACCGCTTGGAACAATCATGGCATACCGAATGCCCAGCAATGGGAGGTGGGCAACGCGCGCCAAATAGCCAATATTCCGACGCGGGCTCGGCAACCCGATCTCATCTGCCCCTTGTTGCCCGCCGCGGTCGCCGACGCTGCGCTCAAGGACAGTCCCGACACCTTGCGTACCGCCGGTAGCGACCACGCGACCTTGGTACGCATCGTGAAAAATTATACGCATGCGAAACCGGACAGCAGTCCTGCCGAGGTCATCGAGGCCCTGACCGAAGCCTATTGTCGGGCGGTCGTCAGCGACAAAGTGCCGCTCTCGAGCAGCGCCGGCGCCGTCGCGAATTTCTCGCAACAGGTGGCGATCGTACTCACCGAGCCGGACTCGCCGGGGACTTAAGAAGCAGGGCGGATCACCCGGCGAGGCAGGATCCTGGCCCGCCGCAAAGATCGGAACAGCGGATGGCGACGCAGCTGGCAGATCAGCCAGGGGTAGTAAGCCGTGAACATCAGGAGTTCGTCCATCGCTGAATACTCCGTCGGTACCGATGCAGCGCAGTCTTGCGGTTGCGGTGCGTGTCGACCAGCGGCGTTGGGCACGAACCGACGTAGGTGCTTGCGTACCATGCGCGGCGCAGGCCGCCATTGCGCGTGGTCGGGGGCCGACGCGACGCTGCTCGTCGTCCCACAGAATTCCGCCACGATCTTGCACCGCCGCGCGCTTGCACCCAGAATAGTCGGATGGGGAGGGAGCCGTGAATTATTCGCCGTTCGTTCGCAACCTGACGCGCAAGAGTCAGCGGGCGATGCGCAGCGCCCGTTTGGGGCTGGAGGATGGTGATCCCGACGGTGCGATAAATCGGGCCTATTTCGCGATGTTCAATATTGCCAGAGCCGCCTTGCTGTGCGCGGGTGTACCGGAGGAAGGCTTGCCGGCCGAACACAAAGAGTTGATCGCCGCATTCCGCCAATACGCGGTGCAAACCGGTCAACTGGATCGGGATCTCGCCGGATTGCTCAACAAGACCGAGAATCTGCGCCTGCAGGCAGACTACACCGGCACCGAGATCGATCCGCAGTTCGCAGCCGATGCGGTGCGCCGCGCCGAAGGCTTCGTCAAGACGATCGAACGCACGTTCGCCCTCCAGGCTCCGGCGAAGCCCTCCGACGCCTGAAGGCATGCATAGCGCTGCGCCGGACCTGCTTCGCCGCTTGTTCGCCGCAGCCGTTGGCGCGGCGCAGGCCGATTGCTGCATCCCTAGCCATTTGCCGCCGCCGCCCGGCGGCCGGACGGTCGTGATCGGCGCGGGGAAGGCCTCCGCGGCCATGGCGCGTGCTTTGGAGCAGCATTGGGTCGGCCCCTTGTCCGGTCTCGTCGTGACGCGCCACGGTTATGCCGTGCCGTGCGAGCGGATCGAGATCGTCACCGCCTCGCACCCCGTTCCGGATGCCGCGGGTTTGGAAGCCGCAGGGCGACTGCTGGGACTCGTCGGCGGTCTCGGCCCGGAGGACCTGGTGATCGCGCTGCTGTCGGGCGGCGGATCGGCCTTGCTGCCCATGCCGACCCCTGGCTTGACGCTCGCCGACAAGCAGGTGATCAGTCGCGCGCTGCTGCGCTCGGGGGCGACAATCAGCGAGATGAATTGCGTGCGCCGGCACCTGTCCGCGATCAAGGGCGGCCGCCTCGGCGCGGCGTGCCACCCGGCCCGGGTTTTGACCCTGCTGATCTCCGACGTCCCTGGAGACAACCCCGGCGACATCGCGTCCGGCCCCACGGTCGCCGATCCTTCCACCTGCGCAGATGCTTTGCGCATCCTGAAGCGTTACCGGATCCCGGTGCCTGCGGCCGCGCAGTCCGCGCTCGAAAGCGGCTCGGGCGAATCCGTGAAGCCGGGGGACCCGCGTCTCGCGCGCGCCGAGACCCGCCTGGTCGCAACGCCGCAATCGGCCCTCGAAGCGGCGGCGACGGTCGCGCGCGCCGCAGGCTTCGCGGCGCATATCCTCGGGGATGCAATCGAGGGTGAAGCGCGCGACGTGGGGCGCGTGATGGCAGGCATCGCCCTGCAGATCGCCCATCGTGATCAGCCGCTGCGCGCCCCCTGCGTGCTGTTGTCCGGCGGCGAAACGACCGTCACGGTGCGCGGTTCCGGTCGCGGCGGACGCAATGTCGAGTTCCTATTGTCGCTAGGTCTCGGCTTGCAGGGCCATCCGCGTATCCATGCGCTGGCTGCGGATACGGATGGGGTCGACGGCCAGGAGGAGATCGCCGGCGCGGTGCTCACGCCCGATTCACTCGCGCGGGCCGAGAGCCTCGGCTTGTCGCCGCGGGCCATGCTCGACGACAACGACGGCCATGGATTTTTCGGCGCCCTCGGCGACTCTTTGGTCACCGGACCGACACTGACCAACGTCAATGATTTTCGCGCGATCCTGATCGAGTGAGTGTTCCGTCCAAGGCGGGGGGGCTTAGGGTGCCTTTACCGCACGCAACAGCGCTTCTTCCAGACGACTGCGGTCGACGGGTTTGCTCAGAAAATCGGTCATGCCCGCGGCGAGGCATTGCTCGCGATCGGACGCAAGCGCGTTCGCCGTCAAGGCGATGACCGGAATGCCCGGGTTCCTGACGATGCCGGTTTTTCTCAGCCGCTTCGTCGTCTCGAAGCCATCCAATTCCGGCATCTGGCAGTCCATCAAAACCACGTCGAAATCAGCCTCCCGCAGGGACTCCAAAACCTCGCGGCCGTTGCTCACGCAGTGAACCTTTGCGCCGCAGCGCTTCAGTAAGTGCGTCGTGACCTTCTGATTGACTTCGTTGTCGTCGGCGAGCAAGACGCGCAGGGCCGGCCTAGGCATGGTCGCCTCAGACGGCGGCGGCGGCGGCGGCGGGCTGTCGGCGGTGTCGCTGCGCGCCGTGTCGACGTGCGCGAGCTCGGCCACCGTCGGCAGCAGCACGCTGGATTTGACCGGTTTGTGGATGACGCGATCGAAGAGTCCGACGTCGATGTCCGTGACGGGCGGCGACAAGGGGCGCAGCAAGATCAACGCTGCCGGGTGCGGATCAAAAGCGCGAATCTTGGCCGCGAGCCAGGCACCGTCGTGATCCGCGAATTGTCGGTCGATGATCGTGACGGTCACGGGGGAGCCCTCGGCGAGCCTTGCACTGTACTGTTCCCAGGCTTGCTGTGCCGACTCCGCCGTGAGCGCGAGGTAGCCGGCAGCCTGCAGTCGCCGGGCGAGGAGCGAGCGAATGCGCGCATGGCGCACGGCGAGAAGCACCAGCACGTCCGGTCGGAGTGCAACGACGCCGGCCGACGGCGGGGCTTCCGTGCAACGTAGTGGCAGGGTCACTTGGAACTTCGTGCCGACACCTGGGGCGCTTTCGACCGCAATGTTGCCGCTCATCGCTTCGGTCAGTTGGCGGGCGATGCTCAAACCCAGGCCCGAACCGCCAAATCGGCGTGTCGTCGTGTTGTCTGCCTGGCTGAACGGCATGAATAGAGCGGTCAGCCGATCGGCCGGGATACCGATGCCGCTGTCCCAAACCGTAAATCGTAAATCTGCGCTCTGCTCGGCGCGCTGCAAGAGTTCGAGCGACAGGCCGATTTCCCCCTGGTCGGTGAACTTGACCGCGTTGCTCAGCAGGTTCAGCAGGATTTGCCGCAGGCGAGTCGGATCGCCCATGTACCGCCGCCCCACGGCAGGATCCACGTCGACGACGAATTCGACGCCCTTATCCGCCGCTCGCAGCGCCACCGCATCGACCGCCTCGTCGATGACGCTGCGAATGTCGAGTTCGATGGTCTCCAGTTCGAGGCGGCCCGCTTCGATCTTGGAGACATCGAGGATGTCGTCGATCAGGCCGAGCAGGGTCTGGCCGCTCGTCCGCGCAATTTGCGCATAATCCCGCTGCTCCGCCGTGAGCGTGGTATCCAGCAATAATCCGGTCATGCCGATGACCCCATTCAGCGGCGTGCGGATCTCGTGACTCATGTTCGCGAGAAAAACGCTCTTGGCGCGGTTCGCCGCCTCCGCCTTGATGCTGAGAGCCTCGAGGACGTGCGCTCGCTCAGCGATTTCGCGATTGGTCTCGGCCAACTCCAGCGCCATGCGCCGGCGTTCCATGAACATGATCGAGGCGGGAAAAAGCGCCAAGACGTGAAACCCGAAGTAAATTTGCAGCGGCAGGTCGCGGTCCCCGAGGATTTCAGCCGATCTGGTGGCGAACATGCCCATTCCGTTGGTCGTGCAGTAAATCAGGATCAACAGCACGCCAACGATGGCGATCGCGGAGCCGGCAAACGACAGCAGGGAGTCCACCAGCAGCAGGAGCGGAAACAACAGGTATCCAGTCCGGGTGACCGAAAACATCGCAATGGCGGCGCCAAAAGTCAGCGTCAGAATCCCCATGGTTCTCGCCAGCGCCGCCGGTTGGAACAGGCTGCGCATCTGCGGCGAACCGATCGACAAGGCGAGCGGCATCGTGGCGGCAATGCCGAGCAGATCGGCGGTCGCCCAGCCATTGAGTCGCGCGAGAAATGGCTCGCCCATCATCTCATGATAAACGGTCGCGACCATCAGACCCGACAGTCCGGGTCCCAGCACCAGCGCTGCGAGGAAACGGACGAAGATCCGCGGTGTATGCAACCACTCGTCCAGTGTCACGAACCGCGGCAAGACGAGCGCGCAGCTCACTATTTCGACGGCTGAACAGCAGCGGTCGACTACTTTCATCCATAGGGGATCGCCGTCCAGGCTGTCGCCGATGCCGGTTCCCAGTTCGATGCCGAGCAGCATCCAGATCCAGGCGCGGCGCGGTCGCATCAGCAACAAGGCGACATTGACGCCGTTGACCGGCCAGATGATGCTCCAGCCGTCGCTGAACGCAAAGCGATTCAACGCGACGACGACGATCATGTAGATCCCGGCATAGGCGAGGATCGTTCTCGCCCTCCGCAGGGTCACGCCCAGCATGCGCAACGCGGGGCGCGCTAGGCTACCCGAATTTGCTGAAGCTCGACTCTGCCGGCGCATCTGCAAACTTCGAGCCGCTCTCGGGGTCGGCTAGCGCAGCGCCGGTCTTCGACGACCGCTTCTTCGCGGGCTTCTTGACGGCCACCGGCTGCGGTGTCGCGACCCGGGCGCTCGCCTGCGGTGCGGACGAGTTCCCCGACACCTTGAAGAATGCAATCGACTCCTGCAGATGGCTGGCGTGGCCGCTCATTTGGTCGGCAGTCGCCGCGAGTTGCTCGGATGCGGCAGCGTTTTGCTGTGTCGTTTGACTCAATTGATTGACCGCCGTATTGATCTGGTTGACGCCGGCGGACTGCTGTTCCGACGCCGCGGCAATTTCCTCGACCAGATCCGAGGTCTTCTTGATGTTCGGGACGATCGAAACGAACAGCGAGCCGGCCTTCTCCGCGAGCTCCACGCTGCTCTCGGCCACGGTGCCGATCTCTTGGGCTGCGATTTGACTGCGCTCGGCGAGTTTGCGGACCTCGGTGGCGACGACCGCGAACCCCTTGCCGTGTTCACCGGCGCGGGCTGCTTCGATTGCGGCATTCAGAGCGAGAAGATTGGTCTGGTAGGCAATGTCGTCGATGATGCTGATCTTTTGCGCGATCTGCTTCATCGCGCCGACGGTATCCTTGACCGCCTCGCCGCCGGCCACGGCTTCCGTGGAAGCGGTGTTGGCCATCGTGTTGGTCATCTTCGCATTCTCGGTGTTTTGTTCGATCGAAGCGGTCATTTGTTCAAGCGAGGCGCTCGTCTCCTCGACGCTCGCCGCCTGCTCGCTCGAGGCTTGCGACAGCGATTGCGCGGTGGCGGTGACCTGCGCCGCCGCGGTCGCCAAGGAATCGGCGGCAATGCTGACATCGTTGATGACCGCGGAGAGTTTGAGCATCGTGTTGTTCGTATACTCCTTCATCTCGGCAAAGCTGCCCTCGTAGTCCTTGTCGACCGTCTTCGTGAGATCGCCTTCCGACAGGGCCCGCATCACGTCGACGACGTCGTCGATGCTCCTACCGGTCGTCGTGACGAGATCGTTCAATCCTTGCCCCAGCTCCTTCTGGAAGCCGTCCAAGCCGACGAGATCGACTCGCTCGGAGAATTGACCGTGATTGGCCGCCTCGATCACCCGCCGTTGACCATCGATCACGGTTTTCAATTTGTCGATCGTTGCCTTGATCGAATGGAGCAGGCTCGTTTTGTCGCCGGACCGGAGGAGCAAGGCCATATCGAGTTTTCCGGCGGCAACATCGCGCATGACCTGTGCCGCATAGGCTGGCTCACCGCCCAACTGGCGCGTCAGTTGCCGATAGACGAAGAATCCGATCGCGCTCACCACCAGCATCGTGAGGGCCGCAAGGCTTGCACCGATCCAGATGGCCCGTGACCGGATGTGCAGTGCCTCGGTCGCACCCTGTTTTCCCAAGGCTTCGTTGTAGGCCCGGTGCGCTTCTAGGTCCGCCATCACTTTGTCACCCAGGGCGATGTTCTTCGAGTGAAGTTCGACGGCCTCGGCTTTCTTACCGGCGCGTGACGATGCCAACACCTGGTCGATCATTGCATCATAGGCGCCGATATCGGCGCGTTCGGTCTGCAGCAGCGCCTTGTCCTTGTCATCCGAGAGCAACGGCTCGTAGTCTTTGAGCGCAGTCTCGACCGATTGCCGCGCGGCGACGATGTTGGCGTCGATCTTGGCGATCTGTGCGGGATCGGTGCGTGACGAATGTTCCCAGGCCGACGAGCGCAGTCCCGCGAGGTTGGATTCCAGACGGTCCAGGACCAGCAAACTGGGGACCGTATTCACGGTGCCATAACTCGCCGCATCGAAGACGTTGCCGATGTCGTGCAGCATCACCCCGAAGATGAGCATGATTGCGCCGAGCGCGAGTATCGGGAGACTCGCGATCTGTTTGCCTACGGTCATGAGGAGCTTCCTGGGCCTATGGGCGGTGAGGTGACACGAGGGATCGCCGCCTGGCGGACCGGCGAGTGCCCGTTTATTAACAGACTATTTACGTCTGTTATGCATAGCGGCCAGGTGGCGAACTTCTTTAGCCTTTCGAATCGCGCGGCAAAGGGCTTCGCGGTCATGAACGCGGTCAAAATTTGTAGATAGCCTGGACCGCGAGCGATTGCTGTTTGTCGGTCAACGAGGTGCTGCCGGCCGCCGTGACGAAGGCGGGCACGCTGGATTTGTCCGTCCGCGCCTCGAGCCGCAATTCGAAATGCTTCGTGGGTGCGAAGCCCGCGGTCAAGGTCAGTTCCGACCAAATCTGGCCGATGCTGCTCATTGGAACGCCCGGCTGAGGAGTATCTACCCCGGTACGATAGCCTTCGCGGTCGTCGAAGCGTTCGGCGCGGAGTGAACTGCGCCATTGGTCGGTCCATTGGTAGTTGACGTAGCCGGCGATGCCGTCCCAGCTGGCCATGCCGCCGTTGGCGGCTGCCTGAGGCTGGCGAGCACCGTCGTAGTTCACGATCAGAGTCAGCCGGTCGGTGGCGCTGTAGGTGACGATGGCATCGACGAGTTCGCGCTGCGTATTTTGTTCGCGAGTCGTGTAATTGATGGGCTCGTCGCCGACGTACAAGTTCAAAAGAACGCTGAACGACTTGCTCGGTGTCCAGGCGAAGCCCAACTCCAGCGTTTTGTCGGTGTTGGCGTCGCTGATTTGATCCCAGCCGTTATTGACGCCGACCGTCAGCGCGAACCGGTCGCCGAAGGCATAGGCTGAGCGGATGCCGGTATTCGTGTAGGGCACGGCATAGCCGAATAGAATGGAGCGCGAAAAGTTCGTGTCCTGAGTCTCGGCGATGACCTCGACGTTCGCCAGCGTCACGAACTTGCCGCCCATGATCGTCAGTGGTCCCTGGGCGTATTGCACGAAGGCCTGGGTCACGTCGAAATCCCCGCCGCCGGTGTCTGGATGCGACTTGATGACTGCTGCGTCCGTGCCCCCCGTCAGGTTGACGACGGCGCCGAAGCCCTCCTTGGGCTGCATGGCGACGGTAATCGCCGCCTGGTGTACCGTGAAACTGTTCTCACGAAAATCGAACACGCGGCTCGGCACGCCCCCTGTGAATTCGCCGCTGCCCGTCAGGTACTCGTAGGTGCCGTCAACGTAGCCCGTGACCTGGATTCCCGAGGCCACCAGTATGTCGGATAGATGCGGAGCCGCGGCGGGGCCATCGGTGCGAGCATCGGCGGGCGCGTCGGCGGGCGCAGCAGCAGCGGTGTGCGTGGCGACGACTGCGAATACGCCGAGCATGGCCATCACCAAGCGGCCTGCGGGGCAAGTTGTCACAGATTACGCCGCGAAGGAGTCGAGTTGCCCGGCGACGCTGGTTTCGACGAGTCGTACGAGGTCGAGCAACATCACGAGTTGCTTGTCGACCGTCGACATGCCGGCGAGAAAGTGGCTGTCGACTCCGCCGCAGGCGCTGGGTGTCGGCCGTTCCGCATCGACCGGCAGGCTGATGACGTCCGAGACCGCATCGACGAGGCAGCCGACCGTCACCGCCGCACCAGCGCTGGTCTCCACGCGTACGACGATCACGACCGAGGTCGAGGTACGCTCGCAGATCTCCATGCCCAACCGGGCGCGCAGGTCGATGATCGGGATCACGACGCCGCGCAGATTCATGACGCCGAGCACGTACTCGGGAGAGCGTGGTGTACGCGAGATCGCCTCCCAGCCGCGGATCTCCTGGACGGCCAGAATGGGAATCGCGAACAACTCTCCGGCCAAGGCGAAGGTCAGGTATTGATTGGTAATCATGGGTTCGTCCCTCAAAAATCAGTCCACTGGGCGCCGGCGCCCGCGCCGGCGGCCTGGCGCGCTGGCGCGCTGGCCGTCGGCGCCGCGGCCGCCGTTTTACCGCTCCAGGGTCGGGTTTCGGCGCGCCGCTCGGTCGCCACTGCGCGCGGCTGCGCGCCGCCGGTGGATCCGCCGCCGACCTGGTAGCGAGAAATGAGTTTTGACAGGTTTGCTGCCTGCTCCATCAGCGCCTGCGCCGCCGCCGAGGCCTGTTCGACGAGCGCCGCGTTCTGCTGCGTGGCCGCGTCCATCG
>Ga0116230_10000859_pt1 | contig 27595 bp, 24 predicted proteins | sample S1TSphfallax_3_FD_88678 | JGI IMG/M metagenome (GOLD analysis project Ga0116230, IMG submission 88678) | Host-associated microbial communities from peat moss isolated from Minnesota, USA - S1T2_Fd - Sphagnum fallax MG | ecosystem: Host-associated > Plants > Peat moss > Unclassified | place... | reverse complement strand
TCAGAGCCGCGGCCTGCGCCGTCGTCAGGTTCGAGATCACCGCCGTCGTCAGGTTCGAAGCCTGCGCCGTCGTCAGAGCCGCTATGGCCGCCGTCGTCAGAGCCTGCGTCTGGGCCGAGGACAGAGCCGCGAGTTCAGCCGTTGTCAAAGACTGCACTTGCGCGGTGGTCAACGCAGCTATCTCGCTCGTTGTCAAAGCGGCTTCCTGCGACGTCGAAAGCCCGGACACAACGAGCGCCAAAAGGGCGTGGACAGAGAGGGAACCCACTTGCGTCGATGATAAGGCTTGCGTCTGCGCCGTCGTGAACGCACCGACTTGCGTGGAGGACAGACTGTTCACCTCCGCCGTCGTCAGATTCGAAAGCTGGTCAGTCGAGAGTTGCTGGATTTGCGCTGTCGTGAGTTTTGTAATGTCCGCGGTCGTTAAATAGGCGGTGGCCGTCGTCAAGGCAGTGATCTGAGCTAAGGAAATGCTGCTAATGATACTTGCCGAGAATGCCGCGACTTGGCTCGATGAAAGGGCCGCCACGCTTGCCGTGGTGAGCGCTTGGACCTGCGTACTGGTCAAAGCCGACGCCTGAGAGGTGCTTATTTGTGCAATTTCAGCTGTGGTGAGTGAATTGATCACGGCCGTCGAGAGGGCGGCGAAGTTAGCGTTTGACAATCCGGAGATGTTAAAGGTCACAGTATAACTCCTCACCAGGGGCGTGCGGCGTGACGAATTTCGTCAACAACGGTGTGAATGCGTTATGAGAAATTGAGCTGGTCCAAGACCAAATCCAAAACCCATACACGCAGTGCTAATGCGTGCCAGACACCGTCGCGCCATACATGCCCTCTGGAGGAGTAGTGACCCTCCAAGGTCCACGGCAGTAGATCATCTACCCCGATCTGTCGCGAATGCGCAGCCTGCCCTAAGGAGACCCCGCATCCAATCAAATACGATCAAACTATTAATAAAGCGTAAAACTTCGCGAGTTTCATCAGCCGTACTTCACCTGCCCAGCCTCGGACCAGCTCTATTTGGAAGGTTGAAGCAGCTGAGTCGGGCGCGCTTCGGTAAGCTTTGTCGTGCGGTCGATAATAAGCCAACTGAGACGGCGAAGGAGCAGGATAATATGGCGAAGCCCAAAGCGGCTCGACAGCAGGTACAGAAAAAGCCGATCGGAAAGCTTTTCACCGAAGCCGTCAATTATCATAAAGCCGGACAGACGAAAGACGCTGAGAAACTCTACCGGCTAATCTGTGAGCTGCAGCCGGCCCACGCGGAGAGCTGGTCCAACCTCGGACTGGCGCTAGTCTCCCGCGGCGCCTTCACTGAAGCCGCAGCCGCTTGCCGTCATGCCATTTTGATTCGTCCTGACTTTATTGACGCTTATCTCAACCTTGTCACGGCGCTCGAAAGGTCGCAGGCATTCGACGAAGCAGCCGATGCCTACCGCCAGCTTATTCCGCTACAGCCGGCTCGCGCCGATCTGTGGAACAATTTCGGGATTATTTTGAATATACAAGGCCGGATGGCACAAGCAGTTATGGCGTTCCGGGAAGCCGTTGCACTTAAGCCTGACCACGCTGACGCTTATTTCAACATGGCTCGGACGCTCGCTACTTTGGGATGGACCGAAGACGCCATCAAAGCCTATCGAAATGTTCTCGCTCTCGATCCCAACCACGCCGCTGCCTGTTCCAACCTTGGAATCCTGCTCTGCGAGGCCGGGAATTTCATCGAAGCTGCCGCGTTCAGCCAGCGTGGCGCCGCCTTGGCACCTGGGAGCGCTGAAATCCTTTGTAACCATGGTGTCGTGCTGCAAAGGCAAGGCAAGGCCAACGAGGCCGTCGCTGCCTACGAAAAGGCACTTGCCGTTAAGCCAGACTACGCCGCTGCCTTGGGCAACCTCGCCGCAGGCTTGCAAGAACAATTCAAATTCGACGAAGCCGCCGATGCTTTGAAACGGGCGATCGCCGTTCAGCCTGATTTCGACACTGCGATCATCGAACTTATCAAGATAAGGCGTCACATCTGCGATTGGAGCGAATACACGGACGACCAGCGCAAGCTGATCGATTTCATCGAGCAGAAGAAAGACGCGATCTTCATGCTGCTTTTGATGAGCTTCCCATCGACTGCGCAACAGCAGCTCGCTTGCGCGCGGCAGGCCATGAGGCGTTTAAACGAAAGCGCCGCGATTGCGCGCCCGGCAGTAAATACGAAACCTTCTGGAAAGATCCGGATCGGCTATCTTTCCACTGATTTTCGCGACCATCCAGTCGGCCGCCTTATCCCCGATCTGTTTGCAAGGCATGATCGCAAGCTGGTCGATGTCATCGGCTATTCGCTTGGCGTTGAAGACAGCGGCCCGCTTCGTGGCCGGATCCGTCAGGCTTGCGACTCCTTCGTCGATTTGCATCATATGTCCAATCATGACGCATCGCGTCAAATTCAATCCGACGAAGTGGACATCCTGGTAGATCTCACCGGTCCGACGATCGGATCGCGGCTTGAGCTTTTGGCATCGCGGCCAGCTCCTATCCAGGTCAGCTTTCTCGGCTGGCCTGGCACGATGGGAGCCAGCTTTATCGACTACATCATCGCCGATCCCTATATCGTGCCAAAAGATCAGCAGATATTTTACGCCGAGAAAATCGTACATCTGCCAGATTGCTATCAGCCAAGCGATCCGCAACGGCCTATCCCTGATAATGTCCCGTCGCGGCAAGAATGCGGTCTTCCAGAAGACGCCTTCGTCTTCTGCAGTTTCAACAATACAAGCAAAATTACGCCGGACATATTCGATCTCTGGATGCGCTTGCTGTTGCGGGTCGACAAGAGCGTTTTATGGCTCTATTGCAAGTCCCAGCAGACGATGGAAAACCTGACCCGCTGGGCGCAAGCACGCGGCGTTTCGCCTGACCGGATCGTCTTTGCGTCTGTTGCGCACTATGATGCCTATCTTGGACGCCTGCGCCAAGCTGACCTGTTCCTTGACAGCTATCCTTATAATGCGGGCGCGACCTGCAATGATGCGCTTTGGGTCGGTCTGCCTGTTTTGACATGCTCCGGGGAAACCTATGTCAGCCGCATGGCAGGCAGTTTACTCACCGCCGCGGGACTGCCAGAACTGATCACGACTTCGCTCGCCGAATATGAAGAATTGGCAGTTCGCCTTGGAACCGAACCCGATCTCCTCGCCGATTTGCAGCATCGGCTCATCAGAGGCCGCGCCAGTGCCCCGCTCTTTGACATGGCACGTTTCACGTCAAATCTTGAGCGCGCCTACCGGCGGATGCAAGATATCCGGCTTGCAGGCGAGACCCCGCGGCTCCTAACCGTCGAGCCAAACAATCCGGCCGAGCCGGTTAATAAGGCCGCTAAACGGCGCAGAAAAGCTATATCCTCTCAGATCGAGGCTACGGGCTGAAGAGCGGCGGTCAGATAAACCAAGAATAGAAATCGCGGCGCTCTTTCGGCAGGCAAAGAACCCGCTCCGGCGAAAGCGGAAACATCGGCTCGAACGTGTAGTTCATCTCGTCCATAACCGCCTGAACGTCTTGCCGGCGTTTAATATCTGCTTGGACCTCGATCAGTATCACGGGAAGGCTGGTCTCGATGGTCTTTTTCGCACCGCGTAAAACAGGAATCTCAAAACCTTTGGCGTCGATCTTCATTAGATCGACGTCGCTCATGCCTCGATCGTCAAGCACTTCGACCTGGACGGTGTAGGAGTTCACTGTCGTCTCGCCGCGAGTATCGCCAAGAGCGGCATGCTCGCAGGCCACATGGGCATAATCGTTCAGCGCGCGGTTGCGAGTGAGCCAGTCATATTGAAAACGCGACGGCTCGAAGGCAATGACTTTTTTGAAGCCCGGAGCCAAAGCCATAGCATAGAAACCAATATTTGAGCCGGCATCGACAAAGGTACGGCCGCGTCCAGCGAGCTTTCTCAGGAAATTGATCATCGCGAGTTCAGGAATTCCCTGGATCTCGTCCGGCACGAATAGCAAACCTTTCTGTGGAAGCCTCGAACCACGGCCTCCGCGATAATCATGCAGGGAGGCAACACTCAGAGGAAGAGGCGGCTCCAAGCGTGCATTGAGCTCCTTAGCACGAATGAGGAAACTGCCGATCTCGCCGTCATCAATACCGCATAAAAGATTGAATCCGTCACGAACAGCTTCTGCTCCCATCGGGAAGATCACACTGCCCGCGAAACGCCAGCCAAAGCGCACGGCCCCGCTCTTGTAAGGTGCCAAGAGAAGTGGTTCACGCGTCATGAGCACCGGCTGATAAGGCGCTTTAGCGTTGAACACGCAGGCACCGGCACTGTAGAGGCGCCGGCTGCCAATGTTTTGTGCCGCATGGAAAAAGGTGATGAGATGATTTTCATCGAAAGGAACTGGCGAGGTTCCTCCCCTAATCGTCCCATCGTCCCACGTAAGACCGGGGTTGCGATGCAAGTCCTTGAGTTTTGGCGGCTGGCCGGGTTCGACACAAAGCGTCAGCACGTCCCAAGGTTCATGCGAATAAATAAGGCCCACATGCGTTTCGTCGATCGCGAAGGGAACCCAATTCTTTTCCCAATTCGCATCCGCCTCAGCGGAGAGATCACCTTGAATAGGGCGTTTCGGCAAAACGTAAACCTCTTTGCTCGTCCACTGATCAGCATCAAGCGCAAATTCTGCCATTACGACGCTTGAGCCGTTTGGCCTGCCCGCCGCGTCGCGCTCGATCATCGCAAGAAAGATCAAAATTCTTTTGCCGAGCTTGATCACGCGAGGATCGATGCCTTGGCGAAGAAGAAGCACCGGAACACCTGCCGGCTGTAGATCGGCATCGACGCGAACGGCCCAGATTGATCCTTGCCCCGGCTCGGGCGGCGTCGCGTAGCGGCAAAATACAACCCAAACTTCTTTTGCTCCGAGCCGGACGATACTTGGATTCATATCGACAAAACGGCCAGGATCGAACGACGGCCAAAGCTTAAACGAGCCATCGCGATTCAATGGCGGGTGACAGCCCGGAAACACTTCCTCGGACGGAAGCTTCTTACTTGGCGCGGGGGCACGGCTTAGCCGGACTGCTGTAGAACGGGGCATTGATGACCTGCCGAATCAATTGCATGACATACTGGCCCGGCTCCCTATTTATAGTTTGCGAGGCGCAGAAAGCCAGAACTTGCCCGATGAAGCTGTCTTGGCGCTGTCTTGGATTACCCATTTAAAGAGTAGATGGAGCAACTGGAGACTCAAAATTTCATGATTTCGCCTGCGCAGACGATTCTAATGTGTCCCCCCGATCATTTTGAGATCGCTTATGTGATCAATCCTTGGATGGAGGGGCATTTCGCGAATACCGACGATGGTTTGGCACAGCGGCAGTGGGATGATTTGCGTAGCGCCATCGAACGGCATGCGAAAGTCGTGATCGAGCCGCCACAGCGCAATCTGCCCGACATCGTTTTCACGGCTAATGCGGGTCTCGTTCTCGGCAAAAAAGTGATTGTCAGCCGCTTTCGCAGCCCCGAAAGACAGGGCGAAGAAAAGCATAATCGAAGCTGGTTTACGGAGAATGGCTTTGAAATTCTGGACTGGCCTCAGACTGTCCCTTTTGAAGGCGCGGGCGATGCTTTATTCGATCGCGGGCAGGACTTGTTATGGGCCGGACATGGGTTTCGATCGGACGCGACCGTTCCCGCCCTTCTGGAAACATTGCTGGCTCGTAAAACGGTGGCATTAAATCTGGTCGATCCGCGTTTCTATCATCTCGATACGTGCTTATGCCCGCTGGAGGGTGGCTATCTGCTCTATTTCCCGGCGGCTTTCGATGAAAACTCACGTGCTGCGATTGAAGCACATGTGCCGCAAGATAAGCGCATCGCCGTCGATGAGGCCGATGCGCTTAAATTCTGCTGTAACGCTGTCGATCTCAATGGCCATGTCATGATGAACGACGCGTCGGAGACACTGCGGAACCGTTTGCGCGCCGCTGGTTTCACACCCGTGATCACGCCTTTATCGGAATTTATGAAAGCTGGGGGCGGCGCAAAATGCCTGACGCTGAAATTGGCCGAAGATTAGGCTCTCTTTCTCACTTTTTAAATTCAGCCATACCCTCACGATCGAGCTTTTCGAATTCCTCATCGGTCAGAGCGATATCGACGGCGGCGACATTCTCTTCAAGGTGTTTAACCTTTGACGTGCCAGGGATGGGAAGCATGACCGGACTGCGCTTCAAAACCCAGGCTAGCGCGACCTGACTGGGCGCGGCCTGGTGGTGTTTCGCAATACCGTCAAGCAGCGATCCTGGCTTTGCAAGGTTGCCCGCGGCGAGTGGATACCAGGGAATGAAGCCAATTCCGTGCTTTTCACAATAGCTCAGCACGTCTTCGCTATGACGATCGACAAGATTGTAGCGGTTTTGAACGGTCGCGACTTTGAAGACCTTCGAGGCCGCTTCAATGTCATCGACGGAGACTTCGCTCAAGCCCGCATAGCGGATGAGCTTCGAGTCTAGGAAAGACTTGATCGTAGCAAATTGCTCGTCGCGCGGCACTTTGGGATCGATGCGATGCAATTGCCAGAGACCGAGCTGCTCGACGCCAAGGTTGCGCAAGCTCTTATGCACTTGCTGAAGAAGATATTCCGGCCTGCCCAATGGAATCCATATGTCCGGTCCGGTGCGGGCAAGCCCGCCCTTGGTCGCAATGAGCATGCCCGGATAAGGATGAAGCGCTTCGCGGATCAACTCCTCGGAGACGTCCGGCCCATAAGAATCGGCCGTATCGATGAAATTGACGCCAAGCTCCGGGAGACATTTCAACGTGCGGATGGCTTCCGCGTGATCCGCCGGCTGACCCCAAACGCCGGAACCTGTAATGCGCATCGCACCAAAGCCAAGGCGGTTGATCTGCGTCTCGCCCGCGACTTTAAATGTTCCGGATTTCACCGCATTGGCATGAAGGACAGCTGCTTCAGACATCACCGCTCACTTTCGCTAGACTGCTCTAAATATAGCGCATCATCGGTAAAAGTGGCGTGGCAGCCCATGTCACAATATCTTGAAAGAACCGCCTACCTAGCTTGGACAGCTGTCAACATGGGCCAGCCTCCGTAATCATATCAAGCGTATGCCACGCAATCATCTCTTCTTCGCCAGCTGGGATGACACGGACGATGATCCTGCTTCGCGCGGTGCTGATGATATCAGCATCGCGCGCATTCGCCGTGTCATCAAGCTCGACGCCAAGCCAGCCGAGACCTGCGCAAACAAGCGAACGGATCTCCGGCGCGTGTTCACCAATGCCCGCTGTGAAGACAATACCATCAAGGCCGCCAAGCGAACTTATCAGCGCACCCGTTTCGCGGGTGATGCGAAACACGAAAAGCGCGATCGCTTCTTTTGCACGCGGGTCTTGGCTTCCAAGCAGGGTCCGCATGTCACTTGCGATCCCGCCGGAAACACCGAGCAGACCAGATTGCTTATATAGAAGATCCTCGACTTGTTTCGCACTTAAGCCGTGCTCCTGTTCCAGATAAAGGATCACGCCAGGATCGAGAGCGCCGCAACGCGTTCCCATCATCAATCCGTCGAGAGCGGTAAATCCCATTGTCGTATCCATGCTCCGCCCGTCACGCATGGCACACAGGCTCGCACCATTGCCAAGATGCGCGGCGATCACACGCCCTTTCGCGAGTTCTGGCGCAAGAGCGCGCAACCGCCGCGATATATATTCGTAAGAGAGGCCGTGAAAACCGTAGCGCCTGATCCCCGCGGCCTCATACGTGCGGGGGATGGCAAAGCGCGTCGCGACCGCGGGTATTGTATGGTGAAAGGCCGTATCGAAACACGCGACTTGCGGCAGGTTTGGACGCGCCTCCATGATGGCACGCATCGGCGCTATATTATGCGGCTCGTGCAAAGGTGCCAGCGGCGTCAGGTGATTCAGCGATTCAAGAAGCGCCCGTGTCACGCGTTCCGGCCTGACATGCTCCACACCGCCGTGGACGACGCGATGTCCGGCGGCGATCAGATGATCGGTGCCAAGATCAGCCTCTATCCATGCGATTAAATGTTCAAGGACTGGCTGGAAATGCTGATCACTCGGCGTCCAACGCTCTTCGGTGAGTAGAATGCCCTTCGAATCTTTCACAGCAAAATGCTGCTCAGTGCCATCCAATTCCGAGACGCCGCGCGACCGGAGCCTCAGGTCGCCGGACGATTCAGTTTCAAAGAGCGAAAACTTGATGCTCGACGAACCGGCATTCAGCGTTAGGATCGCATCAGCCATGGTTAAGACCTCGACAGCTTTCTGTGCTGCTACAGCCAGCTCACGAGCGGCAAATACGGTCCGGGTACATCAGTTCGTTTGGGTTGAAGCTGGCGAAGCAGGATGCGTGTTTTGCGTCCTCAGGCTCCCGCCCGCTGGCTGAATGCTTCTCACTTGACGAAAAACCACGAGGCGCTGCGTATCCTCGTCCCACAGCACCTTGCGGACGCAACCAAGGCTCTGCAACAGAGTCAAGCGCCCGACAGCCGCGAGTTGCGGGTGATCCCGCAGCACTTGTTGCAGCCGGTAATAAGGAATGCGGCTGCTGAGATGGTGAACGTGGTGGACGCCAATGTTGGCTGTGAACCAACGCAAGATGACCGGCAAATCGTAATGTGAGCTGCTATAGAGCGCAGCTTCATGAAAGCTCCAATGGTCGTCGCGGGTCCAATATGTGCCCTCGAACTGATGCTGAACATAGAAGAGCCAAACGCCAATCATGCCTGCGAGCAAAGTGATCGGCAGCTGTATAAGCAGGAAAGGACCGACACCCACGAGCCAAACCATTATGCAAACAAGACCAGCGATAGCAGCGTTTGTCCCCATCGTGCTCAGCCACGCCTGCCATCTGCCTGGCGTATTGGATGCTAATGGTAAGCGATGACGCAAAACAAACAAATAGACCGGCCCAATACCGAACATCACAATTGGATGCCGGTATAACCGATATAAAAACTGACGCCAGCGAGGCAAATTCACAAACTCACGCACCGTCAGCGTATCGACATCGCCGATTCCACGATGATCGAGTGCGCCAGAGGTCGCATGGTGGCAGGCATGGGCACGCCGCCATACGTCGTAGGGCGTCAGCGTCAAGACACCAATGGCCCGTCCCAGCCAATCATTTGTCAGACGATGGCGGAAAAAAGCCGTGTGACCGCAATCGTGCTGGATCATGAACAACCGCACAAGTAAGCCTGCGGCAGGTATCGCGAGCAAAAGGCTTAGCCAATAGCCGATGTCGAGCATACCCCACATCAAAAGCCAGACCGCCGCGAAAGGAATGACAGTGATGGCGAGTTCGAAGATACCGCGCGCATAGCTAGGCTCGCCATAGCGGGCCAATAAGCGGGTCCACGCACGCGCATCAGGCCTCGCACCCATAATTTGGTTCTCGCTAAAAAATATCTGAAAATATCTAAACGACCCGCGTGGACTGTCAATCCGGGGGCAACCGCTATTCATTTAACCTTTAGTCAAAATAACCGCAAAATCGCTTGAACTAAAAATCCGATGCCGAAAGACGAAGATAATTTTGACGCCGCCGTGCATAGACGTTTTCAGCTGTCCGTTCAATTCGCGCCCGATTCACGTCGAAGACGCGAAGTGATTCGGTTTCATCCTCTTGCTCATGCGGGCTGATACGCTGAAGCCCTGCTTCATCGACGTGAAAAGTAATTTCGAATGTCGAATCATGCCCCCAGAAGCTCACGCACCGCTTCGTCCGGTCGTAACTGCGGCTGGCATTAGGAAATTTGAGACTCATCGGCGTCGTCCTCGATTTGGCTGATAGCCACTGGAAGCAGGCCCACATCAGGCGGTCTGCTGTCCGTCTCTGATCAACGCGGCATCGAGATCAGCTTGGGTGACAGGCAGACATTCTCTAATACCTTGCGATACCGAAATGGCCGGCGTGTGCAAGGTCGTCGCCATGCGCTGGTAGGCGAGAAAAGACAGGCCGTGAATCTCTTCTTCATCGGTTACCAGCCTGTAGGTTCCAGCAGGCATGAGGCGTTCGAAAGCGCTCAGTTGAAATGGGTGAGCGAATGTAACCGTCGTTTCCGTGGTTCTGGTCGTCATTTTCTCTTCCTCTCGCTTCTTCAAGCGCCTCTGACTTTGACAAAACGACAATGATAAAAAAGCCCCGCGACCTTTTTTAGGGTGCAGGGCCATCGGCGCCAAGCGCGTCATCAGGCATCATGCTGCAACATCACTATTATCGAAAGAATGTCCGGGAAAAGCCAAACGGCCTTTCCCATTGGGACATTCTCTCTAACGCAAACCGCCAGTACATCCGTGGCCGGCTTAACGCAGCGATGCTGGATACACTCAGTCCAGAACTTTGAGATTGTCCGCGGTCATCTTGCCGCTCTTCCGGTCCGAGACGAGCTCGAAGCCCACCTTCTGGCCCTCGTGCAAATTACCGAGGCCGCAACGCTCCACAGCGCTGATATGGACAAAGGCATCTTTGCCGCCGTCATCCGGTGCAATGAAGCCAAAACCCTTTTCCGGGTTGAACCACTTTACAATTCCCGTCGTCAATGGGGAAGCCTTTCAAGAACATAGGCCATGCGCGCCTGCGAAGCCGCTGGTCGCCGTCGAAATTGCTTTTTCAGGTGGGATATCGCCGGTTCGCCGCTGGACGCTGTCCGCGCAAAACCAATCATCTAACCGTGTATCGACGATATCAACATGGCGCTCCACAGCGCGATTACAAGAGACATTCTCGAATTGATTCAGCGGCTCACATTTTCTCGGCTGCAATAGCTGCCAAGGTCAAGATGCTCAGTCCGCTGTACCAAAAAAGGCCTCGCCACTTTCGAGTTTGCCCATCGCGCCCTTGAGAAACTGAAACCGGTTCGAAACTTCCGGCATTTGCCCGGCTTTAACTTCACGGCGGCGCATGGCGATAATCGTATCGATGTCACTCTCGGCCGCGCCGCGCTTGATGAACAGCAATTCGGCAGCGGCATTGAAAGCTGAGCTGTCGAAATCCGGCGCCATCGGCTTATACGCGGCGTCTGCCTTATTTTGCTGGTCAACGCGTTCGGCCATACGCCGCAAGGCATCGATGACTTGTTCGCGCGTGACAACTTTGTGGTGAAGCCAACTGGCCACGCATAGGCTCGAGAAGCGCACGGCGGATCGATCCTCGACTCGCAAGTTCCCTTGCGCATCCGGAACGCGGGAGCTGCCAATACCGCGATCGATACAATAGACGAGATAAGCGAGGATCCGGTGACAATGGGCATCAAGCTCGCGAAAGGTCTCTTCCTCGCTCATCGGCCCCTGGCGCACGGGCAGAGCAAGCTGCTCCATAAATCGCTGACGCATCACGTCAGCGCTTAAGGATGCTGCCAGATCTTTTTGCCGCTGCGCGACATCAACCTGATGATATTGCATCGCATGCAGCGTCGCCGCGCGCGGCGTGGGGACACGAACCGTGCTGACGCCTACGCGCAGATCCTCGATTTTTTCCGACAGCAGGCGCGCCATTTGCTCGGGCTCCGTCCATGCGCCCTGAGCAATCTGCGCGACGCCGCCAAGCCCGCAGGCCAGCGCTGTATCAATATGGGCGGCTTCGTAAGCCTTCATCCAAGGTGCTGCCAGAAGCTCAGCCCTGCTGCCGATTGGGCCTGCTTCCATCATAGTTTCAATTTCGTCACGGGCGCGCTCGAACTGCGACGTTCCAAACCAGGCAATACGATCCGCCAGCGGGTAAATAGAGGCTGCAAGATTAAGACTTGTGCGGCAGGCTTCATCGGCGAGACCGCACTTCAATGTATTTTCCGAAAGATCGAGCACGTCTTCAAGACGTGTGAACAACTCTTGCACAAAAGCTGTTTCATCCGGTCCGTGCAGCTTCGGCACGACAATATAGATCGATCCGGCATCGCTATTGTGAGGCGGCTTGCTTCGACGGGTATCGTGAACACCAGCGAGCGCCGCGATGGCGGCGTCCAGCATCATCTCGGAAATGGGTTGGCCATCCGCATCGAAAATCGCATCTGTCAATCGATGCGGCCCGGTGACACGCACCATGGCAAGGCTGCGGCCTGCGAATACGTCCGAGCCGCCTTGCGGGACATTGTAACGGTAATCGGCGGAAAACAGCCGGTCAGTGACGCGGCCGTTTTTCTTAAACTGCGTTCTCAAGCTGCCTTTGACGACGGCAAGCCAATTTCGATAGAGATTGATTTTGTCAGATACATCGACCGCGACGACCGTATCTTCGAAATCGCAAATCGTGGTGACGGCTGACTCCAAGATCACATCGGCGATCCCGGCGCGATCCTCCTTGCCGACAGGACTTTTGCGATCGATCTTGAGTTCGATATAGAGGCCTTTCTCGCGAAGCAAAATCGAAGACAGGCCTTCCGACCTGCCCTGATAGGCTGCGAATTGCGCAGGATCTTTGAGGCCGACTCTTTCGCCGCCATCGATCGCCGCCATAAGTGCGCCGTTCGCCACGACATAGGCCGTCACCGCGCGATGGCTGCCTTTCGCAAGCGGAACCGCCTCATCAAGGAACGCACGGGCCCGTTCGATCACCCGCGCGCCACGGACTTTATTATAGGCCTGTCCGCGTTCCGCCCCGCCCTCTTCGCCTATGGCATCCGAACCGTAAAGCGCATCGTAAAGGCTGCCCCACCGCGCATTGATCGCCCTGGTGAGATAACGCGGATTCGAGCAAGGCACGACAAATTGCGGGGCTGGCGACCGCGCGACCGCATCGTCCACATTAACGGTACGGATGGCAAAAGGAGCCGGCGCTTCGACAAGATAACCGATCGATCTCAGATAGGCTTCATAGGCCGCCGTATCGAAAGCTTTGCCGGTATGGTCGCGGTGATAAGTATCGATCTCAGCCTGCAAACGTGCGCGGGTTTGCAGAAGCTCGCGAAGGCGTGGCCCAAGGTCGGCGACGATCCGCGCGAAACCCGTCCAGAATTGATGCGCGCCGACTCCGGTTCCAGCCAGAACTTCGAAACTCATGAAATCGTAAAGATCGCCCGAGATGCTCAATCCATCGATTTGCTTGTTCGGCATTTCTATTGTCCTATCGCAACAGTCCGTCCGGCCCAGCGCTCAATCACGATGAATTTGGATTGAACATCCAAAGCCATCGTGCTCGACTTCAATAGATGAGATCGGAATGGCGCGCGTAAGGTCGCTTCACCAAGAACGCTTCACCAAAACGGTTCACTTGGAACCAATTTGGACCCAAGCGGCGGAGGATATCGGCTTTTTCACGCTTCATCTAACAGCGCCTGAGAGCTGCCGCAAGCGCCATGAAACTGCGCGCCTATAGAGAGCCGCGACGGCTTTACGCCGCTCGCTTGACCGCCCCAGGCTCGCCGCCGCCCCCTGTCTTCGCCGCCACGAGCAATGCGTGATCGGCACTGGTCCGTTCCGCATAAGACATGGCGAAAGAAGCGATCGCTTGCTCAAGCGCGTCGCTTTTACCGGCATAGCCCGCGATCATCACCGGATCGCCTGTACGCGCATGGGCACGTGCCAGAGTGCGGCCGCAGATCCGCGCATAATCAGCGAGTGCATCCCCCTCGACCAGCTCACTGATGGAGCCAAGGCGGCGATTCTTGAGCTGACGGACATAGAAATACCGCCCTGACTGAGGATCTTGCGACCAGCCGAGGAAAAGGTCGCTCGCGGCCTGCATCATGCGCTGGCCTTCGACCACGCGTTGTCCCTGATGGCCTGTCCAGGCAAGTTCTGGGGACAGACGTTCGAGTGCTGAGCGTTGGGCCTCCTTGACCTGGAGAAAGAGAGGCTCCGCATCGGCGCTCATGTAAAGGCAAACCGTACAGAAGGTGCCGACGCTGCCGACCCCTACTACTTTGAACGCGACATCCTTGAACGCGTAGCGGTCATAGAGGATCGCACGTTCAGGTGCGAGCCCTTGCCGGTAGGTGTTTAGGACCGCCTTGGAATCGATCGAGTGCTCGGTGCCGTCGCCCTCTTTGAAATGATAGATCAACGGCGGTTTGTCTTTGATCGTCGCATCCTTGCCATCGGTGAGATGCGGGAAATTATCATCCTCCTCCTGCGTGCCGCGCACCTTCGCAACAATGCTGGTGAGCTGTTTGCGCAAAGCCCTGTCTTTGATGTGCTCAATTTCATCTTCGAGCGCAATATGGCTGTGCCAAATTTCGAGCGGTGACAAAGCGGCGAGCTTCAGCATATGGCGCCGGTAAGCCTCGACCGCCGCGGCTGCCAGCGCATGCGCGGTTTTCTTCGACGCATGCGAAGCCAATGCGGCAACGGCGGCGCTGGCTGCGAGACGCCTCAGATCGACGGTGAAGTCAACACCAGGCAACGTCTCATCGAAATCATTGATGTCGAATAGAATATTGTTTTCGGGCGTAACGAAAGCGCCAAAATTCATAACGTGGCTATCGCCGCAAGCCTGAACGGGAATACCGGCCTTCGGCGCCTTTGCGAGATCAAAAGCCATGACCGCGGCTGCACCACGCAGAAAAGCAAATGGGCTTTGCATCATACGCGCATAACGGACGGATAAGAGTTCCGGCACGCGGCTTGGATCGCTTTCAGCAAGGATCGCGACAGGATCGCGACCGGCCGCCGCCGGAAGATCCGCAAGCGATTCCCGCGGCGTTTCATGGCGCAAGGACTTGCCCTTCTTGAAGCGCTCGGCGCGGGACAATAGTTCGCAAGTCATATGATACCTCCCTAAGCCAAAAAATGTTTTGAAAATGAACAGGCATCATCAAAGTCTGGAATTCAGGTAGATGCAAGACGCTGGCATGATAAAGATTCAAGGGGAATCAGACAGAATCATTCCAGTGAGAGCGGCAGGTTTCTGCAGGCTGCCTGCATTGATGACCAGACAAGCTTGAATGGCCTTAATGGGAAGAAACCTTGGCTTCAAAGCCTAGACCGTTATACTTCAAAAGAAAGTGTATTCTATGCTTGAGAAAAAATAAGGAAAATACATCATGAAAATATCTGGCCGCAATTTTATCGCGGGAAAAATTGTCGAGGTTCGCAAAGGCGCCACGACAGCCCATGTCACGCTGGAAATCGCACCGGGTATCATCCTCACGGCGTCTATCACCAATGATGCCGTTGAAGAGCTAAAGCTCGACAAGGGCAAGACCGCGCGTGCCCTCATCAAATCCTCCGATGTCATGATCGCTATCGATTGATCAATCGACGGCAAGAATGACATGCGAGGTCTTAAAGATCGCAAAAACCTCGGCGCCTTCCTTGGCCTTCACTTCATCCGCGCCATCTTGGGTGATAACAGCATCGATCGTCTTTCCATTACCGATATCGAGCGTGATCTCAGAATCAATGCCGCCATCGACACGTGAAACAACTTTTCCTTTGATCTTGTTGCGCGCGGATATGCGGACCGCCTCTTCGCTTGAGGCCAGCATCACCGACGTGCTGTTTACCAAGGCCACGACATCGCGGCCGACGTTCAGATCTAGATCGCCAGAACTCCTATTTGTCACAAGCGCAAAGATGAAAACACCCGGCGAGACTTCGAGTTTGATCTCGACATTGACGGGAGCAGGCTTGATCTCAACAATTTTACAGTGAAGCGCATTGCGGGCTGAAACCCGTAAGGCAACACCCCAAAAAAGAAGATCCTCGGCATGTTCGAGACCCTCCTCCGCGATCGAAGCAGAAATGCGGCCGAGCTTTTCTTCCAGCTTCCGGAACGCCGAGATCAGACGCACACCTTCCTCGGTGATCACAGCACCGCCGCCGCTTGATCCGCCAGTCTTCGTCACGAAGGCCGGACGCGGCAGAAGGTTGTTAATCGCGTTGACCGAATCCCACGCTGTCTTATAGCTGAACCCCGCGACTTCAGCAGCCTTTGTAATGCTGCCATGTTTCGCCACAGCTTCAAGCAGCGCGATCCGCTCACGGCCAACCAAGAGACGGCCATCCGACCGCAAAGCTAATAATGTATCGATTTTACCGGGACCTTTGCGCGCCATCTGGTTCCTGCAATTGTTCACGTGCTGGAGTAATGAAAAAAGACTTTAAACTACAATTCGCTTGGGTTGAATCATCAACGGGCGCAAACTTATGCTGCAATGTGAGATATCCGAAAAGGCTGGACGGCTATTACACGGCGAGAGCCTGGGGCCATTACAATAATCTCCGCATGATGAGTCTTTGAATGAGCAACAAAACTGCTCATCACGTACTCCCCTCATCGAGACCATGGCAAGCGCTGCGCCTATCGGGGGCTGAAAGAAGTCAAAGACCATGCGATTTGACCTGCGATAGGGCTCGACGCATGACTCCGGGCTGTGCCATTGTCGCGGTGCACTTGGCGATGAGTCGCGTCTGATTGCTCGTCTAAAAGGCAAAACATGGATCGAAACTGATGGTGGAAAGCGACTTCGATAAGCCTCTGGGCCTCGATCGCACGCCCGTTTCAGCCAGGCGCGACGTCCCATATAAGTCGATTGCTTTCGCCGGTCTTGGCCTTTTAGGCCTCGGCCTTTTCGTTTTCATATCACTGACCGGCGACCCCATGGGCAGCGAGCCTTATGCGGTCGCTGCCATTCATGAAGCGAAGCCAGCGGATTTGCCCGCGCCGGCGGCTCAAACGGGAGCACAGGCACAGCCTGACCTGACAGCGACTGGCAGCATGGCAAAGCGCATGACAAGCGCCGAAGATCTCGAACAGCAAAGCGGCGTTAAAGTTGTGCGGGCGGGCACCGGCGATAGCGCGCCTGGCGCAGTCATCATCCGCGTGCCCTCAGATCTCGGGATTCAGCTGGCACCCGCGCCAGATCCGCGCCTCGTCGAGAAAACGCACTTTGGTCCTATCCCGCGGGTTGGCACCGACGGCGCCCGGCCGGCGGAAGTCTACGCGCGGCCGGTGGTCACCACTTCGGGTATAAAAGCCGGCGCGCCGCGCATCGCCCTTCTGATCGGCGGGATGGGACTTGATACGGCGGCTACTGAGCACGCGATCGAAGCTCTGCCGGGCGCGGTGACGCTGGGATTTGCACCTTATGGCCACGGTCTTGAACAAGAGGCCGCCCATGCGCGTGAGCATGGCCATGAAGTGGTTCTCCAGCTTCCGATGGAGCCCTTCGATTATCCAATCACGAATCCTGGTCCCCACACGCTGCTCACCTCAGCCAAGACGGCGGAAAACACTGAAGATCTGCACTGGCTCATGAGCCGCTTTACCGGCTATGCGGGCGTCACAAATTTCCTTGGCGCGAAATTCACCGCCGACGAGGCCGCGTTGAAGCCCATTCTGCGTGAGATCGCCGGGCGGGGGCTATATTATGCAGATGACGGCACATCGGCGCAGAGTCTCGTGGCAGGACTTGCTTCCGGTCTCGATCTCTCCGCTGTCCAGCCAGACGTCGTCTTCGACGCTTCCGCGAAGCCTTTGGCGCTCGAAGCAGCTTTGGTTAAGCTGGAGGCAAAAGCGCGTGACAAGGGTATTGCAGTCGGTATCGCCAGCGGGCTACCTTTATCATCCATAGACCGGATCGCCCATTTTGCCCAAGCGCTGGAAGCCAAGGGGATCAACCTTGTGCCATTGAGCGCCGCCCTCGGCAGAGACAAAGCGATGCCGGCCGTCACACGCGAACCTTGAGTTCTGACTGAATGGACTTTGGAAATTATCGTCCTTGCGTTGGTATTATGCTTCTTAATCGTGACGGTCTCGTCTTTATTGGACGCCGGCGCATGAAGAGGCAGAGCGACCGCGCCCGAGGCAGTCACGAATGGCAGATGCCGCAGGGCGGTATTGACGCAGGCGAAGAGCCCTATCAAGCGGCCCTTCGGGAGCTTCTTGAGGAGACCAACGTCTCCTCGGCAAGTTTTTTGGCCGAGGCCCCTGAATGGCTCAGCTACGACCTGCCGCAAGAATTCGCTAAGAAATCCTGGAAAGGACGCTATCAAGGCCAGTGTCAAAAATGGTTTGCTATGAGGTTTGAAGGGCATGACAGCGAGATCAACATCGACACACCAGCTGGCGGCCAAAAACCAGAGTTTGATGCCTGGCGATGGGAGCCCATGAGCCATCTCTCCAATCTTATCGTTCCGTTCAAGCGGCCAGTCTATGAAAAGGTCGTTGAAAGCTTCAAACACCTTTCAGAAAAGGTCTAGACCTTTTGAGATCAAAGAAGGCTGTTTAGGAAGCAGACGAAGGTCCGGTCCAATAGAAAAACCTATATCTCCACTGCATCCCGGAAAACCGCTGATCGAAAGACAGTTTTAGTTTACTCGCAGCAACCTTATCAGCTTGACGTGAGACAATCGTGGAAAGCCAACATCAATGGCTGTCGCTCGTATTTGCCTCATTGAAGGCCCGATTGTTACGGGCCATCACTGACTCACCAGAGTCATCGCTATAGCAGATATGAAACTCTGAGCACGCATCGCAAGTCGGTGAGGGGCACATCGAAAAACCCTCCGCTTCACAAAGAGAGCGGTAGAGGAATCGCTTCCAGCGCATATTACGCGTGTTCTTACTTGCCAACGGGGCGAAATGCCGGAGTAGAAGCTTTGTCAGATCGGGGCGTTCGGCAAGTCCGAGATCTTCCCAGAGATGATTTGGCTCCATACCCCGCCGGGCGATCACATAGGCCAGCCATTCACTGACTGCTCCAGGGCCAGAACAATTCTGCAAAAGAAGCTGGCGGATCATCACTTCTTCTTCGTCCTCCTCAGCAAAAGGCCCGGAAGAAAGGTCGAGAAAAAGATCCGTATGAACCAATTGCGCAGCCGCGCTTAAGCGCTCACCAGAAAGACCTAAGCGGCTCTCCACGGAGACACCAAGACGCTTGGCTTCGGCCAAGGCATGAAGAAGCAAACGCCCGATGATATGGCGATCGAAACTCTCATCCGCGGCGCCGCCCGTTGAAGCCGGTTCGACGCCGCGAGAGAGATAGGTCTCGGCCGGCATAGCTGACGCCATGCCCTTACAACGCGCCTTCGAGCTCGTGGATCGGCGTGTGTGTCTGACAATTGGTCGGGCAGACGCGTGCGCAAGCGCCACAACCGATGCACGCACCAATGTCGTTCATCGCCATGACTTTCTTTTCGACATCCTCATCATCGTCCAATGGCACGATGTCGCCGTCGTCATTAATGCCTTTGAGCGTCATGACCTCGCGACCGCAAACCTTATAGCAACGGCCGCAGCCGATGCAGGTGTCTGGGTCAATCGCCGTCAAGAACTCGGGTGTCCACATACGGCCGTCCCGTGTGGGCTTTGCCTTGTCAGTCATTTTCGATCCTCTCCATTGGCCGATCCCAGATCGGCACAAAAGCGTCGTCTCAGCTCAACGCGCTTAATTGCGCCCTTTTGCTTTCAAGCGTTTCGAAGGCCTGATGGGCGCGTTGGGCTACGTCCAAAATTTGCTGCCAGTTGATTGGCAATTCCTCAGAGAGGTCATGCAAATCCATCTTGGCCTGCATCGCTTGGGCGGAGAGTTTTTTGATCTCCGCCTTCAATTTATCCGCGTCTTCGCTCATGCTCCTCCCCGCCGATTAATATTTGGCGACTTCGGGATATTTGGTGATCATCTCGACACCAGCGGCGACGGCCTTGCTGCCTTCTTCAGCAAGCTTTTCAAGGCTGTCATAGCCGTAACGATGGACGTCGCGGAGCATCTTATTGACGACAATCAGCCGGCCGGCCATGAGCACAAGGCGGCCGAAGCCCTCATGCGACATCTTCATCATCGGAGACACCATGCAGCCGGTCTCTTTTTCGATCGAAAGACCAACCGCATTGTAAAAGAGTTCCAAGCGCCAAATCGTCTCCGGATCGGGATCGCCGACCATCGGAATTTCTTTGCGGCGCTTTTTATCGACAATATAGGGATCGATCAGGTCGAGATCAGACTTGCTGTCCCATGCACCGTGCATATCCTGCGCGCGCCATTGCTTGATCAACTCCTTCACGAAAGGAGAATCGACGGCTGCCGGTTTCGTTGCTTCTGCTACATCAGACATAAATCACCTCAATCTTCGAAATCGAATTCTTTTGCTTCACCGGCTTTTTGCATCGCCTTGCGTAGCCATGGCGGCGGCGCGGGTGCCTTCAACACGTCTTGCAGCTTGACCAGGAGCTCCGAAATCGCTTCTGGCTCCTTCACTTTCATTGGAAAGATGTTATTTGCGACAACACGCGCCGCACCCGAACCGCCGATCGCCGCCACATAGAGAATGGCGCAGTCCTTCACCGCATTGATCTTCGGCTCAAGCTTATCTTCATTCCCATCTTCCTGAAGATCGCCATTGAATTCGATCGTCTCAAGGAACTGGAAACCGTCCGGCTGTACATCGTAAAGCATGAGATGCTTGGCCCAGCCAAAATGCGCATCCACGCGCTCCAAATCCTGGGTGGCAAATGCTACTTTCATGCGGCCTCCATTTTTATCTGTTTAAGCATCGCGGCATTTGCCTCAATGAGTTGTGTGCGAGACGGTAAGATCATGTCCCTCACCTTCGGGGTGAGGATACCATGTATCCGGCCTGATGACATGGCCAGTCGAAAAGAGCATGTTGGCGATATCGAAGATCAAGTCTCGCGCGCCGCGATATCCCACAGCCGTGATATGCCCGGCTCCAAGCCTGTCAAAGATGGGCAAGCCCATCCGGAACAGGGGAATATTCAAACGTTCGGAGGCTTGGCGTCCATGCGCATGAGTAATCATCAGATCACAGCCGGGTGCCAAACGCTCCAGATCTTCAAGATCACCGATCAGTACGGATTCGCACTGAACTTTTTCGAGGATCGGCGTCGCATTGGTCGAAACAGCAGCCGTAATATGGCAGCCCATTTCAACCAAAAAGCTTGACAAATCATAGAAGAAGTCAGGCTCAAGTCCCATCGCGATCTTTTTACCGCCCGTGTGGAAATGCCCATCGAGCATCGCATCCACAAGCTGGCTGCGCTGGCGCTTGATCCGCGTCGGAACCTCGCGCCCGCTGATCTCCATTAAATGCGCAATGAAGGCGTCGGTCGGCAACAAGCCGATCATGCGTTCAAAAACTTTGAACGGCACACCGGCCTTTTTCTGCAACGTCTCAGCCGCGAGCTTCATATGCGAGCCGAGCGCGACCGCATGCGAAGCGTTGCCGAGCTCCGCGATTTCCTCAAGCGAAATACCGCCGAGCGAAGTCGGTGTGAAATCGCCGGGAATGTGACCATCGAGTGAGGCGGCGAGATCCGGCAGGAATAAGGGCTCAAAGCCAAAGCCCTCGATAATATCGCGCAACTCGTCGAGGTCCCCTGGCGTATATTGCGAGCCAGGCAAAACAACGAGCTTCTTAGGATCGCGAACAACGTCCGGTTCTGGCTCCTTCACGAGCTTCTCGATAATCTTCGCAACCGTCTTTTCCCAGCCGTCCTGAAACGCATCCTTAAAATCAGGGGTTGAGACATAGACAAGCGCAACATCCGCGAGCTCGGGATGCTGCTGACGGACGAGGGAAATATAGGCGTCAACGTCGTCGCCCTTGGTTTCCGTCACGCCCGTCGAACAAATGCCTATAAGGCGAGCACGCTGCTTTGTAGAAATATTGACGATCGCCTGCTCGACGTTTTCGTAGCCGCCGAGCACTGTTGCCACTTCGCTCATCGCAGTGGTTTGAAGCGGAATCGCTTCTTTGAAATGACGCACGAAGAGCACGAGCCCGAAGGACGTGCAACCTTGTGAGCCATGGAAAAGCGGCATGCTGTCTCTAATCCCCATGAAGGCGAGCGCGCCGCCAACCGGCTGGCTCATCTTCAAAGGATTGACCGTGCAGGCCTTTTTACCGATCTCGACTTTAGCCATGGGTCACCTCACTCCGCTGCGACGGCGATCGGCGCAACGATTTCCGACAAAATGTCGTCAATTGTATCGCAGCAGCTTTCGCAACCGCCACCCGCTTCCGTGGCTTCCGTAACCTCTGCGACCGTGGTCAGATTTTTGGCATGCACGGCGTCTTCGATCATTCCGCGCGTCACATCCTTGCAATTGCAGATCTTGACCGCCCGGCGCTGTTCCGGGGTCAATTCGACAACCGGAGCTCCTGACTTAGCTTCCAAGATACCGCCAATCGTCCCGCGGCAGCTGGTGCAACCCGAACCCGCGTGAGTGATATCAACAACCTGCTCGACCGTGGTGAGCGAACCTGCAAGGATCGCATCCTCTATGGCGCCAAGATCAACAGATTTGCATTTGCAAATCTTTTTCGAGCGGCGCTTGGCCTCGGCTTTAGCAGGATCAGCTGCGAGTTCCGCTGCCTCGCGCGCAGCTTCCGCATCGGCCTTCGCCTGCCAGCCGTCAGCTGCGTTCTCCCAGGGCGCAATGGTGCGCACCTGCTCCCAAATCGGGTTGTACAGCGCCTTGTCGATTTCTTTGACGAGATCGACCATACCGACATAACCGGAATAAGCGTGATGGCGCTCTTGGTTGATGTCGAGCCAAGGCATATTGGCCTTGAGCGCGATGAACTGCGAACGGCCGCCCGACAGCATGATATCGGCGCGCGCATCCTTCAGCATTTTGTACATTTCGCGCGGCGACATGTCGTCGAAGGCATGCGCGTCTTCGCCCATCAATTCCTTGATGCGCTCTTTATCTTCCTTCGTCGATTTCTTGACCGAAGTACCGACAATCTCCATGCCGACTTCTTGAAGCGCCGCGACGACCGACCAAGACTTAACACCGCCTGTGATCAGCAATACCTTCTTGCCTTTAAGACGCGGCAGGTAGGACATGATCTCGTCCCACGCCTTTTTCTCTTCGCGCGCAATAACCGCCTCGACCCGGTCCATGAATTCAGCAGGCGCACCGCGGTCGATGCAAAGCTGAGCGAGCTGCCGGATGGAATCGCTCATATCGCCGATACCGTAGAACGATCCTTCGAAATATGGGATGCCATACAAGTCTTCGAGCTTACGCGTGATGTTGATCATCGCCTTCGAGCAGACCATCATCGTCGCGCGTGCACGATGCGAGCGCGCCACCTCGTGATATTTCGCATCGCCCGAAATGCACGAAAGAATCCGGAAACCGATTTCCTTCAGAAGCGGCTCGACCTGCCACATCTCACCAGCGAGGTTATATTCACCAATGATGTTAACATCGTAAGGGGTCGAGTAATCCGGCTCTTCCGTTCCGATGACATGAGCAAGGAGGGCTTCGCCCGCGAGCTTGTTGCCAAGATTCTTCGGACCAACGAAACCGGGAGAGTTGACCGGCACGATCGGCTTGCCGAATTTCTTGGAGGCAGCTTTGCAAACCGCGTCAATATCGTCACCAATCATGGCGGGGACACAGGTTTGATAGACGAAAACCGATGGCGGGTTATATTTTTCGATGATCTCTTTGATGGCCTTATATAGCCTCTTTTCGCCGCCAAAAACGACGTCGGTCTCATTCATGTCCGTTGTGAAACCCGTCCGGTAGAGCGTCGAACCAGAGGAATAGGCGCCGCGGTTATCCCAGGAATTACCCTCACACGCGATCGGGCCGTGTACGAGATGAGCGACGTCTGTAATAGGTTGAAGAGCAATTTTGGCGCCGTCGAAGGCACAGCCGCCCGCCGCTCCACCAGGCTGCAATTGTTTCGTACAGCCTTTCTTACGTTCCTTTTCCGACTTCGCCGCGTTCTTGGGGCAAGCCGGTTCGTTGAAAACGTTTTGAATTGTAGCCGAAACTTCGCTCATTCGAACCTCCTCAGCCTCGGCGCCCGTAAGTCGCCCGGCTCATTTCTCTGACACGCAGTTTTGACGCTTCGCAGCGCGCTGCCGTGACCTGCTATCTTCATATGAATATTAAGCGAATTTCACGCCAATTATAAGCATTCGCTTATTAAAGGAAAACGGCGGGCATCGAACCTAAGTTCAATGCCCGCCGCTATATTCAACCCATCATCTGCGATTAGCGAATGATGTCGTAGCTGAAGTCGCTATAGGCCGGAACGATCGTGTTCTTATCGATTTCCTCGAAGATACGATCGAGGATCCACACAAGGCAGTTCAGGCCGCCCTGGTAACCCCACACCGGATAACGGTGATGATGGTGACGATCGAAGATCGGGAAACCGATACGGATCAGCGGGGTGCCCGTGTCGCGTTCCAGATACTTGCCGTAGGTGTTACCGATGAAGAAATCGACCGGCTCAGTAAAGAGCAACGAACGCATGTGCCACAAGTCACGCAGCGGATAAACGTGGCAGTTAGCACCAAATGGGCTCGAGTCGAGGAGCTCTTGGACCTTCTCCGCCCACTTCGGCGTGCCATTGGTGGAAAGGATATGCGTGGGTTCACCACCGCATTCCAGAATGAAGGCCGCGAGACCAAGGCAGAGATCCGGATCGCCATAGATGCCGAATTTTTTGCCGTGGATATGGGCGCTCGAGTCAGCCAAAGCATCGACGAGACGGCCGCGCTCGAGGCGGATTTGATCCGGAACCGGCTTGCCAGTGATTTCCGAAACCTTGAGAAGGAATTCATCGGTCGCTTTCACGCCAACCGGATGGTTGAAGTAAACGCAGGTCTGATTCCATTCGGTTTCAATGTACTTGAGCGTCTTTTCCGTGCAGTATTCCTGCATGGAAATGGTCGCTTTGGCGTTAACCGCCGCTTCCATCTGTTCGATCGTCGTGCCGCCGTCGAACATGCGGAATGTGCCATCGGTAGGCGTATCCCACACATCGCTATTGTCGGCAATGATCGTGTATTCAAAGCCCATCATATCGAAGATGCGCTTGATTTCACGGAGGTTACCAACCGTATAGGGATCAAAGCCACCGATAAAGTTGATAGATTCATTCGGAACGCGCTCAAGCTTTTCGGTGGTGCCGGACTTGCCGCCCCAGAAATGCTCAAAGATACCCTTCAGAACGTTGTCGTAGCCAGTAATATGGCTGCCCACGAAAGCCGGGGTATGCGCGAATGGCACATCATATGCCATCGGAACCGAACCCTTATCCTTCGCCGTCTTGATGAAGGCATTCAAGTCGTCGCCGATGACTTCCGCCATGCAGGTCGTGGAGACCGAGATCATGCGGGGCTTGTAGAGGTTGTAAGTGTTCGCGAGGCCGTCAATCATGTTGTTGAGGCCGCCGAACACGGCCGCGTCTTCAGTCATCGAGGATGACACGCAGGAGCTCGGCTCCTTGAAGTGACGCGAGAAGTGCGAACGATAGTAGGCAACGCAGCCTTGCGAGCCATGGACGAAGGGAATAGTGCCTTCGAAGCCGACGCCAGCGAAAACGGCGCCCAGCGGCTGGCAAGCCTTAGCCGGGTTAACGGTCAGCGCTTCACGGGCGAAATTCTTTTCGCGATATTCCCAGGTCTTCGTCCACTCGACGACGCGCTGCAGCTCTGTCTCGGCGACAGAGTTTTCGAAATTCTTTTTCTTGTTCGCGAGCATCTCCCGATATTCCGGCTGACGGAACAAGTCGAAGTGGTCGAGAACGTAGTCGGCGTTCTGAGGCATGCTGAAGGATCCTTTTTAAGTTTGTCTCGGTACACCCCGACAAATGCCCTCCCCTTTCGCAGGGGAGGGCACATGAGGAGCTTAGAAGGGAGCCTTGGTGAGGCCCCAGATCGGCGAGTTGATCGCCATATCCATGTCGCGAGCGAAAATGGCGAAGCCATCGTAGCCGTGATACGGGCCCGAGTAATCCCACGAGTGCATCTGGCGGAAAGGAACGCCCATTTTCTGGAAGACGTACTTTTCCTTGATGCCCGAACCAACCAAGTCAGGCTGGATCTTCTCGACGAACTTCTCGAACTCGAAGCCGGTCACGTCATCATAAATAAGCGTGCCGTCTTTCACGTAGTGAGTCGTGCGCTGATAGTCGTCGTTGTGACCGAATTCATAACCGGTACCGACAACTTCCATGCCGAGATCTTCGTAAGCGCCGATAACGTGACGGGGGCGAAGGCCGCCGACGAACAACATGACCTTACGGCCGTGCAGACGGGGACGATACTTCTCGATAACCGCGTCGGAAAGCGCGCGATACTTCTCGATGACGCGCTCAGCGCCTTCCTTGATCTTGTCGTCGAAGTGGCTTGCAATCGTGCGAAGCGATTCAGCGATCTTGGACGGGCCAAAGAAGTTATATTCCACCCACGGAACACCGTACTTTTCTTCCATGTGGCGGGAAATATAGTTCATCGAGCGGTAGCAGTGAAGAACGTTGAGCTTCGCTTTCGGGGTTGCCTCGAGCTCGGCGATCGTGCCGTCACCAGACCACTGCGCAACAACGCGGAGGCCCATTTCTTCAAGAAGAATGCGCGACGACCAAGCGTCACCACCGATGTTATAGTCACCGATGATCGCGACGTCATAAGCGCTCTGCTCGAAAGTGGCAGGCTTGCCTTCCATCTTGTCGAACACCCAGTCACGGATCGAGTCGTTGGCGATGTGATGGCCGAGCGACTGAGACACGCCACGGAAACCTTCGCAGCGAACCGGAACGATGGTCTTGCCGCCGTATTCCTTGGACTTCTGCTTGGAAACCGCCTCGATATCGTCACCGATGAGACCGATCGGGCATTCCGACTGAACCGTAACACCATGGTTCAGCGGGAAGATTTCCATGATTTCGTCCATGATCTTGGCAAGCTTCTTGTCGCCGCCGAAGACAATGTCCTTTTCTTGGAAGTCCGAGGTGAACTGCATCGTAACGAACGTATCAACGCCCGTGGTGCCGATGTAATAGTTACGACGGGCCGCCCAGGAATACTGACCGCAACCAACCGGACCATGGCTGATGTGGATCATGTCCTTGATCGGGCCCCAAACCACGCCCTTCGAACCGGCGTAGGCGCAGCCACGGATCGTCATCACGCCTGGGACAGACTTGATGTTCGACTTGGTCGAGCAGTCCTTAGCACCAGTGTTGAACTGGTTAAGATGCTTGGCGCGATTCTTTTTGCTCTTCTCGGGATAAGCCTTGAGGGTTTCCTCGATGAGCTCTTTATTCCGTTGCTTAATCTCTTCAATTGTTTCCGGTGCTGACAGGCTCATGCCCTCATCTCCTGAAATGTGTTATTCCGAGCAGGGACCAGCCCCTCTCTGGGAGGGGCTGGCGAGTTCTTCAAATATTAGGCGCTCATCTGCGAAGCGGTGAGACCAACCTGGCTCTCGTCGACCTGCTTCATGATGCCGAAGGACATCAGGATGTCCTCGAGCTCGTCCATGGTGATCGGGGTCGGGATAATGCCGTTGCCCTTGTTCGCATGGATCTTCTTGGAGAGGGTACGATACTCTTCAGCCTGCTTGGAATCGGGAGCGTACTCGACAACCGTCATACGACGGAGTTCGGCATGCTGCACGATATTGTCGCGCGGGACGAAGTGGATCAGCTTGGTGCCGAGACGCTTGGCGAGCTCTTCAGCCAGCTCAAGCTCCTTGTCGGTCTGACGCTCGTTGCAAACGAGACCGCCGAGACGGACGCCGCCCGAGTTGGCATACTTGAGAATGCCCTTGGAGATGTTGTTACCGGCATACATGGCCATCATTTCGCCAGACATGACGATGTAGATTTCCTGAGCCTTG
>Ga0116230_10000857_pt1 | contig 27613 bp, 23 predicted proteins | sample S1TSphfallax_3_FD_88678 | JGI IMG/M metagenome (GOLD analysis project Ga0116230, IMG submission 88678) | Host-associated microbial communities from peat moss isolated from Minnesota, USA - S1T2_Fd - Sphagnum fallax MG | ecosystem: Host-associated > Plants > Peat moss > Unclassified | place... | reverse complement strand
TCACGCACGCCATCATCGGGCATCCCGAATAGATGTTGCTGGTAGTCGGGTTTCGGCCACCCCTTGCAGGTGCCGCTCACGACATTGGGGATCGACGGCGCGCCGAAGGCGCATCCGCTCGGACCGCCTTCGCCACCACCGAGCTCGAGATAATTCGCGCCATCTGAACTGTTGCAATAACCGTGCTTACCGTAGCTCGTCGAATAACCAGCGTAAGAGGTGAGTTCGGAACTGGCGCAGGTATCGTTCCAGGCGATTTCCGGAACATAGGACTTCGCGGTGCCCCAGGGCGCGCCGGTGCTCTTGCCCCAGTATTTTGCATTCGTGCCCTCGTAGGTATCCCCGAAATCGGTGCCGCCCACCGCGACGTTGTGCGCGGTGGAGGCCCAGGCATTCACTCCCACGCCGAAGGTCGCCGGATAATTGTAGTCAGGTGCGCAATCTTCCGGTCCTGCATCGCCGGTCGCGACGAACACCGAAATGCCCTCGGCGTCGGCCTGCTGATAAATGTAGCTAAAGAAGGCGTTGAGCGCGGCCCCGTTGTCCGCCTCGCATTCGCCGTAACTCACGCTGATGATGGGTGGGTGGGGTGTGGTGCCGTCAATCAGGTATTGAATCGCCTGTTGTACGCCATCGATGGTATTCGAGTTGTCGCACGCGACCACCAGAATCGACGCGTCCGGCGCGGCAGCGCTCGACCATTCTGCATCGAGCGCCGCCTCGACGTCATCGCCATTGGCGTTAACGCCCGGATCGCTGCAGCGGGCGCTGCCCCGCGGGCCTGTGGGATGCACGGTGTGCAGCTGACCCGAGCGATAGCCGTCGAGTCCGAAAATGTGACGGAAATTGGTCCAGTCGGCATCGCTGTACAGATCGGTATCTTCGGCCACCGCGATGGTCTGGCCCTTGCCGGTGATCGGTTGCGAGCCGTGAAACAGCGGATTGAAATCATAGATGGTGGCGAGATCAGCCGGCGCCATCAGGTAGCAGGGCGAACCGGGACCACAGTCGCCGGTGAATTTCGGCCGCTGCCGGTGCTTGCGTGCGGGCCGGAAGTCGTTGAGTTTCACGACGCCGGCCACCACCGGTGCCAATGCGGCAGGAATCTGGGGGTCACGCACATTGGCCACGTGCAGGGTGCCGTTCACCTCGAGTCGGTGAATCTCCGTGTGAAACGCGGCGGCTACCTGGCCCGCAGTGCCCGAGAAATCGATCGCCATGCGACTTGGAAACACCGCGTTGACATGCAGACCATGCAGCGTGAGCCAACTCTCGATGGCCTCGATATCGGCGGGCGCCGTGCCGAAGCGAGTGCCGAATTCTTCGCTCGACAGCCAGTGCTGAAAGTTGGGCGAGCTGTGGTCGTGAAGTGTCGCGATGTAAGCCTCGACCTCCTGTTGCTGTTCGGGCGAGCGTTGCAGTTGCAACTGCAGGTGCTCGAGCGGCAGGGTGTCGGCAACGGCGCCGCGATCGTTAGCGGCGGTGACCTCGTGCCGGGTATTGCCGCTCAAGGTGATGAGTTCCCGATCGTCGACCGTGCGCGTCACCAGCGGCGCGGACGCGCGGGCGTCGCCGGCGGCGGCTAGGAGGGCAATACAAATAAAGCTGAGCGCGAGCAGCGCTAACGACGAACGACGTGTCATACGATTTCCCTTCCACGGATCACGACATCGGGGCGACCCGGTGCGTGACGTTAAGTTTTATTTACCTAATCCCTGCCGTGATCGTAATTGAAAGTGGAGCGGAGGGAAATGACCAAGACGATGGCCACGGTGGAGCCGTGATTATGTAATACCGCGGCGTATACCCCTATGGTTGGTTGTAACTACTGCGGGTAAGCAATGAAGCCAGGATTCGCGCCGGTGGTCAGGTCGTACACGTCTCCCACCAAGACTTGGTGGTCGTTGATCCCCGTGACATAGGTTTGGCCGAAAGCCGTATCGTTGACTAATTCCAAGACGCCGTCACGATTTCGAATGAATCCCGTTATTGCCGTGGAGTTCAATGCGGTCCCGACCACCGTATCGCTGTCGTTGACGCCAAACGGGGGAAGAAACGTCGCCGAACTCAAGAGCTGAGTCGCATCGAATGTCTGGTAAGCGTCCACGGCATCTTGCAGAAAAGCCAGTGATCCTCTGACGGTGCCATAGGCAGCAGTCATTTCCCCTACGGTATGACCGTGATTGTTGAAGACCTGGGCGCAAGTCGTCGCCTCCGCGGCGCCAGGTATCGTGAAGTAGGCGTACGATTGAGAAGCGGGATGCCAGATCCAGGAAAGCGCTTGTGAGCCGTGAGAAGCGCATCCAATCACATCGCCGTCGTCATTGATTCCAAGATTCGTGCCTTGGTATATCGCCCAAAGCCAGTCCCCGGGGATATCCGGCAGCGAGATTGGGGGCAGCGAAGTCCAGGCCGAGTCGGACAGCGAGTAAGTGAAGCCGTGATTAATGTTGCTGGCATCGGTGTAGACGCCGCTCACGATGCCATGACCATTGATGCCTGTAAAAGATGTTTGTAGGGCGCCGGGGTAGTCGATGGTTTGGAGAGTTCCACTCTGCCATATGAATCCATGAGAGTTGTAATTTGCATCGTCGTAGTAGCCAGCCACCACGCCGGCGTCGTTGATTGCATTGGGTTGAACGAAGGCCGCATTCGGGACATTGATGATCACGAATGAGTAATTCGCGGTTGCCAGTGTCGCTGACACCCGAGCTAGGGGAATGGCCGCCGCGGCATGGGCTGCCATCTGCGCGCGCTGCTGCTGCCGCGCGCGCCCGCTCGGCGCCGTGGCGGACGCCTGTGCGGGCGCTTGTCTGGCAACCCCAGCCAGACTTCGGGGAATCTGGCTCAACGCCGCTCCCGCCCAGCCCAGGATCAGAATCGACAGCAGTGCTCGACAGGGTCGGCCGATAACGTTTCTTGCGATCATCGTAGTCTTCCTTGTCCTTGGCCTGTCGTTGAATCCTGGGTGCTGGTCGCGAAGACCACACCGCAGCCCCCCACGCATTGCGCCGAATCTCCGCCAAGGTAGGTCGTGCCTACCAGCTCACCGTCCTGATCGATGATCAGCGGAGCGATGGGTAACCAGCCATCGCTGGCGGCAAATCTATGCAGAATCTTTTCTTGCCAAGGGTGGATCTCTTGCGCTGGGCGGATCTGTTCTGGCGATGGGCCGGGCGAATCGCGCGGAGGTATCAGCTCAAACACCACGCCGCACCCTGGACTTTGCGCGCAGGCGCCGGTGTTGCCGCCGTCCCGCGTCGTCCCGTACAGACTGCCATCCTGCCCTACGGCAAGGCCCGCATACGGATAGAGGCCATCGCTCCCACCGCTGAAGCTATACAGCAGCCTCTCGGTCCAAGAACCACCAGGTGCTGCGGGCGGAGTCAGCCTGAACACGCCCCCGCAGCCAACGCCGCCGCAGTTCGTAGGGTCGCCTCCAACGGTCACGGTGCCATCGAGCACGCCGTCGTGATACACCACGCCCGTCGGAAAGCCGCCGTCGCTCTTTCCCTGAAAGCCGTAGAGCACCTTCTCCGTCCAGGATCCGTGGGGTGTGGCAGGGGGATCAAGCTCGAAGATCGTCCCGCAACCAGGTGACTGGGGGCTAAATCCAGCGCCCGCGAAAGGGTTGTTGCCGCAAAGAGCGCCAGGCCCGCCAGCGGGAGTGGCCCCGAACAGCACTCCATGGGGACCCAGTGTTAGCGTTGTCTGCGGAGCGGCTCCGTCGCTGCCGCCCTGAAAGGTGTAAAGCGTTTCATAAGTCCAACTACCGCCGGGACTGGCTGGCGGCGTCAGCGAGTACACTGCGCCACAACCATAATCAAGTGAATAGAATGGGCAAACCGGCGAGCTGCCCGCGAATTGCGTCGTTCCGTAGAGCACGCCGCCAGCGCCGATCACCAGGCCGCCTTGGGGATTTTGGGGATCGCCCGTGGCGGACTCGAAGGCGTACAAAGTAGTCATCGTCCACGAGCCTCCGGGCGTGACGGGTGGCAGCAATTCGTAAACGGTACCAACCCCCTGTGGGCCACCGAAGAGGGTCGTCCCATACAGTTCGCCCTTGGGTCCGGTGGTGACACTCGCCGTGGGTTCCGCTAAGCAATCGCCTGGAGTGCTGCCGGCGGCGCTGCTAAAGGTGTAGAGCACGCTTTCCGCCCATTGGCTGCCTGGTGACGAGGGCGGAGTCAGTTGGAAGATCGTTCCCGCCTCGCCGCCGGAGCACGTCGCCGAGGTCCCGCCATACTGCGTCGTTCCGTATAGGACGCCATTCTTGCCCAGCGTCAAACCGGCAACCGGAAAATATCCGTCCGCGCCGGAGGTGAACGAATGTAGAACGCGGTAATTCGGCGCTGTCGCCTCCGGTGCCTCCGCCTTCGCATACGGGGCGACAAGCAGCACTCCTGCGGCCAGAGCGACCGCAGCCAACCAGAGACCCTTCGTTAACCTAGGCACCATAAATCTCCCTGTACGTTCGTCGTTCGATGGTGATTCGAAGGCGCGAGTCGTTACACGCGAATTACTGATTGGACATTCGAGACCACGGTCAAGAATATGCACATGACGCGACGCGATGGCGTCCCATTCCGCGCCAGGCGATGTCTCATCCAGTGTCGACGCTTCCTAAGGGGCGCCGAACCTATAAGTTCAGCGGATTTGCGCCGAAGCAGTAACGTCGCGTGGTGTCCGACCGAAGCGGCGCGAGAACGCGCGGTAGAATGTAGGAAGACTATTGAAGCCCCAGCCGAGTGCAATGTCCGCGACCGAGCGGTGTAGAGCGGATGGATTGACGAGCGCCGCGTGACACTCATCCAGCCGATGCGCGAGAACGTATTGGGAGAAGCTCGCGCCACTCGATTCAAATAGACGGTGCAATTTACGCACCGAAATATGATGCGCGTCGGCCACTTTGGCGGGCGTAAGATCGGGACGCGATAGATTTTGGTGAATGAATCTCTTGAGCTCCGCGAGCAGCGAAGCGCTCACGGCCTCAGCTTGCTCCTGTGCGCCAGCGCCGCAGCCGACGGCGATCAAGCGACAGAAATTATCGATAACAGCGGCCAGCTCGATCCCAGATAACGAATCCATTTGCTCCGTGATCGCCGCATAATAAGAACAGATCAACTGGTTGATGCCTGCTGTCGACGGGATATGCTGCCAAATAGGTCCCGTTCCCGCCGGAAGATGCGGCTCGATCAATGCCCGCGGCAGCATCCAGACATCGACTTGTCCCACCCTACCTGTACTGAAGGAGGGTGCAGTCGGGTCCGCAAGCAAGAGTTCCTTGACGCCCACGCGATCCGGCGCCCTCCCGGATTGTCGATACTCAGCATGGCCGCCGCTTGGTCGGATCAGAAACACCGAGTCGTCCCACCCGACGCGAGCTATTTCTGCTTGAGTGCGCCGTAGTCGATAAGGACCGGCTTGCATCCTTATTTGAAGCTTGACCACCGACTGACTCGCCGCTACCGACAAGGCGCCCGCAAAGGTCTCGCGCTCTGTATGCTCAACGCTGATCCCCATGACGCGCAGCATGCATTCCTCGCGCCAGAACTCGAATTTTTCGTGGTCGGCCAGGGGAGCGGTCGAGAGAATTGTGCGTTCCATGCGTCGTCCTCATTCGGCTCTAGCTGATTTCTTTTAGAGCAAACCTCTCAAACCATACCTTTTTCTGCAATATTTACAAGCAAAAAGGCATGAGAACGTCGTACGATCAAGCAATGCCGTTGAATCACAATCTTGCCGCCCGCTACTACGTGAATCCTCTGCTGTTCGAGCGGGAACGTCAGGCTATCTTTCGCCGCCATTGGCAGATGCTCGGCCCCGTCTCGAGGCTGGATGCGCCCGGCAGTTATATGGCGGTCAATGTCGCGGGGTGGCACCTCATCGCGATGCGCGGTCAAGACGGCGAGTTACACGGCTTCCACAATGTGTGTCGACATCGGGGTGCGATGTTGCTCGCCGAGGGCATCGGCCATTGCCAGGTCCTGCGTTGTCCGTACCACAGTTGGGTCTACGACCAGCAAGGTTGCCTGCGCCAGGCACCGGCCTTCGGGGACGATCCCGAATTCCGCTTAGGCGATTGGCCGCTCGAGCGCGCGGAGCTGGCCGAGTGGCGTGGTCTGTTGTTCATTTCCATCGGCGCGGAGACTAGTCTCATCGATCAATTGGGCGATCTTCCGGAAGAACTCGAAGGGTATCCTCTCGAGACCTATGTGGTGGCTGAGCGCCGCGGTTTCACGATGCGCAGCAATTGGAAGACATATACCGATAATTTCGTCGAGGGATACCATATTCCGGGCATCCATCCCGGATTCATGAAGGTCATCGATTTCAAGAATTTTGAAACTGTCGCCCGCAATGGGTTGGTGCGCATGACCTCGCCGCAGAAGGACGGCTCGATTTACGGCGGTAAGTGGCTGTGGATGTGGCCCAACTGGACGCTGTCGGTGTTCCCCGGGGGTATGAATACCAGCCGGATCAATCCCCTCAGCGTCGAGTCCACCGAATTGATCTATGATTTTTATTTCGCTGATGTGTCGGCGGATACGGAGGCATCTCGTCGCAAGACTATCGAGATCAATTCCGGGATTGTCCGTGAAGACTTCTCGATCTGCGAGACCACGCAGCAGAACTACCAGTCGGGCAGCTACCAACCCGGCCCCTTGAGTCCGCGCCACGAACAATCGGTGGTGTATTTCCAAAGCCGCGTCCGTGAGGCCGTTGCGGAGCGTTCATAACTCTTCAGGAGATAGCCATGCTTGAACTACGTCCCGGCTGCGAATGTTGCGACAAAGATCTGCCGCCGGATTCTCGTGATGCGCGAATTTGTTCTTTTGAATGCACGTTCTGCAGTGATTGTGCCGAGGGCGTCCTCGGCGGCCAGTGCCCCAACTGTGGCGGCGAGTTGCTGGTTCGCCCGCGGCGGCCGTTGAGCAAGCTGGCAAATAATCCACCTTCGATAACTCGCATTCACAAGCCTTTGGGCTGCCCCGGCGCGGCGTAGCGACAGTGCTCTGACTCGTGATACTTTTTATTCTATGCGTTTGAACATCATCACCCTGGGGCTGGCGGCGCTGCTTCCGCTTGCGTCGTCGGCGGACGGCGCCGATGCCCAATCGGCAGCCGACATCCACGCTCACATGGCCTTCCTGGCGAGCGATCTGCTCCGCGGCCGCGAAGCCGGCACGATCGATTTCGACATTGCCGCAGCCTACGTCGCCTCGCAGATGGAGCAGCTTGGGCTGAAGCCGCTCGGCGGCGACGGCAAGTCCTATGTGCAGCCGGTGCCGCTCCTCTCCTATCGCGCTGCGGACCCGGGCGCGCTGGTGCTGAAGGACGCGCAGGGCAAGAGTGAGCCCTTGAAGTTCGGCGAAGATTATCTGGTGCGCGGCTCCCCCTTCGGCGCCACGGTCAAGCTGTCGGCACCCCTGGTGTTCGCGGGCTTCGGGGTGGTTGCCCCCGAGCATGGGCGCGACGACTATGCCGGCCTCGACGTGCGCGGCAAGATCGTCGTGCTGCTGGGGGGCGCCCCAAAGAACTACCAGACCGAGGAACGCGCTTATTACGGCAATGGCCGGACCAAGGCGGCCGCCGCCTTGGTACATGGCGCGATCGGCGTGCTCGGCCTCGACACGCTGACCGGCGAAAAGCTCTACCCCTTCGCCAACGCGGTCCGCCAGTATCAAAGTTGGGGCATGGTGTGGCGCGACGCACAGGGCAAGCCCTTCATCCCGTCGCGGATCCCTGGCCTCGGTGCCATCAGCGTCGCCGGTGCCGCCAAATTGTTTGCCGGCGCGCCGCAATCAGCCGCGGCAATCCTCGCCGCCGCCGAAACCCCCGAAGGCGCGATGCACGGCTTCGACCTGCCGCGCTCGCTCGACGCCACCCTCAATTCCGAGCTGAAGGAGGTGCAAAGCGAGAATCTGGTGGGGCTGCTCGAAGGCAGCGATCCCAAGCTCAAGGACGAGGTGGTGGTTCTGTCGGCGCATCTCGACCATCTCGGCATCACCCCGCCGATCGACGGCGACTCGATCAATAACGGCGCGCTCGACAATGCGGCGGGCGTCGCCACGACGCTGGAAGTGGCCAAGCTGTTTCGCACCCACGGCAAGGCGCCCCGGCGCTCGCTGTTGTTCCTGATCGATACCGCCGAGGAGAAAGGGCTGGTCGGCGCCGAATATTTCGCCCACAACCCGACCGTGCCGGCGAGTTCGATCGTCGCCGATGTCGATCTCGACATGCCGATCCTGACCTATGAATTCACCGATGTGGTTGCGTTTGGCGCCGACCGCTCGAGCATCGGCCCGTCCGTGAAGAAAGCTGCGGGACGGATGAACGTCACACTGTCGCCCGATCCGATGCCCGACGAGGGTATCTTCACCCGCTCGGATCATTACCGCTTCGTCGAGCAGGGCGTTCCGGCGGTTTTCCTGATCACCGGCTTCGCCAATGGCGGCGAGGCGGCCTTCAGCGACTTCATGGCCCATCACTATCACAAGCCGAGCGATGACATGAGCTTGCCGCTGCGCTTCGACGTGGCCGCCAAATTCGCCCAACTCAATTATGAGATTACGCGCGAATTGGCCGATAGCCCGGTCAAGCCCGCCTGGAACAAGGGCGACTTTTTCGGTGACAAGTTCGCCAAGCCCTGACTGATGCCGCCTGTCGGCGCATCGCCGACAATCAATCGCTGCGTCCGCCGACGGACCACCCGCCGCATGTCTCACAGTCTGTATTCGCCTGCGGCGTATAACGATGAGGCGGAAAAACCGTCCGTTGTACGCTTCAGGAGAATTTCGATGAGTACGCAAGCTTCGACCAGTCAGCCCTTTCTCACGGACGTGAAAACGTTACGCGAACGGGCCCGAAACAATATCGCCGACGGCGCCGTCACGTTCACCTACGAAGGCGACGTCGACAAGGCCATCGAGATCCTGCAAAGCGTGCTGGCGACGGAAATCGTCTGCGTGCTTCGCTATAGCATGCACGCGATTGCCGCCGCGGGTATTTCCAGCGAGGGCGTCAAAGCCGAATTTGCCGAACACGCGCGCGAAGAGCACGAGCACGCCGGCTGGGTTGCCGAACGCATCAATCAGCTGGGGGGCAAGCCCGACTTCAATCCCACCGGTCTGGCGTCGCGCTCGGCGTCGGAATACGGCACAGCCGACAACCTGGTGGAAATGATTAAAGAGAATCTGATCGCCGAGCGTATTGCCATCGATCACTATCGCGAACTGATTCGTTACTTCGGCAACCAGGACCCGGGTACGCGGCTACTGCTCGAGCGCATTCTCGCGGTGGAAGAAGAGCATGCCAATGACATGCACGACTTGTTGGTTGCTCACCAAGGCAAGCCTATGCTTGCCAAGTAAAGAAAGAGAAGGTGAGTGGGGCTTGCAGCAGGGTCAGCTGCTGCCCCCCACCGACGGTGAATCGCTGGCCGGAAACGATTCATCCAACGCTTCGTCGAGCAAATCTTCCTTGTGCTGGCGTTCCCCGTCGACCGGATGCCGGCGAAGGTATGCAGCCGCATAGGAACAGGCCGGATTCACCGTCCATCCCGCTGATTGCGCCGCCAGCATCGCAGCGCGCATCAACTCTGCGGCAATGCCGCGGCCGCCGATCGCCGGCGGCACGCCGGTATGTGTGATGGTCATGACGCGATCTGCCAAGGTGTACTCGAGAGCCGCCGCAAACCCATCGACGTGAGTGGAAAAGCGCTGCGCGATCAAGTCGTGCTCAATGCGGTTCATGCTCTTCTTTATGCTCCGTGGGATGCTCTGCCGGTCGTGGCGAGGCAGGACGTTGCTGCGGAGGCTGCGGCGCGGCCGGGCGCACTTGCTCGCGTGGCCGCTCCTGCTGAGCCCGCTGTTGTTCCTGTTGCGCGCGCTGTTGCTCCTGCTGAGCCCGCTGTTGCTCCTGTTGCGCGCGCTGTTGCTCCTGCTGAGCCCGCTGTTGCTCCTGCTGAACTCGCTGCTGATCCTGCGGTGCCCGTTGCTGCTCTTGCGGTGCGCGTGGCTGAGCTTGCGGCTGGTCGCGCCGTTGCTGCGGTTCGGCAGCGCGTGGCTGCACGGTGCGTGCGGGCGCATTGTGTGCCGCCACCACGCCTGCGCCGGTGAATACGCCGGGACGGGAGGTGGCTGCGATCGGCGGGTGACCGTGGTTTTCGCCGACGCGCAGCGCAGGATTACCGCGAGCCGCTTCGACCTGCTGCCGCTGTGCGGGCACCGGTTCGAGGTGGGGGCCGTGTGCAATCGCGAGTTGGGCGGGCGTGGGTGATACATGGATGCCGTTGCCGCCGTTGAAGCTCACTCGATTGACGGTCACATTGTTGATGACCGTCTTGTTGTAAACGTTGGTGATGTTGACGTTGGTGATGTTGTTGACGCTGCGGTTGTAATAGAGGTGGCCGCCCTGCCAGTAGCCGCCCTGGTAGCCGTTGCCGCCATAGCCATAGCCATAATTCACGCCGCCATAGAAGCCCACTTGCGGCCCCCAGTAGCCGGCGTTCCATAAGAACACCCCGTTATTGAAGCCCCAATAGCCGGGCGTCCAAAGATATTCGGGTTCCGGCGCGGGCACCCAGGTCCCTGGAACCCAGTAGTAGTCTTGTACATCGTCGTCCCACGCCCAATACCCCGGCGTCCATACGTAGCCGTCGCCCGGGATCGGCGGTTGATCGTAGACCGGCAGTTCGGGAGGCGGCACATTGACCGACACATTCAGGGAAATTTGCGCACCGCTCCACGCCGGCAGCAGCAACGCGCAGAAGAGGGGCAGCAGGGCGATACGCCAGGGCTTCATCATGTGTTCCATTGCTCCAAGGGGATGGTAGCGCGACGGCGCTGTTGGCCGGTTGTACCGACTTTAGTTGATCCTTCCCTTTCGCAATCATACAGGGCTTGCCCCTGCGGCGTCCTCAGGGCGGCGGAACGACCGGCTGTAGGATAACGCCGGGTGCCAGGCGCTCGAGCGCGGCACGCGGCAATTCGTCCAATCCGGCGGCCCCCTGCTGTAGCTCGCCGATCAATTTCTCGCGCATGCGCCGTGTCCAGTATCTGCTGATGTGCTGCGCGATGCCGGCAATCGCGTCCTCGCGTTGCGGCTCCGCACGGAAGAAATTGCCAATGTCGTTGGCCATTTGGATCAAGTGTTCGCCACTACTCATGGGCGCAGCAGACCCGCCTGCGTCTCGCTGAACTCACGGAACCGTTTCTGCCATTCCGACGGCTGGCTCACGCGGGTGGCTTGAACGGCGGTCACCTTGTACTCCGGACAATTGGTGGCCCAGTCGGAGTTGTCGGTGGTGATCACGTTCGCGCCCGATTCCGGGAAATGAAAGGTGGTGTAGACGACGCCAGGTTGTACGCGCTCGGTCACGCGCGCACGCAGCACGGTTTCGCCGGCGCGACTCGAGATGCCGACCCAGTCGGCATCGGCGATGCCGCGCTCCTCGGCATCGTTCGGATGAATTTCCAGGCGGTCCTCGGCATGCCACCGGGTGTTCTCGGTTCGGCGTGTCTGAGCGCCGACGTTATACTGGCTCAAGATGCGTCCGGTGGTGAGAATCAGCGGAAACTTCGCATTCACTCGTTCGCTGGTGGGCACGTATTCGGTGACCAGAAACTTTCCCTTGCCGCGGACGAACTCACCGACATGCATGGTCGGTGTGCCGTCCGGATGAGCGGCATTGCAGGGCCATTGGATGCTGCCGAGTTCGTCGATGCGGGCGAAGCTCACGCCCGTGAAGGTCGGGGTCAGCCGCGCGATTTCGTCCATGATTTCCGAGGCATGGGCGTAGTTCATCGGGTAGCCCAAAGCGTTCGCCAGGAGTTGCGTGATCTGCCAATCGGCATAGCCCGCCTTCGGCTGCATCACCTTGCGCACGCGCGAAATGCGCCGTTCGGCATTGGTGAAAGTGCCGTCCTTCTCCAGGAACGAGGAGCCCGGCAGGAACACGTGCGCAAATTTCGCCGACTCGTTGAGGAACAGATCCTGGACGATGATGCATTCCATCGCCATCAGTGCGGCCGTCACGTGCTGAGTGTTGGGGTCCGATTGTGCGATGTCCTCGCCCTCGATGTACAGGCCCTTGAATTCGCCGTCGAGGGCCGCCTCGAACATGTTCGGAATGCGCAGCCCCGGTTCGTCCTGCAGGTTCACGCCCCAGGCGCCCTCGAGCAGCCGTCGCGTCGACTCGTCGGATACGTGCCGGTAGCCCGGGAATTCGTGCGGGAAGGAACCCATGTCGCACGAGCCCTGCACGTTGTTCTGGCCGCGCAAGGGACTCACGCCCACGCCCTCGCGCCCCAGATTGCCGGTGGCCATGGCGAGATTCGCGATTCCCATCACCGTGGTCGAACCCTGGCTATGCTCGGTGACGCCGAGGCCGTAATAAATGGCGCCATTGCCGCCGGTGGCATACAGCCGCGCCGCGGCGCGCACATCGGCGGCGGGTACGCCGGTGATGTCTGCCATTGCTTCCGGGGAATGCCGGGGATCGGCGACGAAGCTGCGCCACTTCTCGAACGAGTCGGGTTCGCAACGCTCGCGGACGAAAGCTTCCTGCACCAATCCCTCGGCGACGATCACGTGGGCAAGGCTGTTGATGAGCGCCACGTTGGTGCCTGGTCGCAGCTTCAGATGAAAATCGGCCGCGACGTGCGGCGTGTGCACCAGATCGATGGTGCGCGGGTCGGCCACGATCAGGCGTGCGCCCTGACGGATGCGGCGCTTCATCTGCGAGCCGAACACCGGATGGCCGTCGGTGGGGTTGGCGCCGATCACAAAAATGACATCTGCCTTCATCACCGAATCGAAGCTCTGAGTGCCTGCCGATTCGCCGAGCGTCTGTTTCAAGCCATAGCCGGTGGGGGAATGGCAGACGCGGGCGCAGGTGTCGACGTTGTTATTGCCGAAGCCGGCGCGCACCAGTTTTTGCACCAGATAGGTCTCCTCGTTGGTGCAGCGGGACGAGGTGATGCCACCGATCGAGTCGCGGCCATATTTACCCTGGATGCGTTGCAATTCGCCGGCCGCATAGGCGATGGCTTCTTCCCAGGAGACCTCGCGCCAGGGGTCGGTGATGCTGGCGCGGATCATCGGCTTGACGATGCGATCCGCGTGGGTGGCGTAGCCGATCGCGAAGCGGCCCTTGACGCAGGAATGCCCGTGATTGGCGTGGCCGTCCTTGTTGGGAACCATGCGCACCACTTGCTCGCCCTTCATTTCGGCACGGAACGAGCAACCGACACCGCAGTAAGCACAGGTCGTGATCTTGCTGTGTTCCGCCTGGCCCATGTCGATCAGCGATTTCTCTGACAAGGTCGCGGTGGGGCAGGCCTGCACGCAGGCGCCGCACGATACGCATTCGGAATCCATGAACGACACGTTCTGGCTCGGCGCGACCTTCGAGTCGAAGCCCCGGCCCTGAATCGTGAGGGCGAGCGTGCCCTGTTGTTCGTCGCAGGCGCGCACGCAGCGTGAGCAGACGATGCACTTGGCAGGGTCGAAGGTGAAATACGGGTTGCTGGTGTCCTTCTCGGCGACCAGGTGATTGGCACCCTCGTAGCCGTAGCGCACCTCGCGCAGCCCAACCACGCCCGCCATGTCCTGCAGTTCGCAATGACCGTTGGCGGGGCAGGTGAGGCAATCGAGTGGATGGTCGGAGATGTACAGCTCCATCACACCGCGGCGGATGTCGGCGAGTTGCCGGTTCTGCGTGGTGACTTTCATGCCGGCCGCCACCGGGGTGGTGCACGACGCCGGCAGGCCCTTCATGCCATCGATCTGCACCAGACAGAGGCGGCACGAGCCGAACGCCTCGAGCTGATCGGTGGCGCAGAGCTTGGGTATCTTGACGTCGGCGAGCGCGGCCGCGCGCATCACCGACGTGCCTTCCGGCACCGTGACTTCCTGACCATCGATGGTCAGCGTGACGGTCTTGGCGCCGTGGCGCTGGGGAGTGCCGAAATCCCGTTCAACTATGGACTGCATGGACAAAATCCTCGGGAAAATGGTTCAACGCGGACAACACCGGATAGGGGGTGAGGCCCCCCAAGGCGCACAACGAGCCGTAAGTCATGGTCTCGCACAGATCGCGGAGCAGCGCCTCCTGCCCGCCACCGTTCCCGCCCGCCAGCAGCCGGTCGATGACCTCGACGCCGCGGGTCGAACCGATGCGGCAGGGGGTGCACTTGCCACAGGATTCCTCGGCGCAGAATTCCATGGCATAGCGCGCCTGAGCGGCCATGTCGACCGTGTCGTCGAACACCACGATGCCGCCGTGACCGACCATGGCTTTGGCATTGGCGAAGGTCTCGTAGTCGAGTGGCAGATCGAATTGCGATTCCGGCAGGTAGGCACCCAACGGTCCCCCCACCTGTACCGCGCGAATCGGGCGCCCGCTCAGCGAACCGCCGCCGTAGTCGTACAACAGCTCACGCAGCGTCACGCCGAAGGCGCATTCGACCAGGCCGCCGTGCTTGATGTTGCCAGTCAGTTGTATGGGCAGCGTGCCGCGCGACCGACCCATGCCGTAACGGGCGTAGTAGTCCGCGCCACGGTCGAGAATGAGGGGCACGGATGCCAGCGTGATGACATTATTGATGACCGTGGGTTTGCCGAACAGTCCATGCAAGGCCGGCAGGGGAGGCTTGAAGCGCACCTGACCGCGTTTGCCCTCGAGGGATTCGAGCAGCGCGGTCTCCTCGCCGCAGATGTAGGCGCCGGCACCCATGCGGACCTCCAAGTCGAAGGTCCTGCCGCTGCCGAGGATGTCGTCGCCCAAATATCCCGCGGCCCGAGCGGCGGCAATGGCGGCCTCAAGTGCGATCCGGGCAGCCGGATATTCCCAGCGCAGATACACGTAGCCGCGCGTGGCGCCCGTGGCGATGCCGGCAATGGTCATGCCTTCGATCAGCACGAAAGGATCGCCTTCCATCACCATTCGATCGGAGAACGTGCCGGAGTCGCCTTCATCCGCGTTGCAGACGACGTATTTTTGCGGAGCCGCGGCACCGAGCACGGTCTGCCACTTGATGCCCGCTGGAAACGCGGCGCCGCCACGACCGCGCAAACCCGAGGCGGTCACGCTCGCGACGATCTCGGCCGGATCCCTACCGAGCGCGGCAGTGAGCCCGCGATAGCCCTCGTGGGCAAGGTAGTCCTCGAGACTGCGCGGATCGGTGATGCCGACCCGCGCGAACGTCAGCCGCTGCTGCCGCTGCAAGAAACGGATGTCTTCGGTGACGCCCTGCGCCAACGCGTGCGCACCGCCGCTGGTGAAGCCGGCATCGAACAGTCCCGGGACCGCGTCGGCGGCCACCGGACCGTACGCGATGCGGCCCGCTTCGCTCACCACTTCCACCAACGGTTCGAGCCAGAGCATGCCCCGCGACCCATTGCGCACGAGTTCGATCGCAATGCCCCGCCGCGCGGCCTCGGCCGCAATCGCTTCGGCGGTCTCATCGGCGCCCACGCTCAAGGCGGCGGCGTCGCGCGGCACGAAGATCCTCACAGCACCCATGCAGGGCGTATCGGGCGAGCCCGGGTGGCGGCGATCAGCCGGTCGAATCGCTGTGGCGAGACGCGCCCCTCGAGCTTGTCGTCGATCATCACCGACGGGCCGAGCGCACAGTTGCCGAGGCAGTACACGGGCTCGAGCGTGAGCAAGCCGTCCGCGGTCGTGCCATGAAAATCCACGCCCAAGCTGTGCTTCGCATGCGCCTCGAGCGCCACGGCGCCGACCGCTTGACAGGCCTCGGCGCGGCACAAATGCACCACGTGCTTGCCGCAGGGCTGTTTGCGGAAGTAATGGTAGAAGCTGAGTACGCCGTGCACCTCCGCCAAGGACAGGTTCAAGGCACGCGCGATCAGCGGTACCGCATCCTTGGGCACATGGCCGACCGACTCTTGAACCGCGTGCAAAATGGGCAACAGCGCCCCTGGCAACCGGTGCAGTCGTGCGCAGACCGCATCGACCGCGGCGCGCTCGGCCAGGGTTAGCGTCGCGTGCTGGGATCCTGTGCTATGCATCGTGAAACGTGCCTTGAAGATGATCCCAATCATACCTCGAAATGGCCGCAAGGTTGGCGAGGAAAGCTACGGAAAAACCTGGGATTTCTGTGCAGTTCTGCTACACAAAAGTGTCCCAATTTTGGGACGCATCTTGATACCATGAGACAATCCACCGGTGCTGCTAACCATTGAAGGATGGCCGATGAAGAAAAACGTGCTGGGCATCGTGCCGAGTCCCGCCGGCCACTGGGTCGGTGATGGCTTTCCGGTGCGGAGCTTGTTTACTTACGACAAGTTGGGCCAGCACTTGAGCCCGTTCTTGTTACTCGATTACGCGGGCCCCGCGCAGTTTGCGCCGGCCGTTCGGCCCCGTGGCGTCGGCGAACACCCGCACCGCGGTTTCGAAACGGTCACCATCGTGTATTCGGGTGAGGTATCGCATCGTGATTCGGCAGGCGGCGGTGGCACCATCGCCGCCGGCGACGTGCAATGGATGACGGCGGCTGCCGGCGTGGTGCACGACGAATTTCACTCCCTGGGATTTACGCGTGCGGGTGGCATCCTCGAAATGGTTCAGCTTTGGGTGAACTTACCGGCGCGCCACAAGATGACCGCGCCGCGCTATCAATCGATCGTCAGTGCCGCCATTCCCGAAGCGCAATTGCCGGCCGGCGCGGGTCGAGTCCGCGTCATTGCCGGCGAGCATGCCGGGCTCTCGGGTGCCGCGGCCACATTTACCCCGATCAACGTCTGGGATGTGCGTGTCGGCGCCGGCCACGGCGCGTCGCTCGCGCTGCCGGAAGGACATAGCGCGGCGCTCGCCGTGTTGCGCGGCGAGGTCACGGTGAATGGCTCGGCGGCCGCGCGGGCGGCGCAACTCATCGTGCTCACTCAGGCGGGCGAAGAAATCCGGATCGAGGCGGGTACGGCCGGTGAGGCCACGATCCTCGTGCTCAGCGGCGAGCCCATCGGCGAACCCATCGTCGGGTATGGTCCGTTCGTGATGAATTCGCGCGAGGAAATCGACACCGCGATGAACGACCTGCGCCTGGGCAAGTTCGGCCGACTGCCGGTGGCGAGCGGGCCGGCCCCCGCCGCTGCCCGCGCTGGATGACCGCCGTGCTGCCGCAGCGTCGCTTAGGCCCGTTCACCGTCTCGTCGATCGGCCTCGGCTGCATGAATGTGAGCCATGCCTACGGCGCTCCGATCGCGGCGGCCGACGGCGCTGCGCTGCTGTTGCGGGCGCTCGACCTCGGCATCACGCATTTCGACACCGCGGCGCTGTACGGTTTCGGCAGCAACGAGGAGTTGGTCGGTCGTACCCTCGCGGGCCATCGATCACGCTTTACGCTGGCGAGCAAGTGCGGTGTCCAGGGCGTCGCGGATGAGCGCGGAATGCGGCGGGTCATCGACGGGCGGCCGGCAACGCTCAAGCAAACCTGCGAGGCGGCGTTGCGCCGGCTGCGCACCGACGTCATCGATCTCTATTATCTGCACCGCTGGGACAAGTCGGTGCCGATCGAAGACAGCGTCGGTGCGCTCGCCGACCTCATTCGCGAAGGCAAGATTCGTGCGATCGGGTTGTCGGAGGTGTCAGCCGCGACCTTGCGCCGGGCGCACGCGGTGCATCCCATCGCCGCGGTACAGAGCGAGTACTCGCTGTGCACCCGCAACGCCGAGATCGCCGTGCTCGATGCCTGCGCGGAAATCGGTACCACCTTCGTGGCGTTCAGCCCGCTGGCGCGCGGTTTTCTCGCCGGCGGAGTGCCGGACATATCGCTGCTGGACGCCAAGGACATCCGCCGTTCGATGCCGCGATTCTCCGCCGAAAGCAATGCCCTCAATCAGCGGCTGCTCGCCGGCTACGCGGCGTTGGCGCACGAAGCCGGGTGTTCACCCGCGCAATTGGCGCTGGCCTTCATACTCGGGCGCGGCCGGCACGTCGTGGCCATTCCCGGCACCACGAGCATCGCTCATCTCGAGGACAATGTCGGCGCCGGCGCGGTGACCTTGTCGTCCGATATCGCGCGCCGCCTCGATGCGCTCATCAACCAGCGGACAGTGGCCGGCGATCGTTACAATGCGGCGACGCAGGCGGAAATCGACACCGAGAATTTCGCCTGACCCTCCGCTGAGCGGCTTGATCGGGTGCTATGCTCGAACGGCGGGGGGCTCTGTGCAATCGAAATCCTTCTTGGGCCGTGTCGTGTTGTTGGCCTGGCTATTGCCGGTGGCGATCGCCGGCATCGCCCCGCGCGCGGCTTGCGCTGCGGAGATCACCGCGGGCACCCCGACACAACGAGCCTTCGATGCTTTCACCGATGCGTTCGCCGCCGATTGGATGCGAGCCAATCCCAGCGCCGCAACCGCGCAGCAGTATTTTTCCGGCGCCGAACAGGATGCGCTCGACCGGGAGCTGTCGGCCGTCGATGCGCAGTACGGCATGCCGCTCGATGCGGCGTCGCTGGCCGACTACATTGCCCGCGCACGGCGCGGGCTCGACCAGCTGCATATCTACTCGCGGCAGGATCTCACGCCGGTGCAGCGAGTCTCGGCCGCCATGCTCGAATGGCAGTTGGCTGATGCACTGCGCATGGCGGACGTCGCCGATCAACGCTTCGTGTTCGATCAATTTCGCGGTTTGCAGGTGGCGCTGGTGAATTTCTTGACCCAGGTGCATCCGATGCGTTCGGCTCGCGACGTCGACAATTATCTGGCGCGGCTCAAGCGGGTTGCGCCGGTGCTCGACGACGGTATCGCTGTGGCACGGCAGCGGGCGGCTAAGGGTACGCTGCCGCCTGCATTCATCCTGCGGGCGACCATCGAGGGGATCGACCGCTTTCTCGCCGCGGCACCCGCGGACAATGTGTTGGTGACCGCGCTCGCCACACGCACCCAGGCGGCCGGCTCGTTACAGGAAGAGGAACGCGACGCGGCCGTGGGGAGAGCGCAACGAATCGTCGCCGAGTCGATCCGACCCGCTTTCTTGCGGGTGCGCTCGCTGCTCGCCGAAGAATTGCCACTGGCCACCGAGGATGCGGGGCTGTGGCGCCTGGCGAATGGCGCCGAAGCCTATGCTGCCGCGCTGCATGTGAATACCACCACGGACCTGTCGGCCAAACAGATCCACGAATTGGGGCTGCGCGAGGTCGCCCGGATCACCTCGGCCATGGATCGACGATTGCGTGCCTTGGGGTACCGACACGGCTCGGTGGAGCAACGCTACCAGGCGCTCGATAAGAGCCTACAGCCCGCCGCCGATCCTGATCCGCGACCGCTGTTGCTCGCAGCAGATGAGCGCATTCTGCGCGATGCCGAAGCGCGTGCCGGCCTGCTCTTCGACCTGCGCCCCATGGCGCCCGTGCAGGTGTTGCGCGAGCCGCCCTTCACGGAGAAAAACGCGGCTGCGCATTACTCGGCGCCGGCGCCGGATGGGTCGCGCCCCGGCACGGTGTGGATTCCGCTGCCGGGCCCCGAGTTCAGCATGTTGACCATGCGCACCCTGATCTATCACGAGGGTGTGCCCGGCCATCACTTTCAAATAGCGCTGCAGCAGGAATCCACCGATATTCCGCTGTTTCGCCGCAAGCGGGTGTTCGGCGGCGTGTCGGCTTTTGCGGAAGGGTGGGCGCTGTACGCCGAGCAACTCGCCGTCGAGGCCGGGTGGTACCAGGGCGACCCCAAGGGCAGGCTCGGACAATTGTACGACGAGCTTTTCCGGGCGCGGCGACTGGTGGTCGATACCGGCCTGCATGCGCAGCACTGGACGCGTCAGCAGGCGATCGACTACGGCATTCCGGCCGCCGAAGTGGAACGCTACGTGGTGATGCCCGGCCAGGCGTGCGCCTACAAGATCGGCGAGTTGGCAATCCTCGCCGAGCGGCGCAAGGCGAAAAAGGCGCTCAAAGGGAAGTTTTCGCTGCAGCGGTTCCACAATCTGTTGCTGCAAACCGGTACTGTGCCGCTGGCGGTGCTGACGCAGGTCGTCAATGCGGACCTGGCAGCGACAGCTCAACACCCCGAGAGATTCACGCCGTGAACCAACCCGCGAGTCGGTACCGCTATGGTCTGGCGATGCTGCTCGCCTTGAGCGCCGGCCCGAAGACGCAGGCGCAAGACGCAGAGGAGCTCGCCGGGATTCTGGTCGAGGCACCCGAACCGCGCTACGTCGCGCCCACCCGGCGCGATCAAATCGGCCGCATCTGGGCGCCCGTGTTCATCAACGGCCGCGGCCCGTTTCGTCTAGTGCTCGATACCGGCGCGTCCCACTCGGCGGTCACCGCGATGGTCGCACTGGCGCTCGGTTTGCCCACCGACAAATCCTCACCGGTCACGCTGCGGGGCGTCACCGGTGCGGCCACGGTGCCGACCATCCAAGTCGACACGCTGAGCGTCGGCGACGTGGCCGTCGACTCGCCCCTCCTGCCGATCGTGCCCGACGCCATGGGCGGTGCCCAGGGGGTGCTCGGGTCCGAGGGCCTCGCCAACAAGCGCATCTACATCGATTTTCGCCATGACCAGATATCGATCACCTATTCCCATGGTGACAAGGCGACCCGCGGCTTCATCAGCATTCCGTTTCGTTCTCTGCACGGCCAGTTGATCGTCATCGATGCGGAGGTGGGCGACGTCCGCACCAAGGCCATCATCGACACCGGCGGACAAACCACCATTGCAAACCTGGCGCTGCGCGATGCGCTCTCGCGTCTCAACCAGGCGGGCAGGGGCAAGCCCGATCAAATCATGGGCGCCACCCTGGCGGTGGAGAGCGGGACCTTGATCGCGACGCCCGCAATCCAGCTCGGCTCGATCAAGGTGATCGATCCCGGCGTCACCTTTGCCGACATGTACATTTTCAAGCAATGGAAGATGACTCACGAACCTGCGATCCTCATCGGCATGGATGCATTGGGCGTGCTCGATACCCTGGTGATCGATTACCGGCGCCACGAATTGCACCTGCGACCGCTGACGAGCGGCTGAAGTCCGAACCACCATGCCGGGAGATTCGATGATCGATGATGAACGAGTGATCAACAAGCCGCTGATCGGTATTGCAATCGCAGTGGTGATCGCCGCCGGGGGCGGTTGGTGGTACTGGCACAGTCGCGAAGCACCGCCGCCGCCCGCGCCGCCGGCGGCCCCGCCACCGGCCGTCGCTCAGCCAGCGGAGACCATCGCCCATCCCGTGCCCGCCGCGGCGAGCGGTTCTGCGCCGTTGCCGGAGTTGAACGACAGCGACGCGGCCGTGACTGCGGCGTTGGCTGAGGCAGCGGGTGGCACGGAGGCGAGCCAATACCTGAATCCCACGGACGTGATCCGCCATATCGTCGTGAGCGTCGACAATCTGCTGCGCCAGAAAGTTGCCGTGGACAAACGGCCGATCACAGGTGTGGGCGGTACTTTCATCGCCGACGGTGACGAATTGCACGCGACTCTCGACGCCCGCAATTTCAAGCGCTACCAGCCGCTCGTGAGCACGCTCGAGAAGGTCGACATGCAGCGGGTGGCGGCTGTCTACCTCAAGTTTTATCCGCTGTTCCAGAAGGCGTACCAAGATCTCGGCTATCCCACCGGTTATTTCAACGACCGCTTGGTGCAGGTGATCGATGGCTTGCTCGCCACCCCGCAGATCAATGAGCGCATCGAATTGAAGCGCCCCAACGTCATGTACGTGTTTGCCGATCCCGCGCTCGAGGCGCTGCCGGCGGGCCAGAAACTCCTGATTCGCATGGGGCCAGAGAATGAGGCCGCGGTGAAGGCCAAGCTCAGTGAATTGCGTGCCGCGATCATTGCAGCGCCGCTTCGCCATTGAAACCTGCCGCGCGGGTTAAAGTTGCTTCACGGTCGTAGCTGGCGAGGAAACTGTGACGTTATGGGTGGGAGGACCAGGTAAGGTTACCTAATCTGGCGCAACGTTAGCCAACGACGGGAATATAATGACAAGACCATTGAAGCAAAGTTTCGCGGCACATCGGGGTTTCATCGCAGTGGTGTCGGCCGCGACCCTCTTAAGCGCCTGTGTGGTCGAGCAGCCTGTATATCGGCCGCCGCCTCCGCCACCGCCGCGGCCGTACGTTCCGCCGCCGCCGCAGTACGATGCGCCGGCCGCCGAAGTCGAGGTGCAGGCCAGTCAGCCGCCGCCGCCGTTGCCCGACTACGACCAGCCGCCTTGTCCGCAAGAGGGCTATTTGTGGACGCCGGGTTATTGGCACTGGACCGGTAGCGATTACTACTGGGTTCCCGGCACCTGGGTGCAGCCGCCGAGCGTGGGTTTGCTATGGACCCCCGGCTATTGGGGCTTCGTCGGCGGGCACTATGGCTGGCACGTGGGTTATTGGGGCCCGCAGGTGGGCTTCTACGGCGGCGTGAACTACGGCTTCGGCTATGTCGGCGTGGGCTTCGTCGGCGGCCGCTGGGCAGGCAACTCGTTCGCCTACAACACGGCCGTGAACAACGTAAACGTGACCGTCATCCACAACACGTACAACACCACCGTGGTGAACAACGTGACGGTCAACAAGGTCAGTTACAACGGTGGCGCGGGCGGCGTGGTCGCCGTACCCACGGCGGAGGAGCGCGCAGCGGCTCAACAACCTCATGTGCCGCCCACCGCCGTCCAGCGTCAGCATGTGCAGGAAGCACTCAGGAACCCTGCATTGTCGGCCCGTGCCAACGGTGGACATCCGGCGATTGCGGCGACGGCGCGGCCTGCAGTGTTCAGCGGTCCCGGCGTCATCGGTGCGCGCGGCGCGCCGCCGCCTCGCGCGGTGGGTGCACCGGGACAACCGCCGCACCCCGGCGCCGTTGCGCCGGGTCAACCGGCTGGGGCACGTCCCGCGGTGGCCGGCCAGCCGGCTGTCAACGGCAGGCCGCAAGCGCCTCGCCCCCCTGCGCCGAAGCCGCCGCCGAAGAAACCGCCGCAGGCTGAGAAGCGCGAACCCGAGCACGGGCGCTAGCCGGCTGAGTCGCTCCACTCCGATCCTTATGACAAGGCGGCGGCACATGTCGCCTTGCAGCCACACTCGCCAGGGGGCATGATCGAGCCATGGAGACTGTTGTTTAGGGCTTTTACCTAGTCCTTGAGTCACAAGGTGCCGGCTGGCGTCATAAGTTTGGGGGGCATGCTCATGAATTCACTTGCTTTCACGGTCGCCGACGGGGTCGCCACGCTGTCGATACAGCGTGCCGCGGTGAGCAACGCGATCGACATCACCATCATTCGCGCCATGCATCTGGCGCTGGATCAAATCCAAAAGGGCGATAGCGGGGCTCGCGCCGTCGTCATCACCGGCAGTAAGGACGTGTTTTGCAGCGGCTTGGACCTGCACTCGGTGGATTTGAAGACCCAGGAGGCGCGCCAACGTGCGCACTTCGAGATGCGCCGCTTCATGGACCCGTTGATTTTGAGGTTGAGCGGCTTTCGCTTTCCGATCATTGCCGCCGTCAACGGCGCCGCGGTGGGTGCGGGGATGAGCCTCGCGCTGGCCAGCGACATCATCATTGCCGGCGAGAATGCCTTCTTCCTGCCTTCGTTCGCGCGCTTGGGCTTGGTACCCGATGCCGGCATCACCTTCCACCTGGCGCGCCGGATCGGCGGCGGCCGCTCGTTGTCGTCACTGATGCTCGCAGAAAAGATCGATGCCAAGACTGCCTTGAATTGGGGCCTCGCGTACGCGGTGGTGCCGGATGCGGAGGTCGTCTCGCGCGCCCAGACGGTGGCGCACCGCCTCGCCACGGGTCCTTGCGCCGTGCTCGGTCAGATCCGCTCGCTGCATGCCTCGACCTTCGACAATTCCCTGCAGGAACAGCTGCGCGCCGAACGTAGCGCCCAGGAAATGACCCTCGAGACCCATGATTGCGTCGAGGGCGTCCGGGCATTCTTCGAAAAGCGGGAGCCGAACTTCTCCGAGCATTGAATTACGTCATGACGGCGGCGCGGATGGCTGCGATATCGGCCGGAGTCGTGCGGCAACAGCCACCAATCAGCCGCGCACCCGCGCCGAGCCACTCCACCGCACGGGCCGCGAATGGCGGGCCGCCGACCCCACTCAACCACCGTTTGGCTTGCGGTTCGTAACGTTCACCTGAATTGGGGTAGGCCAACAGGGGCTTGTCGGTCGCGCTTCCCATCCGCTGCAGCAACCCGGTCACGAATTGTGGCGCCGTGCAGTTGACGCCGACGGCCGCCACCTGATCGAAGGCTCGCAAGGCGGCCGCACACACCGCCACGTCCTCGCCCTCGCAGTTTCTCGAGTCATCCTGGCAGGAGAAACTCAGCCACGCGGTCAGCGGCGCATGCTCACGCAGCAGTTCGGCCAGGATCACCGCTTCACGCAAACACGGCAGCGTTTCGCACGCGAGCAAATCCGCGCCCGAGCGGGCCAGCAGCTCGAGGCGCGGGGCATGGAACGCGCGCAGCGTGGCATCGCTCGCGGCATAGTGGCCGCGGTATTCCGAGCCGTCGGCCAGCATGGCGCCGTAGGGCCCGATCGAAGCGGCTACCAGTGGACGGCGGCGCCCGGTGCGGTTGCCCGCCACGCTCCAAAACTCATCGCGGGCCGCCACCGCCAGTGCCACCGCGTCGTGCAGCAGGTGGGCCGCGGCGTCGCGTTGCAAGCCGCGATGCATGAAGCCGGCGAACGTCGCCTGATAGGTTGCCGTGGTGGCCACATCGGCGCCCGCGGCGAAGTAATCCCGATGCACGGCCTGGATCAGCGCGGGATTTTCGATCAACAGCTTTGCCGACCACAACGGGTCGACCAAGTCTGCGCCGCGCCGCTCCAGTTCGGTGGCGAGCGCGCCGTCCAAGATGAGGGCGGGTTGCGCCGCCAGGAAGCCTTCAATGGGCTGTTGCATTGAGTCGCCGCGGTCCGCTCAGGAAGTCGCTGCCGGCGACGAAGTAGCGCAGCGGCAGCAGCGCGCCCTTGGTGATGCCGATGCGCACGCTTTGGCCGATCTCGCCGACGCCGCTGCCATCGCTGCCGATCCACAAGGGTCCGGGTGCAAAGAGGTCGATGCCGTCGTGTCGCCGGTCGACGCGCAAGGCCGCGGTCAATCGGCCGGGTCCGCGGGCCAAATCGCGCAAGCGCGAGCCGGCGCGGCCGCATTGCATCTTGTCGACGCCGGCCAGCGGTTCGAGAGCGCGCAACAACACGCCCGAGCCCTCGCCCGCGCGGCCGCTCGACACGTTGAGCAGGAACGACGTGCCGTAGCAAATGTACACATAGGCATGTCCGGCCGTGAGGAACAGCGAGCGATTGCGGGGCGTGATGCCGCGATAACCATGACAGGCGGGATCGTCCAACAAATAGGCTTCGGTTTCGACGATCCGGCCGATGGCCGCTTCGCCGTCGATCGTGCGCACCACCAGCTTGCCCAACAGGAACCGCGCCAGCGCGACGGTTTCTGCAGGCAGCGCCGCGCGGCTCAGGGGCTTGATCGGTCCAGCCAGTGGGCCGGGGGTCGGACGCGTACGGGTGGCGATGCGGGTTCCTCGAACAGCGCCGCCGCTGCGGCGGTGCTACTCTGCGAAGTCTTTGCTGACTGGATTATCGTGACGATTCGTCCCGCCTTCAAGCCTGCCCCGATGCTGCTGCCCATCGTCCTGCTGCTCGTGGCCATGGCGTGCTTTCAACTTGGCGCCGCACTCGCCAAGCAGTTGTTCCCCGCCGTCGGCGCATCGGGCACGGTGGCGCTCAGGCTCGGAATTGCCGGCGTGATGATGACGTTGGTGTGGCGTCCGTGGCGCCTGCGGCCGAGTGCGCGCGAGGCGCGGATCATCGTGGGCTACGGGCTCGCCATGGGCTTGATGAATTTATCGTTCTACACCGCGCTCGAGCGCATACCCCTCGGTATCGCGGTTGCGTTGGAGTTTACCGGCCCCCTCGCGCTCGCCATGCTGGCATCGCGCCGGCCGGCCGATTTTTTGTGGATCTCCCTGGCGGCACTCGGCCTGGTCGCGCTGTTGTCGCTCTCGGCCGATTCCAGGCCGCTCGACCCGCTCGGCATCGTGTTCGCACTCGGCGCGGCGTTCTTCTGGGCCCTGTACATCGTATTCGGCCAAAAGACCGGCAATGTCCATGGTGGACGGACGGCGGCACTGGGCACGGTGATCGGCGCCCTCGTGATGGTACCCGTGGGCATAGCTCATGCGGGCGCGGCGTTGTTCGCCCCGGCGTTGCTGCCGGTGGCCTGTGGCGTGGCCGTGCTGTCGAGCGCGCTGCCCTACACACTCGAAATGTACGCGATGAACCGCGTGCCGACCCGTACCTTCGGTGTCCTGATGAGCCTCGATCCGGCATTGGCGGCGCTGTCCGGCCTCGCGTTCCTCAGCGAGAGACTGAGCATGATCCAATGGTGTGCGATCGCGAGCATCATGGGTGCGTCGGCAGGCAGTGCCGTCACCAATCGCCGTACGGCGGCCCCCTTGCTAGGCGAGTAAGTTGATCGCGAGATAGAGAACCGCCGCACCGCAGAGCGTCATCGCCGTGGTGAGAAACTTCGGGTGTGCATGGTAGCTCTCCGGGATCAGATCGCTGGCCCCGATGTACAGAAAAAAACCGCCAAACAGCGCGAGCACCACGCCGAAGTCATCCGCGGGCAGCCTGAAGAGCCGCGTCGAGGCCATGCCGGCCGTGGGGGCCAGCGAATCGAGGAGCAGCCAGCCCATGCCGGCCGCGCGCGAGCCGCCATTCCGCAGCACTATGCTCATAGTGTTGATTCCGTCCGAGAAATCGTGGGTCAACACGGCGATGGCGATCACCACGCCGACGCTGGGCGAGGCCTGAAACGCGAGGCCGATGGCCACGCCGTCGAGAATGCTGTGAATGCACAGCACCGAGGCGATGGAAGCACCGCGATGCGTCGCATCGCCGTGAAACGACAACAGACGATCGAGTGCGAGATAGAACAGAAAACCGAGCGCCGACCAAGCGAGGATCACGGCGGGTGTGCGGTGGTCGGCGCCGACGGTGAGCGCTTCCGGCAACAGATCGAAGAAGGCGACGCCGAGGACCGCACCCGCGCTGAAACCCAGGATCAGATGCAACTTGTCGCGCAGCCGCAATGCCAGCAGGCCGCCGCCCAGCGTGCTCGCAAACGCGGCAGCCGCAATGATCGTCAACAACACGGGAGGTTCAACGGGTTATATTACACGCATGGCTTCGACGCATATCATAGACGTAAAATTGGTGGTCACGTGCTGAAGCCCGAGACCTCGACGTTCGTTTTCAAGACGGCCGATTTGCGGGCAGCGATTAATGCGGTGTGAGCGTTGGTGTCCACCGGCTCTGGCGGCGCTGCTCGCCGTGGCTGTGGCGCTGAGTGTTGCCCATGCTGCCGGTGCGGCGAGCGCGGCGAGCGCGGCCGATACGGTTTATCGCGACGGCTTCGTGTACACCGTCGATGCCCACGACCGCATCGCTCATGCGCTCGCAATCCGCGATGGCCGCTTCGTCTATGTGGGCGACGATGCGGGTGCAGTGCCCTTCATCGGCGAGAAGACCCGAGTCATCGATCTGCACGGCCGCATGCTGATGCCGGGCCTGGTCGATGGGCACATGCATCCGCTGCAGGGTGGCGCCTCGCTGAT
>Ga0116230_10000854_pt1 | contig 27675 bp, 15 predicted proteins | sample S1TSphfallax_3_FD_88678 | JGI IMG/M metagenome (GOLD analysis project Ga0116230, IMG submission 88678) | Host-associated microbial communities from peat moss isolated from Minnesota, USA - S1T2_Fd - Sphagnum fallax MG | ecosystem: Host-associated > Plants > Peat moss > Unclassified | place... | reverse complement strand
GGAAAAATGGTTGTTTTTAGTGTTTGGTTTCAGGGATGAATTCAAATGGTTTGGTGATGGGGTCTTTATGTCACAGTACAACACACAATTGATCATAAATATGAAAACCCTAATTATGTTATATTTGCATAAAAGGACATTCAAAATTCAATTTTGTAGGAATCCTATGAATCTTCAAATGCACACCTTAAAAAGGGAGAACTTCCAAATTTCCCCCAGTTTTGGTCATATTACATTCTTGAGAAGACACTCCCTTTATATTTTAGGAAGCACCTAAAGTAAAAGGATATAATCTAATATGCTATGAAATAATGGCATATTCTTAGCATATTTAAGATGTATTTTAAGTATATTTTCAAAGTGAATGATTGGCACTTTATTTATTTAAATACATAATAATTATAAAAAAGTTCAATAAGTTTCACCTTACATTTTTTGACACATTTTTTGCAATAAAATGGAGGTGACCTCCTTGGGATTGCATTCCAATCAAAACAACACCAACTTCATAAGGTTTTAGGTTTTCTAGGGATACAAGCAATATGTTCTTAACTTTATTCCTCCCCATTCAATTAACATGTTAAAACTATCAAGTAGTGTGAGTCTCAAGTCTTTCCTAAAAGCATATGGGCTAGATTAGTAAACATCAAACATAAAAATAGATGATCATAAACCAAACCTTGAAATAGTCAAAGTTGAATTAAAACAACAAAAATTAGATTTTAGAGTAAATAGAGAGGAGTCACAAAACATACAAAATAGATTAGATATCATAGCATTCAAAGAAGAGACACAAGAGCTACTAAAACACAAATGTGACTTTAGAATAATCAAAGACGAGACATAAAAACAAAAATGATCACAAGAACAAGATTCAAGGGTGATTATAAATGAGCAAATAGGAAGGTCAATAATATATAATCCTAATGTTTATAGAACAATCAAACCCCGCTTATGGTCCTTGTGTTTCTTAAACAATTGACCCCCTTGTCCTTTTCTTCTTGTGTTTCTAGAGCAACCACATCCCTTTCTAATCCTTGTGTTTCTCAAGTAATCAAACCTTTATGTTTCTTGAGCAATCAACCCCCTTGTGCTCATATTGTGTTTCTTTAGCTACCAACCTTCTTCAAATTCTTTTATGTTTAACTTTTGTTTTTGGAACACATGATCCCTTCCTCAACCCCCTTGTTTTTTTTTCATGAATTAACTTTGTGAAATGGTTGTAAGTGTGCTACAACATGCTTTTGTGCTTGCATTCAAATTCTTGCTCATTATATATCTTGTTTGTGAACATTTATTATTTAGCCAAGGTTCACAATCTTTGTAACCAAGAAGGTGAGCTTGAAATTTAGTGTGAAAGTTTTAATGAAACTTTTTTCTTGCATTTTTTATTGTATTAGTTAACCATGTTGAGAGGAATTAGTTTGTTGTTGTTTTAAAAGTTCCATGTGAATTGTTGTTGTAGTTATAATCAATGTAGTTATAATTAATAAACTCCTAGTTTTTTTTTTTTTTTTGCCTTTTCATTTTTCAAGCTTCCTTAATTGTTTATGTAATTTCCTTTTCCATTGCTTTCTATCGTATAATGCCCAAATATTCCTCTAAAATCACTACAAGGTTTTGTGAATAATCAATTAATGATTTTTTGCCATGGGTTTTTCTTGTAAGTAAATGAGCCTTCTTTATATTCACAACTAGATTTGATATTTTTGTTGCAATTTTTTGGTTTATGGCTATAAAGATTTTAGACATATCCACATTATACCTAGGTTGATTTTCAAGCACACCATAAGTTAGGGATTCATGACCAAGAAAGGTTGTTGTTGCTATGTTGAATAGTGTTATTACAATAGATTGTTCTCACCATTGGATATCATAATCCTTATCTTCATTAGATGTGGAATCTGCATTTTTCTCCCTATTTGTATTCATTGTGGTGTACAAATTGTTAAGGTTTGTTTTCTCATCCATTGCCTTAGGGTTTAATCATGAGATCCTTGTAACTTAAAACCCTAACATTATGTTCTTTTTGGTGAGTGTTTAGTTTACAACCTTGTTTACCCAACCTATTAAGGTTGTCTCGTCTAGTGCAATGTAATTATTATTAACCATTGCACCATCTCTCTTTTTAAATTTGGCTTGAAAGGTTTGAAGTAGGCCACATTTAAAATTTAAAGTGCATGGTTGGTATGGGAAGGTAAAGTTATCATATTTAGCCCAAATTCTTGTGTTTGCTCAATTGTTTTTAAGGTGAGATGAAATCCATGCCCATCTAAGATGAACAAATGTCTAGTAAAGGAAATGCTACCTAGTATTCACCTTTTGAAGAAAGACATGAATTATTTGAATAGGAAATTAGTCAGTCATCCATGTTTTTGTTCGCATAGCCATACATGTTCCTTGTTTGCAAAGGTTTATATATCATCATGCAACCTTTTTCCCTTGAAGATGTAAATCTTGATAAAGATCTTTCAATTATTTTGACAATAAAATGGACAATCAACCCCTCCCTAGATTTGGGTATTGTGTTATATACTTGGTGAGAGCTTCATTTGGCCAAAATCCTTGCACCTCACTACCTACCTACTTGTGTGAGTTCCAAATGTGATGTGCATTGTAGTTATGTTTATTGTACAAGGATTATAAATTGTTATAAAAAATTTCACATGACTATGTGGTGAATCTTTGTGTTTAGTTGATATCTAGGCCTTTTGCTTGTTGAATGTTGAATTTAATAAGGTGTTGATGCTTTGAACCAATACCACCAAAAGTTTTTTTAGCTCTAGAAGGAAAATGTCAATTTGCAACATTTACAACTAAAATTGCTTTAGTTATATAAGTGAAGTTGCACAGACATTTAGTTGCAAATCATGACTCAACATGACTTAACCAAATGGATCATGGATGATGTATATAGTCAACGTATATATGTTCATTCTTATACAAAGAGTTAAACTTTTGAACATGTGTAAAAACTTTATGTGCGTTGGTTGATAGGGTAAACATTGCTTGAAGACCAAGGTGTGGGATGATTGGTGATGATTGTTTTTTTGGCAATGGCTCCCTTGACTTTGGGAGGCCAAAACTTGGGCATATCTTAACCAAATTGAGCGATCGGAAGGGAAATAGACACACCCATTAAACCTCTATAATCCATCTTCAGACCACATAGCCAACGGATCCCACTTGAGATCACAAACCTATTCTGAGCGTTTAAATTTTCTAACACCGGTCTGGTTACCCCAATAGCTATTTGCAGACAGGGTTCTCGCACAGTACTTGTGCACTTTGTTTCTTGCTAGAGACCTTGTCTTTTATTCACAGCGTTGATCCCTTTGCTGCTAATTGATTTCACCTATTCTCTCTGAAACCCCGCAGTGTGGGCAGTCTAGATGTTAAGAGGCAGTGTTAGGCCGATGTTCTGGCTACAAACGCGCAGGAAACAACAGAGCTCCACTAGTTCTCTATTCCAACCCACCTAAGAATTAATGACGGTGTGGGGCCGACGTTGCGACTATGGACAGATGGAAAGTATGCAAATCATTGCCAGTTTTCTAGTCTACAACTAGCCTAGGAAGAAGGAGCCGCTCACTAAAGAATCAGAGGGTCAGAAAAGTGTAGGTTAATAATGCCTTCTCAACAAGGCATTTCACCCTATGAACCAAGCGTGGAACCCGAGGTCAGGGGTGTAATGCCCTGCTGTCAGGACATTACTTGTCGTAATGTCTAAAGGCAGGCCAGCACAATCATCAAGCCGTTTGCACCCCTGAGTGGGGGCGCTTTGTACAACGGGACTCCTGGAGGTGAGGTCATTATGGAGGCATTAAGTCTGCTGCAAGAAATGGAAGAAGTCACATGTACCCCAGCAAGTGCCGAATCGAATATCAACACTTGTACTCTCCAAGCTGAGATGCCTGGGCTTTGCTAAAGGCAGTATGTAGCAGCAGCAGGCCGTGGGTACTCCTTGAGTCTTTCCAAAGGAGATGAAATATTTGACGTATTCAATGCTCACATCCACTACTCATTCATTGCTCAATTCAAAACTTATTACTATTTTGGCGGGCCCCCACGATCTAGCGGCGATCCACGCTGAGTGCCTCCGCAAAGCTGAACATCCGCACTGCGCAACACTGTTTGCTAATTCCTCCTTAAAGTAGGACATTTCCTCGCTCACTCCACCCAAGTCATTTTTTTTTCAAGTATAGCTAGTGTAGACCGCCCATCACCGATCAGCTGCCTATGGTCGAACACTTATTTATATGTTCATCATATTTGCTTCATATGAGTGATTAAAAATGTTATGGGAGCCCTACCTCAAGCTCTAGAGATCATTTTTCAAGTGCGAAGGAATTGGAGTAATGAAAAAATGACAAGAAGAAAAATAAGCTTTCCAATTAACAAAACATGTTTTTTCCTTCTTTTTTTTTTTTTCTCTTTGGACCCTTCCTACTTTCAAACCTCATGAATTTCTTGTTTCTTATTCATTTTAAACAATTTAAAGTTCTATTGGAGTGTCATTCGAAGTTCTACAAATCATTTTTGAACTCTAATAGCAACATAACATATAAGGAATTTTTTGGGTGTTTGAGAACCAACCTTTGTAGTGTTCAATGGTTTGTTTTTCTAAGTTTTTTGACCCCCTTTATTTTGGGGGATTGTAATTTTCTCATTTCTAATCCATTTTTAATGATTGTTAATGTTTTAAATGTGCCAAGAAGAGGGCTTCAAGTTTTATTTGGACACCAAAAACAACAAAACCCTCCCTTGGATCTGGCCTACCCTAAGTGCTTAAGTGTTTGGTCACTAGCTAGTCTTCCCCAGTTGTTATTGTGGTTACATAACTAAACTTTCAAATAACATAGTTGGTTAAATATTTGTGTGAAGTGGAATTAACTTGATATAAAAAAATGAGTGTATAAGATGGTTATTTCTCATTTCCACATGGTCATAAAATGGCTACAATGATAATAAGGGTGATCAAACACATGGACAACATGTGCATTATTAAGGGGAATGCATTTGGTGATGGGGTTATTGCAAAAGGATTAAATTTGATGATTTGCAAAGGGAACATTTGGCTACATAGAGGCACCAACAAAAGGCTTTTAGCTAAAATGCTTCAAATTTTGTAGGAAGTTAAATTGTAATGTTGTTTTATTTTACCAAAAACTCGATCTCCTCATCAAAAGCTTTCAAATGTTTTGAAATCTTATATAAAAAAGTATCATAATTGTTGCATAATTCTTGGCATGGGATCAAATTGGTTGGATATAGAAATACACAATAGTTACATTTTGTAGAATACATTCACATACTAATGTTTTGGATCTTCTAGAAATGGATATTGATTATTGGATGGAATTTCGATCTTCTTGAAGCCATATGATCACCTAAAACTTCCCCATAGATTTGCAACATTGCTTACAATGTTCACCCCAAACCATGGAAACCCTACCAATGATACCTATGGCATTTGAAATTGAAATACACATGTAACTTGCAAATTGCCTTTTTCAAATGTGCATTTAGATTTTGCAAAGTCTTAATGCAAAATTTGTCATTAGATTTTAATCATTAGATTGTGCAAAGTTTTAGACTTAATTCAATTATTATTTTAAACTTGAACCCAACTCAAATCTTGGGATTGAACTTTGAATCATTTGTGTTGAACAAAAAAAAAGGTTAATAATTTTTTGGGGCATACTTATAATATATTAACACCCACTTACAAATAAGGATTTTGGGGAAAAATTATGTAGAGCTTCAAGTCCCAACCAATTCACTTGTTTTTCCTCTAAAACATGTTAAATTTTGCAAACCAAATAAACATCACAATTTACAAATAGCTTGAAGGGGATTTGAGCCCCAACCCCCCAAAAAATGTTGACCATGCTAATTACTCAAAACCCCTTTAGAAAACAAACTCAAGGCATTTGCAAAAATATTATAAAAATAAAATAGTAATTATCGGAACTTTAACATTGGGCTTGCAACCAAGGCAAGGGCTTGTGAAGGTGCGGGCCAAAAGTGAAGCACAAGAGTTACATTTCATGCTCTTGGTAGTGTGGGAGAGTGTGAAGGAATGAACCTTCACATTCCCAAGTGAGCTTTCACTTTGGGAATTGAAGTCCCGATGAATTCTTGAATTTACAAAGAGTGATTATAGGGGTCAAAACCCATTGGATTGAAAAGTTTTTATATATCATTGGAAAGCTCTTGGAACTTAAATGTTTAAAATGGGCTTGTATGACCCATTTGGGTACTTGAGACATAAGTTATGGCCAAAAGAAGGGCTAGGAGTCAAATTGCCAATTTGACCCCTGACCACTAAAAGTCAAGAATCGCTCCGATTTCATTATGTGCAGGTGGCATGCCACATACCGTTGAAAATCTCTCGACAAGGGCTATAACTTTGCTTTAGACCTCACCTCAATCGGAGGTCTGCACAGAAAGTTATGGGTCACCAAAGTTGCAAAAGTCCCAATTTTGGGAATTTCGAGACTCTAATTTCGGAGTTTCAAGACAAAATGACATTTGGGTGTTGGTTCGGTGACTAGGCATAGAGAATATTATAAGGGGGAAGATGGTGGCTTCCCCCAAGTCTAGGCCGTGGTGAATCTTGTGAATATGTGTTTACTTATGGATCGTTCATACACCAAAAGTGTTTCAACTTTACATTAATCAACTTGTTATTTGGTTTGTGCAGGTTTGTGTGAATAATTGACTCGCTTGTCATTCGTCCTAGTCCCATTTTGGAGCTCTAGCACGCCCTTTTTACCTTCGAAGTGTTACGAGCTACGAAGCACGCCCCAACTCCTATTCTTTGCACTGTCTTCACCTTTGGATTCGTAGTTGAATTCATGAAGGAGCTTGGGGGTGCATCAGTAATAGCTAATTATATAACCATGAATTAATTTCAATGATATTCAAACAAAATTACATGTCAATGGACCTTCATCTATATATAAAATAAGGGTTGAAAACTGATGCCATATGCAAAAATAATAATAGCTAATGCAAGGCACAAGCTCCATGAATTTAATGTTGTGAAATTTCAACAAAACATAAATCAAAGTCTACAAAACTCCAATGAGAGCAACATGGTTAAACTAAATTTTTTCCTATTCTTTCATCAATGAAAAGGACAAAAATATGTATAGACATAATTAAGAAAAAGTGGAAATAAACTTAATGCATGGAAACTTGAATCTTAAAATGAACCAAAAGTGCATCAATTGAACCAAAATCACCCATAAAAGTTTTAGTTTTGACTTTTCGCACAACCATGAAAAATAATTGCATATATTTAAGATTCAAAAAAAGAGGAATCTTCTAGTTTTTTTCTATTCCTATCGTTGTCTATAAACTATTCTTCATCTTAATTGGGATTAACCAACTACCATACCTTGGAACAATGAACATGTTTTTCAAGTTCAAATTTCAAAAGCAATGTGAATTAGGGCTTAAGATCTTTAGGATGACCCTCCTACCCTTATTCCATAAACAAATTCTAGCGAACAAGAAGACACACTTGCAACAACTAAACATATACACAACGTAGAAATCAAATAATCATAATATGACAAAACAAAACAAATAGGATAGTTCTACCATAACACTATAATCTTCAATTTGACTAACCATTTGCATGAAAGAAACATGGTCCAAAAATTATGTTAACATATTATTAGTAGCAACATGAAAATTGTGGCACACAAATTTGATTTGCCACCCATATTTGCACTTTCCAACCTCCAAACTCATGATTTGTCACCTACACATTTGCACAGTAATAAACTTTACCAAGCCACTTGGTAAAGGTATGTTCATATGGAAAACTTTGCATCATAAAAAACACTAATTATAAAATTTGGTGCACAAATCCAAATATGTGTTGAACTTGTCCTATAACCTATCCTTCATGAAATTAATTATACTAAATGTTTATTTGCCAATTGGTTGTAAAATAAGGTGGACCAATTTTCACAATAAAACGTCCATAAAATGTTCATTTGATAGTGTTAAAATGATGATCTATTATGATATCATGGTTTAAATGAGAAATTACAAGGTGGTTAATGAAATAATAAATAACATGTGAATAAAAGCCCATTTAGATAACTCTTTAATAGACATGTTAAAAGGATTTTTTTTTGAAACCCATCAAAAAATGATTATGATATGAAAATTTTAAAATAAGGTCCATTTTAAAGCATTTGAAATTCCATTAACTCTTATTGGGTTGAGGTTTTTCTAGCAAAACTTTTGCATCTATATTCCTTTTGCTTTAATATATTATAATTGAATTCCTTTAAGATGTTTCAAACAAAACTCATAATTTTTTTTATAATATATAAAACTGAGGCCCATATATAGAAAATTAGTCCATATTTTTCATATTCATATATAAGTTGGTATATATATGTTGCAATTTTATATAGATGTCTTGTAATTCAAATTGACAATTTTAATCCAATAGCAAATTTGACACAATGATGATTTTATGGCATGTTAATGACATGTGAATGTTTGACACTTTGCAAAAAATTGAAATGTGATGCAAAAAGTGGCCCACCTTATCTTGCAATGACTTCATCCTCTAAAAGAAAAACAACTAGACAACAATAAATCTTAGTTAATTTAATGCATTTCAAGATTTTATGGTTGAGGATGGCGAATCCAACAATCTTTTGACTATAGGGTTGAACTTGTTGCCTTCTTGCAAAATTGCCTTTGGATTATCTAACATGATCATCTTGAAAAACAATGTTTTTAAATCAAAAGTTTGATTTGAGAAGGCATACATTATATTCCCATTTCACCCAACTTGCAAAGGACACAAAATGTGGCCTTCAAGACAACTAGGTGAATGTGAAAATTCTAATCTACTTCCTTTGCATTTGCAACCTAAAACTACGAATACACCACATTAAAGTTGTCATTACTTCATGTGTTGAAAAACAACGTTTCAACTTTTCAATAAAACTATGCTTTCACCTTCTTCCTTCACTTTGTTGATGGCCTAATTAAAGGCATCCTTGGTGATAGGTTATTTTTCTCCAACAACACCAACGTAGGACTAGTAGATTGGGTATTTATAGTTAGCAAATGAAAATGTCAAATAGATGGTGTTTTCTTTGCCATTTATGTTAGAAAACTAACTTCAAGATAGTTTGTCATTGGTTAGAGTTTTAATTGAATTGAAATCATCAAAACCCATATCTTCATACCCATAATATCCTTGGTAAAACGATTGTAGTAAAATTGATGCAACTTTTGTTAGGCATCTTTGCTTGGTGCAACCTTGATTAATGCATGCACACATTCAAGCATAAGAAGGATATAAAGGAGCCCCAAAATGAGTTCAACATTGCACAATGCATTTAGGTATTTCAACCCAGCCTCATTCTTTGGACTTTCAACATGCATCCTCACAATTAAAGAGCAATATTATGCATATACACACTTTGTTAGACAAAGCATAGAAACCTAATGGATTTGGACATTTTGAAACAACTTGTTGCCCTTGGTGTTGATGAGGTTAGCAAGTTTCTAGAATTCCAAAAAATTCTTTGGATTGTGTGCACAAAAAAATACAATGCTTGCAATATATCATCCAAAATTTTCATTACATCTAATTCTTACAAAGTCACCATTGCTAGATTTGTCCTATGAACCAAACAATGCATTTTAATGAAAAATGGATCAACTTTATTTTTGAACTAAAATGTCACATTGGTTCAATGGTCTAAGAACATGCTACTCCCACATAATGTCCCATGTTGACCAAATTGGTCCCAATTCTTTGAACCCTAATCCTCCAAAATCTTATAAACCTTGACCATTAAGGCAATTACATTATCAAAATGTGATTAACACATTAATCGTTTCAACACACAAAAAGAATTTGGGGATCCTTTTCCAAGCTTGGATCACATTAAATGGATTACAAACCATTAAATATTGTTAATTGCTTGACTTTGTTTGCAAAATTGCAGATGAAGGTAGTGGTAACAAATGTAGCTTTTGTGGCATTCAATAATATGCCATGCCCTAGCCCAATGAATCATCACAATGTTTTTTTAAGAAAAAAATCATTTTGAGCATTTGGAACAAGGGTTTTAAGCTTCAAAATTAGTCATGGGACAACCATGAACAAGGATGCGATAAATAATAGCAAATTGAACATATTTCCTTTTGGGTGAAAACATGTAAATTGAAAGGACCCACTAGGAACCACCTTAAGGAACACAAATTGGCCAACTAATATTCTTGGGCCCTTTTCTTTAATTTTTTTCATAATTAAAAATCATGTTTTTCTCATGTTTATTTATCACATGCCAAAGGATATGGCTTGAAGTTTCCATTGCAATTAAAAATGATGAAAATCATTGCAAATTTATATTCATTATTGATATGGCATTTTCAAGAATCAAGTTCTTGAACTTTTGAACTTCATAACTAAATTATACCTATGAACAAATAATTACCCAATAACAATATCCAATAATATACCATAAGGTGAAAGCGTGGTAAAATATCTTTAAAAAATAGTTTAGAAAGGTTGTCAAAAAGTGGTTTAATTTTTGACACAAGTAGAAAAAGATAGATTGAAAATAATTTTAAATAACACAATAAAACTATGGTGCTTTTCTTTGAGTTTATAATTAGGTGATTACAAAGTTTGAGAAACTTTGGCACAATAAAAGTAGATAACAAGTATGCTTGAAAATGATTAAAATTGAGTTTAAACATACTTTTCCATTAGAAGTTTGATGTATTATACTATAAAATTTAAATGTTAAGAACTTACAAGTACATTTTAAAATTACATCATGTTGAAAATGAAGAATATTCAATGGTTCATTTACTTTCACCTACCTATACAAGTTTGGTGAACTTAAAAAATAGGATAAAAAGTACAATTATTCTTTAAAAAATTACTTGAATGCATATTAAATATGTGAATAATCAACATCATTGTGATAAAATTAAAGACTATCCTCATGTTGATCATTAAATTAAAAAGTATTTCTATTTTCAATCACATTAAAGCTTGCTTATGGTTGCTTGTTTTTTTATGTGACAAGGAGCAAAAATTATCTACTTTCCATTGCTAGCACCCCATTTAAAATACCTTAGAAAATTATATCCATAAAAAAAACATTCAACCTTCTTTGAAAAATGTTCTTAATCATAATTTAGTTCAAGGAAAATAACCATTGTGACATTCTTGAAACTTTGTATGAATGTAATGAATAGGAACATTAAAATTGAAGATATTTTTTACATTGTTAAACTTTCAAAATCTATATTACCTAGTTAATGCATTTAACAAAACATTTACTAAATACCTTTCTTTATGTGTTTACTATATTTTGTAAAGTATTATGAGTCTTGAAAAATGAAGGTGTGATGTTCCTATGGTACCACCCAATCATACTTTCACCCTTTTGTGATAAAAGGAAACATCACATTGAAATAAGTTCAAGGCTGAAGGCTAATCATTGATAGTGTATTATCATTCATTCTTGGAATGCCCTAAATTCTTGTTCACATAATATGAACATGCATCTACTTTGGGCATAAAAAATTTGTATTTCTGATGGCCAACATGCTTGAAAGAACTATCTAACTTGGGACCCTTTAGTGTTTTCTTTTTTTTTCATTGATGTGAAAATCATACAATGCATTTCATGCACTTCGCTTTCATCATTAACAATAGGCTTTGCCCACAACGGGCAAATAGTCCATGCATTTTGAAACTTTTAGGAACCTTCAAAAAGTTTTTTCTTTTTAATTTTTATTTATTTAGATGGTGAAGAAGATGATGGCCCAACTTCATTTTGAGGGGGCAAGGATAAAGGGTAAAAACACTTGAATTTAAAGCTTTTAGGAATTTTTAAAGGGGCTATGGACTTCTAGAATGCTATGAATTAAAAAATATATAATTTCAAAAGCTTGTAGAATCAAAATGAATTCAAATGAGCCAAAATCTATGTCAAAATCAGCTTTCTACAATTTGTTTTTACATGTGTCTATATGATGCCACTTTAATGGCATGTTAATCATGGAAAGTTGTGCCTAATCGCTAATATGAATGTTATGAAGTCCAAATTGAATCATTACATATTCTAGTTTTTAATTTTTGTTTGAACAAAAAACATTTAACAATCATTCAACATCATTGTTTTCATAAAGGGCCTTTTATTTTTTGTAATAAAGTTATTTTATTTTATAAAAAATATAGTAATGGGACTATTAAACACATCCAAAAAACACATAAAACTTCAAAAAAATCAATTTTGTGTTTTTAAAAATTCAAGGTTTATTTAAAGTTCATAGGTCCTTTATGATATGCAAATTATGTGGTGCAATGTATATGGTGTTTAAAATAGTATTATAAATTATAATAAAAAACCAAAGCCTAAAATGTCAAAATGTTTAGGTGTGATTTGAAATTGTGATTATGTTTTAAAATGTAATGTAAAATCTAAAAAAATTTGTGCATTTAAAAAAATTCATATTTATTCAAAAATGATGAACACAAAACATGTGACATATTGAAGCAATTGTAAATATAATAAATAAAAAGTTGCCTTTTAGATTTCCTTTGAAATTTTCTTTCTATGTAAAATATGTTTTTAAACAAATAGACTTCAAAAGGACAATAGTCTTTAATCCCAAGTAAACACATTGGCTCATTAAATCTTGTTTGGACCTCATAGCAAGCTACAAAAGTCAAAAAGCTTAGAGAGAGATTGAAACTCTAAAAAGAAAATAAAATGACACAATGTGTTAAGGTTCAAGGTTCACAAAGATGGAACACATGATTTGCAAATAGGTTGCATGAATAGAAACTTGAAAGCTCAAAGAAAGAGATTGAAAGTTGAAACCTTAGAAAGAAAAAATAACATGATGATTATGGTTTAAAGTTCATGAATATGGAGCATGGAATTTGTAGGCAAGTGCTTGTAGGAGTTGGAAACTTGAAAGCTCAAATAAAGAGATTGAAAGTTGAAACCTTCAACAGAAAAAAAATATCACATGATGAGTTATGGTTTAAGGCTCATGAAGATAGAACATAGGATTTGCACATCTCTAGAATGGTTGACAAAATGGTAAAATCACGCAACATGGATTGGGCTATAGAAAAATAAAATTGAACCATGTGTTGTGGAGTTTTAGCCTTCAACTTTATCCCCGACTCTTGACTTCTCAGATTCAAATGACCAATGATGATGGCAAGTCAGTGAGTCCGAACTCCCAACTCCCCCAAAAAAACCTTGATTTTGAGGTTTGAAGGCTTTGAATTCAAACAACATAACTTTCAAAGTAGAAATTTCATAATACTGAAAAGGCATAAAGGATTATGGAAACCTAGACTAATAGTGAAAGGATTCTTGGATTACACAATAAAAAAATTGATGGGTCAATACAACAAGTAAAATGCATGAAATTCAAAATTTAGATTCCTAAAGGCTGAAGCTCTATTCCAATCCACAAAACTGAACTAGCCAAATTGCTGGTTCTGAGCATTCCCAAAATCCCGAACAATTGAAATCAAATCCTAAATCCCCTCAATGTTCTTCCAAGTTGATCATATCTTGCACACCAAATCTCCCTTAGGTTGCCAAAATTAATCCAACCATTAGCTCTCAAAATCCATGAAATCACCAAAACAAATATTATATTACAACTTACAAATTTAAACTAAAATAACTCAACTTTCAAAAATTTAAATTGGTTATAGCAAAGTTAATTACCATCATTGTGCAAACTTGCAACACCACAATGCAATGTACAAAGGATCATTCATAATCTCAACGCACCTAAAGTGCTAATGAAACCTAGTTCAGTTGGTGTTGTAAAGTGTTGGCGAATTCTACATATATTACTATTGAAGTGTTGGTGAATTGACTTCAAAGGTGCAAGGCATCATGGTGAAGATCTCCTAGGTGATGGTTGCTATCTTGCTCGAGAGTTGGCAAAGATAGAGACAATGGTAAGAAAGGTGCTTAGGGTTTTTGCAAGGTGGTGATGTGGCCAACCCTAAACAAGTGCAATAGGCTAAATTGGGGGATTTTTTTGCCCTGATATTATAATGGGGTGTTGCAAGGCCTTCATGTTGAGTCACCTTTTGGCGATTTTTAACCCTCAAAAAAAGGCTACTTCACCCCCTCTAATAAGGACTCTAGATCACATTGTGTAAGTCTGGACAGTGGAGACATTTGGGTTTTTTACTTCTTCTTTTTTGGATTTCCACTTTTATAATGTAGTCAAAGTGACGATCATCTGGAAAACATTAGCCAATTTTGGCTATATAACATATGTGAAAGGAGAACAAATAGGGAGTTCCTGTTTTTTCATGAAGAGTCGTAAATTTCGCCCAAGAATTATTTTTTGGGGGAGTGTGTTGAGACTCGCCACAGTCCTACATACTGGCTACAGTTTTAATGGTCCTCTACAAAAGTGTACGCAGTTAAAGCGAAATCTGTCTGGAGATGCTCGCCACTGTGGTGCCCTTACCCAACATACTGGTCCTGGTCTTCAGAAGGCGTACTTTGTACTTTCTCAAGATTGGCATACCAATGCAGTAAGAAGTATTTTGTAGTAAGCTTGTAAGAATGTACACATTGAGGATCTGGCATGAAGCTAAGAGGAGTTCATAAAGTGGAAATTGAATTTGATGTGCATATTGCAGCAACTATGGTGGAGCAGCATATAATACCTACACATCACTTCTTCTAATCACAAGGTTCACATACACAGGATATCAAATGGAGACAGTAATCTGGGGTTTGCTGGCAACCTCCAGGCTTAAGACCACCAAGGTTATTAAATTTCTCATCTGGAATCTCCATTGTGAAACCAAATGATTTAGAGCATTTTTTCATCACCACGGCTAATCAACCCAAACTTGGCTGAAGACCCCGGTGTAAGATGTTTCACCCTCAATTTTCAACCCTGTTTGCATACAGACAAGGGTTGTATTAGTGTAGAAAATATGTACACACATATACAGGGTTTGTAGAATAAGCATGTGCCTAGGTTTGAAAAAAAACCTATGTGACCAATGAGATTGAAAGTTAGAAACGGAGCTTTGGATTGTTTTGAGGAGTTCACGTCAGGAAACTGGCACTAAAATGTTATAGTAGTCTCATAGGCTTGTGCCTAGATGTGAAGAATTTTTTTGGTGGCCAATGAGATTGTTCAAATTGGTCCCATCAATCATTTTGAAGAGTTGCCTTTGTAAACCAGTACTTTAGAAGTGCATTTGTTTGCATGCAAACCACATGCAAAGTGAAAGGAGGTTTAACACGCGCTTTTCTGATTTTCATGAGGGGCATGGGGTATACAAACCCTCAAATTAAAAACAACAGGATTTAGGCACATTACTTGTGCTCATTATTTTCATTGTGGAACCCATTAATTTCTTTGAACATTTTTGTTATCACCAGTCATGTTGATCAACAATTTGGCTCAAGATCTCACCCGGATTTTTGTACAATGTGGAAGCAGATTATTGAGGCATGAGCTTGGTTATTAACAAATTTAAAACTTGATTAGGCAACACGTCATTAAAATTTCCATGTCCTCTAGCGATTCCAAGATTACTTTGCCAATTTGATCATTTGTCACAGGTGTAACTTTGACAGATCACTGGATGGTTTAAAATGCCTGTTGAAGTGTTGTTATGGGATATTTGTCCACTTGACATTTCACATAATACATCCAACATGGAAACAACTCTGTGCACTCATGAACGAGATTTTTGCCAGAAATTCTACGTCACATTCCCATGCTTACAGGTCTTGAAATGCCGACCTCACCTATTTAACTGGCAGCGCATCCTCTGGAGCTCTAGAGAAAGAGGTATGGCAGCTGACAAAGCTTTTGTTTGTATACAGTGGAATTCGGAACAGTGAAGGAAGTGGACGAATTCAAGGTATTTTGGGGCTGGATTACATTCCAGCTTTGGGCGCTCAAGCATTTGAGAACCGCCAGTGATGGCAGGGTGTAGGTTCAGGTTCATGATCTATTAGCTAAAGCTGGCAAACATGATGGCCCTGGTGCTGATATCATAAATACAGCACCGGCAGAAAAATTTCTAGTGTATGGGGGCACAGAACTTTTCTCTCTGCACAGGGTGGGGCATTTTGAAAATTGGAAAGCCTGCTCCCATGGGCATTTCGATTTTTCCCTTTTCTTCTCTGTGATACCGTATGGTACCCTCTGGGTGTCATAGGAAAAAAAATTTTAAATAATTCTACAAGTGCATTACTTTGGTTAAAGACCTCTGAAAGGGGACGTAGGGGGGGCGTGGGGTTGGGGATTCCCAAAATAAGAGCCTCCTCAGCTTCATGGTGCAAGTGTCAGGAATTACCCCACTCCTTAAGCCTTACCCTAGTGTAAAGCATTGGGAACAAATCTACTCTGTTTGGAGGGTACATTATATTCGTGAATATCTCTCCCAGAAAAGAATCTTGATGTGTTGTGTAATCCATAAGAGTGAGAGGGAAATTGTGAATACACTAATTGTACTTCAATAAGAAGTACAATTTACAATTATGAAGTAGGTATAAGAACCCTCCCTTCCTACACTTCTAAGTCTGTTTTGGTTCATGATATGGTGCTATGGGATGGATGAATCCCATGGGTGGGTGCCATTCCCAAAAAGTGGGGCCAGACTTGGCTATGTATCATCTCATCATATGCCCCTTATTTTGAAAATGCTCCCAACTTGGGGCTTTACCCTACACATAAAGAACCGCCAGGGAGTTTCCTATTCATTTAGCAGGCTGCTTAATACCCGCAATGAAATGCACTGGGGGGCCCACTATGTGGAATTATTGGGCATCATTTCTAGCGCTACACCTTTCATCTGTCCAGTTCTGTAAACGGCTTGAATGTGCTGTGTGGGCTGCTGCCCCGGTTATGGAGGACTTCTTGCGTACATCTTTTTCAATTCTTTAAGTATTTTCTTTAGATTCAAACCTAGATCCAACTTGAACTTATTGTAACCCTGACAAACTTTATTAAAAGAAAACAAACACCCATTTGGAGAGCAGGTGGGAGTACGAAAGGAGAGGGTCTTAAGTCCAAGTTGAATTGCTGGAAGTCAGATGTCATGATTATGGACGCTTGCAAGAAGTAGAGGATCTAAGTGCAAGTTGAATTGCTACGAGTCAGATGCCATGATTATGGACGCTTGCGACAAGGAGAGGGTCTAAGTCCAAGTTGATTGCTATAAGTCAGATATCATGATTATGGACGCTTGCAACAAGCTAGCAGCGGGAATGAGGTGGGTCTGGAAGGTCTGGAAGTGGAAGTTGAGAGGTAGCTAAACCCACAGCTAGAGCTGGACTTAAGACGGTGGATGTTGCTTCTTTTGAAGCACTTGCGATGCAAATTCGTTGGCTAAGGAAGCTAGCGTTGGGTTTAAGATGGTGGCTGTTTGCTTCTTTTCATACGCAATGAAAATTCGTTGGCTAAGGAAACTGACCCGGACGGACAGTGGAGGAACTCTCTGCTGCATACCGAGTTGTATGTTTAAACAGGTTTTTCAAAATGCTCTCAAAATTAAAATAGGACGATATTCCGTGAATCCAGTTTCCATCAAATGAACAGATGGCTCAAAGTAACACCTGGTGAACAGTCCCCAAAATGTGATTGCAGATGAAAACTAAATGGTTTTAAATAGTCTCTCTCTTCCAGGGAGAACCCAATAAATACAAAGTCTGACGTGTACTGATTAGAAATGTATAGCTGTGTTAAAGCCAAAGGATCATCTGACAATCTGTTTGACCACCATTTAATTCGACCGCAAAACATTGACCCAGTAGCTAGGACTCAGGACCATCTAGCAGAAATTAGTGCTCAGTTAAACTACATTTTCTGATCAGCATTATCCAAATACAAATTTAAAATTGTTAATCGAGTTTTCCTCTTGAAAAAGAGCAAGTAGCAGCGGTTGAAGAAAGATGGTTGCACTGGCTTGGTAGGCAGAACAAAACCAACGTAACTTTTATTCGAGCGCCGCAAGTTGTCGGTGAGTATCACTACTAGTCATGTAAAACTTCTTTGACAATCTCATCATGAAACTTTTTTTTACTGCTCATGACAGATCACCAATGTTCAAATGTTGCGCTATGAACACTTATGACTTCTGTCATTGCTCTCTTGAGCACGATCGGCAATGTGTTTTAAAGAGCTTGTTTGGTCTCACTAACTAGTGCTTCAACATCTCATTATCCTACTAAAAGGATAGTAAAGCAACATAAATAATTGTCGCATAGCTGTAGTAACTCCAGGAAGTAACTACTACGCTTTCCGTAGTTTGTCAATAACTGAGTCCCTTTCATGTGCTAGCGTCAACATGAATATTCTGCATCAGTGTAAGGAGTCGACGATTCTAATTTCTTCAGACAATTATGAGGTGAAAACTCTTCCCAAAAATCAAATCATCATCATAGATCATAATAAAAAATGACACTCAAGACAATACAATTTGCAAAAACCCATATGTACAACAGTTGGAACCTTCATTGAGGTGAGATCCTGCTGGAAGTGTGATAACCGGTTTTGTCATATGCTGAGTGTTCTATAGTTCTATTCTTGTTTGAACTTTGATTCCTCTCTATCTAGGAGTATCATTGCATACTAATTGGTTGAAGTGAATCGGTGATATTCAAGTAATCCTCACGATGCCACAGTTGCAAAGATGTTTTTCTTACAGATCTTTCAGTTCGACTGTTCTACTCCATTATCAGTTGTTTTAGCTACATCAGCATCAGGTAGTGGCTGCACTACTTCGCCCAGATTTCCTGTACCATACATCTGTTTTCAGAAACTTCGTTCAGATTATTTTTTCTTGCATCAAGTTCAGATCATCATCCAAGAGCACGCTGTATAAGACATGCAATTCTAAATCGATGATATAGACAGCGAGAAAAAAATGATTCTGCTTATCGAGCAACGTCCCTCCCTTTTGTCTTCTCATCGCAACTTCCACACGGACAATGCTGCACAGAATTGCAGTTAACCTGCACTTGGGAGGAACTGAAACCTTGCAGTTCTCACCGCAGCTGATTCTGAGTAACTGCCAGCATTGAACTTTTAAGCCGCAGGATGGAGAAAAAGAAGCAAACTCTATCAGATAGTCATTTCAGGATTAGACTAACTATTGCAGGTGCTTATCTCGAAGCAGAACCGTCTTCCCTGGGCCCAGGTCTCCAGGGTCGCATAGATGTAGAAACAATCTGTCTAGTGGAGCCATTCGTGTTCTCTGCTATCTGGAACGGGTACATTTTGTCGACGACAATGAGCATGTGAAATATAGCTGCACAAGCTTTCAGTGTGGTAGAAAGCACAGTCCGCATTGCATTGTCTTCAGCCTGCAGCAGAATCGGTAACCGGTATCGCATCTTTGAGAGAAGTGGAGAAGACTACACAATACCGTTTTTCAAGATAAATGTAACGTCAGTTCCTACGCAAACATTTGATCCACTTGGGCGCAAGGACTTGTGAATTAACTACAATCAGCATTATGCAGAGTCCTACAGGCCGCGCTACACAGTTCCAAGTCATTCATTTTCAAGAAGACATACTATGTTATCCAACAACGAAGATCACTGACATTACTAAGTTGGTGGTCATCGTCAGAATGTCTCAAAGTTTCAAAAGATACATTTGACTTGCATTTGAAGGAATCTCAAAGATCTGAAGACTCTGATGGCAGTCTCGTAATTTGATAGAATCTTATAAAAGCAATGCCAAGGTTCAAATCTAAAATCCATTACGCACATGTAGGAAAATGAAAGAGAGAGATCGACACCGAGGAACGAACAAGTTTTCGAAATGTCCATGCTAGTGCGGTTCACAGCTTTGTGGCTCTGGTGATAATTTGAGAGCGTGGTCGAAAGTTTTCGAGTACCAATGAGAATCGTGGCTCAACATTCTATGTCCGTACTTACCTTCAGTGCCTTCCATGCATTTGGCATAGACGACTTGATAGCATTCAGTACCTCGCTACAAATCAACCACATCTTCAGTGAGTTTTTGGAACGTCTATGAAACTGCACCGATTCCAGGCGTTTCTTCAAGACGGAAAAAACGCCCAGATCCCGCGTCTTACTGTGGTAGGGATTCCGGTTCTTTAAAACGAATCTGCGCTCCTTGAGAATCGACAGAAACCTGGAAAACAACGCGTACAAGATGGAAAGGCATCAGCAGGCAACCGTTACCTTCGATTTGCACATCCATACTAGGAGCATACTTTGCTGCGCAGACACATAAGAGAAGTTATGTATTTATGCACAGGGACTCTCCGGAGCTGCTTCAACTGCGAAACAGTGTGGTTGTCGAGGAAAGATGTCCGGCGTGCACATTCAAAATGAGACAACGGGAAAACAACGACAATACGGCTTGCCGACCCCAACGACCGACAGTGAGATGATGTTTTCCCAAAGTGCAACTCGTGCACGAAAGCAAAGAAGCAAGACATTGATGACCTTGCATAGATGAACAAAATGTAGATGATAGCTCATTGAAAACATTTGATTCATAGCTTACTCTTCAAAGATCACCACCATGGTCAACTCACATTGTAATTCTTCGACTGGTGGGCTGTTAAAACTACTCTCTATTGAACCGAGTTTTGTGGACAAAATATTTGAATCTCAATCAGTGCAAGGTCAGGTGAGGAAAAATCTTTAGCGTATCTTTTTAAAGCCATCAAGTCCGCACACAATAACAGATCACGCTTCCAATGCGTGCTGACGCGGTTAGTCTATAAACTCATAAAGTCAGGTCATTGCACACAGATGTCCACGTCCTGTACGAAGAACGGAACGAGAGAAAGCATCGCAGTAGCAGATAAAAGATTTCATAGCAATTTCGGCACCGTTTCTGTGATATATACTCTCTTACAAGATTTGAATCGTTCACGAAACTCCCTTTCAAAACAGTCCTTGCAATTATTACTCACTCGGACCCTCCCAGCGCTTAGCACTAGGGGTCAATCTGGGGTAACCTCGACGGTACAAGAAACTGTATCGACTGCAAATAAAACGGAAGGCGGAACTTATGACTGGAAAGAAATTAGATAGGTGAAGATGTTACGCATTTGTCGACTACTGCCGAACAGGCCTGCGCAAGCCCGGAAGTTCCTAAACATACAATCGGAAGTGAGCATGTTAAAGGTTTCACCAAAATTTCCCGGTAACATTCAAGCATATGTTACTGTTCAACGAGGAATAGTACACAAAAGAGAAACCAAAAGCAGGCTGAAATGCAAAAGAACTGGGAGACAACTGGAGAGAACACGCATGAACACAAGTGTACAAGTTTCTGTATACGTGAATTCGAGCGTGCTCTCTCTCGTTGTCACCAACCACTCCTTACCACCATAAGTTCATGGGAGATTGTTTCGGAATCTGGGATCCGGACCTCAACGACCTTGACCGCCAATATCTTGATTGAATACGCAACTGAAGCGTAATCAAAGCTGCAACAGACATGTTCGAGCGATACGCTCGAGAAAACAAGGCCACGCAGCCTGAGAATTTCCGCCACAACGTTACACAACACAGAAACGGATTCTCACAGCTATCCAACAAGACAGAGCTGATCGTACATCACGTACAACACACAAATCTTCAGGATAGGAAATATTTCAAGGGAGGGAAGTCTCTACAGACAGTCTAACTCAGAAAAAAAAATCCAGAATCAAGAAAACAAGAAGATCTGGGCCGGTGCAGGACACGTCTAGGCAAGAGAAAAGAATGTAAGCAGAGGGCTGAGTGCGGAGTCTCAACACCTATAGGCGATGAGAAAGAACTTTGTGGAGAACAGCAAGTGAGCTCGGGGCTTTATTGTGAATTCTGCTACTGGGAAGGCCGGTCGAAGGCTCGTCTCGAAGGGGTGGGTGGGGAGAGGCGTAGGATGGGCCGCGCCGCACACCACCCTCACCCCCTGCATCTAACACCCACGCCTTACTCGCGGTGAACTTGGAGGCAGGTAGGTGTAGGGTCAAGCGACTCCGAGACGGAATCGTCACCGTTCTTTTCCTTCGCCAAAATTCTGATCTACCTGTGATGACGTTACATCCCGGCCCCCCTCGGCAAGGCAATTATATAATAATAGAAGAGGGTGGGCTGGGTAACGGAAGAGGGTGGGCTGGGCGGGTAGAAAGGAAGGGGCGGCAACTGGCCAAAGTAAACCAACAACGAGCTGCACACCATTTATTGGACCTGCTTTTGTGCGGGGTAAAGCCCCAGGCCGCGGGCTTTACGGAGCGTAAAGACATGCTCTTTTCTTTATTTTGTTGGGTTGTGATACCCGGTGGGTACTTTTTCTCTTGTGGAAATTGTTCGGTATAACATGAAAAAAATGGGTGACATTCCCAGAAATGGAATGCCTGCTTTTGATGGAATGCTCACTACTAGTGGATGTTCCATTTTTTGAAGCACCCCAAGGGAAGAAAAACTTCATGAAAAGTTATTTCATGTCCACCCACCATCCATGCCTAGCTGTGCACTGGTAGCTGTTGATTCTCTCTGGCTGCTGTAATTAGCCTAGTGTTTTTTCTGGATTATTGTTTGTAGCTGATCATCCTTAGGAAGATGTGAAAAAAGTGGTGACCATCCCTAGGTAGGTTTAGCCAAATCTGGCAGTAGACCAGATGTGAACTAAAAATGTTTAGTTATCCTTTTATATTTTTGGCTATGCACTGAAAACCAAATAAAGAAATCTGATGATTTTTACTATCACTTCTGCCTGTAGAAAACCTCCAAAAATCACTTCAATTTCAAAAATTTCCCCAATAAAAAACTAAGACTGAATCAGCTGAAGTGTCACTCATGAATAGGCTATGTAACTATTACCCAACAAAGAGGACCCTTGTGAGGGGGGAGACAGAGCTGAGCATTGGATCCAAATTCTGAGAACATCCGCATTGAAATTCCTTAAGTTTCACCTAAAGAATCAGTAGGGAAAAACCACCCATCACTGAACACTTTCCAAAAAAAAATTCATTTCTTAATCAAATTGAGTCATTTTTGTGTCATTGGAAGTGCAAAGTGGAGGGCTACAAATGTCTTTTAGTGTCAGAAGTAAAGGACCCACACCCAAAACACAGGAAGAGGATGAGTGATAGTTGGCTTCAAAAAATCTGAAAACACAATTCCACACCCACTCTAGTTTTCACCCCATATCTTTCTCATTTTTAGTTTGTTTTGTAATTAAAAACTTCATGGGTGCACCAACCAGGGCTTTACAAAACTTCTTTGTATTCCAAAAGCAAAGATGCAATGATGAAAGATCTTAAGCTCAAGATCTTGATGTATTTTAATGCACTCATCATTGAATACTAAACCCCATTTCACCAAACACTCCATACGTTGCCCATTCATTTATCGAATTGAGCATTCTTTTTGACAGTGGGAGCACTATGTGGAGGGTTACAAATTCTCTTTCAGCTTCAGAAGTTGAGGAACACAATGTGTGAGGATTCAACCTCCTTTGACTTCTGAAGTGCTCTCTCACCGGCATATGTACCCTAGAATTTTATTTTTTAAAGGGATGACTGTGATTCCTCTGAGAGGAGAGGAGGCATCTTACATGTTAGGAATGCGAAACCTTACGCATGAGGTGCCAGCCTCTGTTTAGGCAGATGTGTTACTGGGCAGGGTGAACCAGCACGCATGTTGGTACCTTTGCCTTTTTGAGTGAGGCCTCTTAGTGGCCATACTAAGAGCGAGGAAAATATTAGATTTGGACTGAGAGATCTGTGCGTAGGATACTTGTAATGTTTAATCATGGGATAATTTAAATGAATTTGGGGATTTTCCCTTGATTCACCCAAGGCATATATTACTGAGGGTAAAGCGCCGTCCACAAAAGCGAGAAAGTTCTACCGATCCTTTATCTTACAGCTGGAAAGAACAAGATCTACATGTTTGAAAAGTTACTCCCCAGATGAGAAAACGCTGCGCAATTTTGGCATTCCCTGAGCTTTTATAGCATACAAAAGCCCTTTCACACTAGGTATTTGGCACATACGCTGAGCAGGTGCAGAAATGGACAAAACCAACTACCATAGTAGATTCATGTGAAACAAATAAATAAAGCTACTAATTTCAGCCTCTCATCCTCTGCAGTCAAACAATTTGCCCCTGAAACACATGTAGGCGAGTAGGTGAATCATGCATGATGCGTCTGTCCATTGGTTTGTTTATCTGTTTCTTGGGTCCATTTCTTGGAGTTTAGTTGGAGATTTGACCACAGGATTTTAGGTGAGACAGAAGAGCTGAAAAAGGTATTTCTAGTTTGACAATTAAGGTTGATTCTATTTGGAATGCCTGTTTCTATTTTGTTGGGATTGATCTGGCCACAAGAAGATCAAGAAGATGGACCACTTTTTTATCCCTTAAAGGGCCTAAGAAGCCAAATCTGGTTTGAAACAAGCAGCTCATTGCGTAATGGCTCTGCCCAATGTTATATGAACATGATAATATTGTATTCCAAAGGCCAGCTCCTTAAGAAGGAAAATAAAAAATCTTTAGGAGTATTTTATTTTTCAAAATTAGTTTATTGTTTGGGAGGCCCGTGCAAAACCAGCCAAGGTATTACAAGGTACTACAAGGTACTACAGTATATGGAATGTTTGGAATCTAACATTTTGAAAATTCAAATGTTTGAATTTTGATGTGTGAATACTGAAAGCTAAAAACGAAAATTTGTATTTGAAATGTTTTGAATCTAAAATTTTGAGAGCTAAAATGTTTGAATTGGGATGTGTGAATACTTAAAGCTGAAAACTAAAAATTGAAATTTGAAATCTCTATGTGAAGCATTTGGAATATGAAATTTTGAAAACTAAAATGTCTAAATTTGGATGTGTGAGTATTGAAATTTGAAATCTCTTTGTGAAACATCTAGAAGGAATTTGAAAATTTGAAAACTGAAATGTCTAAAGACTAAAAACTGAAATGTTTGAATACTAAAAACTAAAAACTAAAATGTTTAAATATTGAAAACTAAAAACTGAAATGTTTGATCCAAACATGCTACCCATATTAAAATGCCCAATTTATGAATCAAATGGCATGTTAGTAGAAAACAAGCACCATCCCCAAAATTCTTTCATCTACCTGTAGTTGAAAAAATAGCTATGTTTTCTTGGGATCAATGTGTTTGTTAAATACCATCTAGTTATAGCAATATAAGGTACACAAATGCTACTGCATGTAGATGTGCATCATTCTACACCGTACATGACAAGGTGCTACTCCCACTCCATGGGCTTAGCTATAGTGGGTGTCTAATTTAAACTTTGGGAAGATAGTTAAAAGCAACACATGTACTTGTACACCAAATGTTGATCAGTATATACCATTGTTATGATTTGCAATAGTTTTGTCTTCTAAAAATCAAAAAAGTTGCCAAAAAATCCCAACACTAAAATGAAGATTGTGAAGTGCCATCAACCAAAACAAGTACACCCTAAACAACCATAAGCATGATTGTAGAAGTACTTATTGATGGTTTTTTGACTTTCATGTCAGGATTGGAAAATATAATAATGAAAACATAATCAATACTAGAATTCCTTCCTCTTCTTCAATTACTTGTTATGTACATGTCACCACAAAAGGTAAAATTTCAAGATAATACCAAATTTTGGGACAATAAATGGATGCAACAAAATAAATGGAGAGAGAGATGTCACCATAATGGGACATTGAAGACAACAAAGAAGACCAAGTACATGTCAAATGTCCATGGAACCAGAATGGGTCTAAAGAAGAAGCCCACCAGGGAACGGGCCACCATGGTGTTGTAAATGACCAAATCTCCAAACAAATAGAGTTGTGTATGCATCAAAACACCCAATCCCCATCACCGATACTAAAATCAAGCATATTAACCTCTCTAAAATAGATGGAAAACATTAATACCCATATGCCATAAGGACACTAAGATTAATTTTCATTCACAATCAAGACTATATTTTCAAAACCCTTACATTTGTTAAGATCCATGAACTCTACACCAAAAAATCATGTAGTTCAAAATCAATCTCATGCACAAAAATTGAATCTTGTTCCACAGCAACTATTTAAATTATGTATTGGAATGGTATTTACAATCAAAGTTGTATAAAAAATTATAATTCCCCATTGGTTAAAGAAAAGGCCTTATAACCAAAAAACTTTGTCTTAATAGTAGTGACAGTGGACTAAAGCATACATCTTCCATTTAATGATAATTGGAAATGGCAATAACATTGAATATGTTTACAAAAGACTAGTCATTTGTAGCTCAATGCCATTATTTTCTCATCAAACAAGTTGCACCATGAACAATTGGCAGATGATTTGTTAGGAAACAATGCATGAAATAATTTTCAGATTCTATGCAAATTGTTGTTATAGAACTGCATGCAACATTTCAAAGTGATCAAACCAGCAGAAACATGACATTTCTAAACAACACATTCACATTAATAAAAACTAACTTTATTTTCAAACCGAATGAAGGCATTTGCAATGGTTATTGCCTCTAGCATGAACGTCACTATTACAAAGCTGCACAAAAAAGTTGGATTCACTATTACCAATTGCAACAAACATAAAATATTTCCCATTGATCTCATCTTGTGACTCTTAGTGATGCACTCCCAACTCCTTGAAAGACTCAAATGTGAGTCTAAGTGAAAGACAACGGAAGGGGGAGGATTCGAGGCATGCTCCCTAACTCACAACACTTTGAGGGGTAAAGGGGCATGTTGGAGCTCCGAGATGGGATTAGGAAGAGTTGGCAAGCTTCACTCATTCACACAAGCTTGCACACAACCCACACAAGGTGGTTAGTGCATAGTTGGAACACCTTTGGTGCTAGGACGAGCCACGGGCAACACGGACACACAAGACTCACCACGGCCTAGACTTGGGGGAAGCCACCACCTTCCCCCTTATAATATACTCTACACCTCTCCACGGGGGCTACATCCAAATGGCTTTTCTTTCCCGGGACTCCCACGTGGGAGTCCCGAAATCGTGCCAGCTAGGACTCCCGCGACTTTGGAGCCGCATAACTTTGCGAACAGACCTCGGATCGAGGTGCAGTTTGAAGCAAAATTGTAGCTCTCGTCAAGAGCTTTCCAACATATGTCGCACGTCATCTGCAGCCAAGTAAATTGGGTTGATTCCCGACTTTTTCTGGTCGGGAGTCAAACTGGTAGTTTGACTCCCGGCCCTTCTTTTGGCCATAACTTGTGTTTCAGATGTCCAAATGAGCAATGCAAGCCCATTTTAGATATTTAAGTTCCAAGAGCTTTCCAATGATATAAAGAACGTCACAAGCCATTGAGTTTTGACCCCTCAAATCGCTCTCTGAAGTTTTGGGAGTCCACCGGGACTCCATCTCCCAAAGTGGGAGTTGCCTTGGGAGTGTGGGGGTTCACTCCCTCACACTTTCCTACACTCCCGGGAGTATGTGATGTGATTCCCGGGCTTCCTTTTGACCCGCACCCTTGCAACCCCTTTGCTTTGGTCGCAAGCCCAAAGCTAGGGTTGCAACACTTAACGTGGACCCATCATTTTAATCAACATTTAGTACAAATGACAACCATGAAAGGTGCCACATTTTGACAACATTATATAGAGAGAT
>Ga0116230_10000853_pt1 | contig 27703 bp, 20 predicted proteins | sample S1TSphfallax_3_FD_88678 | JGI IMG/M metagenome (GOLD analysis project Ga0116230, IMG submission 88678) | Host-associated microbial communities from peat moss isolated from Minnesota, USA - S1T2_Fd - Sphagnum fallax MG | ecosystem: Host-associated > Plants > Peat moss > Unclassified | place... | reverse complement strand
CACCCTCGACTGCATGAACCCGTGGTACGAGCCGGACAGCAGTTTCGACTATGACGATGCCGTATACATTCCCGACTACGCCGACGCTTATTCTCACCTTGAACTTTGAAAGGCTGATCGCATGACGGACCGCAAAGAACCGACGCACACCGCATACGGACGGCAGCGCATTGGCAGAAGGCATAGCCAGTGGCTTGAGATAGGAACGGCGCGACTGGACGCGAGTGGAGACATTCATGTCTTTCTTAATCGCACACCGATAGGCGGCTTCGATGGTTATACCTATCTGGCGCGGATTGGCGCGCAACCGCCGCAGTCCGATCCGGATCGGCCAGAGCAGGACCCTGATGACGGATGAGGTCGCATACACGAGTATGCATTGCGCATTGTGTGAAACGTGCCGTGAAACTACCGAAAGTTGTTGACGTGAAATTCATGGCCTGATTACATAAGCGCGCTGAGAGACGAGTTGCGTTGGTGAAGCGCCTTTCCGAAGTGCCGTGCCTCCTGCCTTATAAATCTCGCCTTGGTGTTCCCGGTTCGCCGCTGCGTTTGACACCTCAAGTTTAGAGGGGATGATGGGTAGAAGACGCTCTTGTCTTTTGTTGTTGTGGGCCACGATCACAATCATTGCGTCTGCAACTGACGTAGCTTTCGCTGACAGTACTGCGGAAATAGCCCCCGCACATAAAGTTGGAGAAACATTCCGCGATTGCTCCAATTGCCCGGAGATGGTGGTTATCCCTGCGGGAAGTTTCCTTATGGGATCATCATGGGACGATGTGGCTCGCGATGTTAGAGAAGCCGACGTCAGGTATAAGGAACACGTCAATGATAAGACGAGGGAATGGGTCTCGCCCTTGATGTATTTGCAAAATCTTCATCCGAACGACGAAATGCCGCAACACGAGGTCCATATCGCGCAGTCCTTTGCTTTCGGAAAATATCCCGTAACGCGCGGGGAATTTGCCGTATTCGTGCAGGAAACGGGGTATCAGCCCAAGGGGGTTTGTCCCTTTGTTGTGTTGAATCCTTCACCTGCTGAATTCAAAAAAGCCCGGGAAACGAGCTGGCAAAATCCCGGATTCGACCAAACCGACCGGGATCCCGTCGTGTGCGTGACTGTGCATGACGCCGAAGCCTATGTCGCATGGCTGAACACTAAGGTAAAAAATCCGGCATCGACCAAGGGAACGGGCCCCTACCGCCTGCCGAGCGAGGCGGAGTGGGAATACGCCGCGCGCGCGGGCACGCGAACCGCCTATTGGTGGGGCAATTCGATCGGATCGAATAACGCCGTTTGTGATGATTGTGGCAGCCGGTGGGACAGCAAAACGACGGTGCCGGTCGGCAGCTTCAAACCCAATCCGTTTGGCCTCTACGATGTGCATGGCAACGTATTTGAGTGGATGGCGGATTGTAAGCATAAGGGTTATTCCGGCGCTCCAACCGATGGCAGCGCATGGACGACAGAGGATTGTAAAAGCCGCGTCATACGAGGCGGTTCCTGGAGGTCTAATCAGATATCATTGCGTTCCGCTGCTTCGGGTTTTCTCGAATTAGACGACAGCGCCAATTACGTCGGTTTTCGCCTAGCGCGGACGCTGCAATAAACCGCCAGCTACTGAGCATGCTAATCAAGCAAACCTCACCCTGTAACTGAAGAAGGAAAACAAAATGTCCGCGACAACCGATGCAATTAAACTCTTGAATGACTTTATCTCTGTTGCCGATGCAATCCCGCCTTGTATTCCGAATGGAGGAACCAAAGACGAAGCTACGGCTTTGCAACAAGCGATAGAAACGCTTGGTGTTGATATAACTGGTGAAAACGGAATTCTCGCCAATAACCCTCAGTTCCAGGCGGCAGCCAATCTCTTTGGCATGTACACATCGCTGACTTCCCTTCAGACCAATGCCAATAATTTGGTGGCGGCCTTTGGTCCTACCGGCACAACGCTGGACAAAGCCTCAGCTCTTACAGGTGTCATATCGAACCTCGCCGCATTGGCTCAGGGAACGGCAGAGATCGCAGAAATTCCCGCTGCAGCAACCGGGGGAGAAGCGACTTTGCCGCTGACCGGGTTTGCAGCGGCCTGTGCCGCTGTAAAACTTGCCGCAACCGGGACGCAGTTTGCCATCGATGCTCTTAACGAGGGATATTTTGCCGCCGTCGATCAGGGAAATAATATCGGCCCCGTACAAAATTTCACCATTGCCGTAGCCTGGGATATAAATGCCGAATATACGGTGAATGTTATCCCCCTTTCCGGCGGGAATTTGAGCGCCACGATAACAAACGTGACCGAAGGGAGTGTAAATCTATCTCAATCGCCTAACGAGCAACTGGTGGCTAGCATTTCCGGCAATATCGGCAGCAATACCGCTCCCATGGCCTATGTAGCCGGAGCGGATGTCACGGTTGGGGCCAGCACCACCGGCACAATCCAGGGTTCCGACGATACTATAACTGTCGGGAGTTCTGCTCAGATCGCAATCACCGGTTACGATAACAAAATTACAACCGGCGCTGGAGATGCAATAACGGCAGAGGATTCGAATGTTACGCTCCCATCCAATACTTTGATAACCCTCAGCGGCTCCCAGCTCAACGTCTACGGGGTGAATTCCTCCGGGACAACCCTCACGCTTCCCTTCCAGAATTACACCAACGTGACTGTTGTGAACCCCGGCGATGGTGGGCTGGTGGCTTACAACGTGCCGACTAGCGGTTCGGGAACGGTTACGATCAATGGAACGCCCATCCCCGTGTCAGGACTAGGCGAGGCTGTAAACATTCAAGATATCGCATGCGCTCCAGGGGTGTCGCCCGACCAGGTTATTGCCGATCTTGTGACGCGACTCGGCGATCCGTTGACAGCTGCACAATGGGATCAGGACTACATCGACTACCTGAACCCCACCGGCACAAGATACACCGTCAGTGGCTCGGTATCGGGTACGCACGACACGTTCACGATTTCGTCATCGTCATCGCCGGGCGCATCGGTGACGGGGGTGTCGGGCTATACCAACATCCTCGATGTCGCAGGCGACATCACCCAGGATTCGATCAGCAACATCCAGCAGGTGAACATCGAAGGCGCACTGACGATGACTGCGGCCGAGTGGAGCACATTCGCGGGTCTCGGAGGTCTCGGTGGTGCCATTACCGTGGCTTCGTCAGGAACGTTCTCGCTCTCAGGGACGACGGGGGACGTATCGTCTCTGACGGCGGAAGACTGGGGCGGCACGACACTCACCGGCAACAACACCAGCGGCCAGACACTCACCGCCAGCCTCTTCGGCAACGACACGCTGAACGCGGGCAACGGCGGCGGTACGCTCGTGGCGGGCGAGGGCGTGGATACACTCAACGGCGGCACAAGCGGCGATGCGTTCTATGCAGATTACGGACTTGCGGCGGGGTCATCCGTCACAGGCCGCGGCACGGGCAATATCCTCTACGCCTACTACGGATCGCAGAACGTCGACATCAGCGGCGCGACGGTGACAGGCATCCAGACGCTTGAAGCTAACAACATCACCCTTAATGCAACCGAGCTTGCGGGTTTCAGCACGGTCGTCCTTGCAGGAGCCGGCCTTACCCTCAATGCAAAGGGTGCGGGCAGCTATTCGCTGGCCGGGGTAAGTTCGGGCAGCGGCCTTGCCATGAATACCGATGCGACCGACAATCAGAACCTCACCGGCGACAATCAGGGTTACAACGAACTGAAGGCCGACAACAGCTCCGGCGACGACGACCTGACGGTGAGCGACACTTCCGGCAGCACCGGCAACAATACGCTCAGCGCGCAGAACACCACCGGCGACGATACGCTCACGGCGGGCAGCGGTGCGAACGACATACTCAACGTCAACAGCAGTTTCGGCAACGATACGTTGACGGCTGGCAACGGCAACAACGATCTCCTTGAGGCGCAGAACAGTCTTGGCAACAACAGTCTGACGGCGGGCAACGGCAATAACGATACCCTGAACGTCAACGGCAGCAGCGGAAACAACACGCTGACGGCGGGCAACGGCAATAACTATATCCTCGAAGCGCAGAACAGCGCCGGAAACAACACTCTGAACGCGGGTAGCGGAAACAACACACTGGATGCCACCGGCAGCACCGGCACCAACACCTTCAATGGCGGCAGCGGCAGCGACACCGAGATCGCCGGTCTCGGCGTCAGTATCATGAACGGCAGCACGGCGGGTGGCACGACGTTCGATGTGGCCAGTGGCCTGGAGGCAGGTTCGAGCGTCACCGGCTACGGCACGGGCAATACTCTCAACGCCTCGGGCAACCTCAGCGCCGCGACGATCTCGGGGGTGCAGACGCTCGACATAAGCGGCAGCGTTACGCTGACGGCGGCGCAGCTGGCCGGGATCGCCACGCTCGATCTGACCGGCACCGGCGTCACGGCGACGGCCTCCGGCGCGGGAACCTTTTCGTTCAGTCCCATTACCGACGATGACCTGACGGTGATCGCCGATCCGACGGCGAGCGATACTCTCATCGGCGGTTATTATGTCACGTCCATCGACGCCGACGATACGTCCGGCAACGACACGCTGGATCTGGGAAGCACAATGGGAGGCCTTACGGCTTCGGCACGTTACAGCACCGGCAACGATACGCTCACCGTGGAGGCGAGCTATGCCTTGGGGGATATCCTGGATATCACCGGCAGCACAGGCAACGATACCTTGAGCGCGGGCAACGACGATACGCTTATTGCCACCGGCAGCAGCGGCAACGATACGCTCTCGGCCACCGGCTACGAGAATACTTTCTATGCCGGCAACGGCGTGGACACGATCACCGGTGGTGTCGGCGAGAATGACTTTATTTTCACGTCACGGGCCGCGGCGGGAACGACGGTCACGGGTGGCACGGACGGCTACGACGACCTCGATGCCGAGACGACCGATATTTCGGGTGCGACCCTCACGAACGTTGTGACGCTCGTCGACTATAGCGCTTCCTTGACGCTGACCGGCGCGGAATTCAACGGCTTTACAACGTTTGTGAATGGATATGGCTCCGGCGCGACACTGGTTGTCGTCGGCAGCGGCACCTACAGTATGAGCGGCAAGACTGTGGTCGGCTCGGCATTCACTCTTGTCACCGATTCCGGCAGCACGGTCACCGGCAACAACAGCAACGGCCAGGTTTTGTACGCCGCCGCGACCGGCACCTCCACCGTGGATGCGGGCACCGGCACCGGCGATGTCCTCTACGCCGAAGGCGGCACCGATACGCTCAACGCGGGCAGCGGCGGCGATACGCTTTACGACGGCACGGGTACCGCGACCCTCAACGGCGGCTCCGGAGCCGATACGTTTTATGTCAGCAATCCGATGGGCGGCACGACGGTGAATGCCGGGACCGGCGATACCGTCTATGTCTCCGGCAACACGGGGAGCGGCGCGGTGACGGACACGATCAACATGTCCGGCGGCACACTCTATGTCGGTGCCGGTGCCGATGCGGATATCTACGGCTCGAACAACACGATCATCACTTCCAACAACAGCGCCGTAGGCTCGCACAATGGCGGCGACAATACCGTTTCGGAAGGCGACAGTTCCGGCGTCTGGCTGCTCGACGACGGCGGTGACACCGTCGATGCGGGCACTGGCGACTATATCTTCGTTTCCGGCAACGGCACGGGAGACGAGGACAACGTCGTCAACATTTCGGGCGGCAGCGTCGATATCCAGACCAATACGCAGACGGATGTGTTCGGATCGAACAACTCGATCACCGTCGGCGCGAACGATCTGGCGGGCGCTCATAGCGGCGACGACAATACGGTCACAATCGCCGACAACGTTGCGTTCTGGCTCAGCGACAGCGGCGGCAGCACGGTGACCGGTGGCACAGGGGATTATGTGTCGGTCTCCGGCAACGGCACAAACGGCGACGACAATATCGTGAACACATCGGATAGCGACATCGCCATCGACAACGACACGCAGGCCGATGTTGTTGGGGCCGGAAATTCGATAAGTGTCGGCACGGATAGCGTGTCGGGTGTGAACGGCAACGACAATACGATCAGCCTTGGGTCAGGCACCTACTACTGGGTGAATGGCGGCACAGGCAACACGGTTACGGCGTCCAGCTACAACACCGTGACCGTCGGCGGCGGTTTGGGCGTAACGCTGGATGGCGGCGGCAACGATTCCTATGAGTTTGGCTCGACCTTCGCAGCGAGCACGATCGACAACAACGCCAGCGGCGGGCTGACGGCGGCCAATGGCGTTCTCGGTTTCGGTTCCGGCATCTCGGACGAAAGCCTCTGGTTCAAGGAGAGCGGCAACAATCTTCTGATCGATCTGTTGGGAACGACCGACCAGATCACCGTCGACAACTGGTTCGGCAGCAATGCAGGCGCGCAGCTCTCGGAGATCGATGCGGATGGGCTGAAGCTGACCACACAGGTCGCGTCACTGGTCTCGGCCATGGCGACCTATGCCGCGGCCAACTCGGGCTTCAACCCGCAGACGGCGACGAGCATGCCGACGAACACGACGCTGCAAAATGCCATAGCGGCTTCGTGGCATAGCTGATGTATGGGCCGGAGCCGATCTGAACCACAAGGTCTGCGATGAAGTTCCGTATCCGGTTTTGGGGAATGGTGGCGGTTGCCGGGCTCGTCATGCCTGGGTATGCGCAGGCCGAAACCCTCGAACAGGTTCTGGTTCAGGTCTACGAGACCAATCCGACCTTGCTCGCCGAGCGCGCGAAGCTGCGCGAGACGGATGAGCAGGTATCGCAGGCGCTCAGCAACTGGCGACCGGATATCGAGGCGACGGCCAATGCAGGCGTCAGCAACCAGGCCGTTCACGATCCAGCTTCCGCACCCATACCTTCTTCTTCCACCGGCCTCACGCCGCGCACCACCGGGCTGCAGGTGACGCAGCCCTTGTTCCGGGGATTCCGCACCGTCTCGCAGACGCGCGCCGCCGAAAAGCAGGTGATGGCCGAGCGCGCCAATCTGCAGCTGACGGAGCAGAAGCTTTTTCTCGACACCGGTACGGCCTTTCTCGATGTCGTTCATGACGAGGCGCTGGTTGCCCTCGACCGCGATAACGAGCGCGTTCTCCATGACGAACTGGACGCAACGCGTGAACGTTTCAGGCAGGGCGATGTCGGCACCACGGATGTCCACCAGGCGGAATCCCGGCTGAAGCGCGCCGAGGCCGACCGTCTCAAGGCCGAAGGCGATCTCGACCGTCATCGGGCCGATTACGCCCGCCTTACCGGCGATATGCCGGGGACGCTGCAGCCGCCGCATCTGGAACTGGGCGATGCGACGAGCCTCGACGAAACGCTCAATCTCGCCAGGAAGCAGAATCCCAACATTACGGCCGCCAGCGAGAATTACGAGGAAGCCGAGGCCGAGATCGATCTCAACAGGGGCAGCCTTCTGCCCGAAGTCGATCTGATCGGCTCGACGCAGAAGCAATGGGACCAGAGCACCTATATTCCGGGGCGGCAGGATTCGTCGCAGGTGCTCGTGCAGGTCACCATGCCGCTCTACAAGACCGGCGCGGACTATTCCCGCACCCGCGCCGCCGAGCAGAAATCCACCGAGATGCGTATGAAGCTTGAAGAAGCGCGCCATCAGGCTTACGAGGATGCCACCAATGGCTGGCATGGGCTTGAGATCGCCCGCAACACTCTGATGGCGGACCAGGGCGAGCGGGACGCCGCCGACCTTGCCCTTAAGAATGTCCGTGAAGAGGCCAAGGCCGGAACCCGCACGACGCTCGATGTCCTCAATGCCGAGCAGGAGCTGATCGACGCCCGAACCGCCGTCATTCAGGCGGAGCACGATATCACGCTCGCCATTCTGCAGATACGTTCGGCCACCGGCCTTCTGACCGCCGATGCCCTGAAGCTCCCCGTCAATCTCTACGATCCCGGAAAGCATTACGAGACGGCGCGTAGCCAGTGGATCGGCTTCTCGGACGACGACGACAGCGGGCCTTCTCCGGATCGCTAGCGTTCATGGATCAGGCAGCCTCACCAGAAACCCTGAAAGCATCGCCCGTTACCGGACTCGCATCCTTTGTCCTGCTCCTGCGCTTCCATGGCATCGCCGCCGATCCGGCGCAGCTGACGCATAAATTCGGGGGCGCGGCCTTCGGCACGACCGAGATGCTCCGCTGCGCGAAGGAGTTCCAGCTCAAGGCGCGCGTGATCGAAAGCAAGTGGGAGCGCTTGCCGGATACGCCGCTACCGGCGATTGCCCGGATGAAAGACGGCACCTTCGTTATTCTCGGCAAGCTGTCCGGCGATACGGTTCTGCTTCAGGACCCGGCGATCAACCGTCCGCAGATTCTGTCACGGGCCGAGTTCGAGGGCCGCTGGAGTGGCGAATTGCTGCTCATGACACGCCGGGCCGGACTCGGCGAATTGTCGCGGAGCTTCAATATCAGCTGGTTTCTGGGCGCGATGCATAAATACCGCCGTTTGCTCGGCGAGGTTCTGATTGCGTCCTTCTTTCTGCAACTGTTCGCGCTCGTCACCCCGCTGTTCTTTCAGGTGGTTGTCGACAAGGTGCTGGTGCACAGGGGCCTCACGACGCTCGATGTGCTGGTGTTCGGCTTCATCACCGTCGCCATATTCGAGAGCGCGCTGACGGCGCTCCGGACTTACGTCTTTTCCCACACCACCAGCCGCATCGATGTCGAGCTGGGTGCCCGGCTGTTCAGGCATCTTGTCGCCCTGCCGATTGCGTATTTCGAGGCGCGGCGCACGGGCGACAGCGTGGCGCGGGTGCGGGAACTTGAAAATATCCGCAACTTCCTCACCAGCTCGGCGCTGACGCTGGTTATCGACCTGTTCTTCACCTTCGTCTTCCTTGCCGTTATGGCATGGTATTCGCCGTTCCTGACAATCCTCGTTATTGCCTCGTTCCCGTTCTATATCGCCATCTCCATGGCGGTGACGCCGGTGTTTCGCCGCCGTCTCGACGAGAAGTTCAATCGGGGTGCGGAAAATCAGGCTTTCCTGGTCGAGAGCATCACCGGCATCGAAACGCTCAAGGCCATGGCGGTCGAGCCGCAGATGCAGCGCCGCTGGGAAGAGCAACTGGCGGGCTATGTGAAGGCCAGTTTCCGCGTTCTCAACATCGGCAACTGGGCGAGCCAGGGCGTGCAGCTTGTGAGCAAGCTGGTGACGGCCGCCATTCTCTTTTTCGGTGCGAAGGCCGTGATCGACGGCGACATGACCGTCGGCGAGCTGATCGCCTTCAACATGCTGGCGGGGAAAGTGTCGCAGCCGGTGCTGCGGCTTGCGCAGGTCTGGCAGGATTTTCATCAGGCGCGTCTATCGGTCGCAAGGCTCGGCGATATTCTCAATACCCGCACGGAACCGGGCTTCACGCCGGGCCGCACGGCTTTGCCCGCGATCAAGGGCGCTGTCGGCTTCGAGCATGTCACATTCCGCTATATTCCGGATGGCCCGGTCATTCTGCATGACGTCTCTCTTTCCCTGCCGCCCGGTCAGGTTTTGGGCATTGTCGGTCCTTCAGGTTCCGGCAAATCGACGCTGACGAAGCTCGTGCAGCGTCTCTATGTGCCGGAAAGCGGACGTGTGCTGGTCGACGGCGTCGATCTGGCGGCTGTCGATACCGCATGGCTCCGGCGGCAGGTCGGGGTGGTTCTGCAGGAGAATGTTCTCTTCAACCGCTCGGTGCGCGACAATATCGCGCTTGCCGATCCCGGTATGCCGACCGAACGCGTCATCCAGGCGGCGAAGATGGCCGGGGCGCATGAATTTATCCTCGAACTGCCGCAGGGCTACGACACGCATGTGGGCGAGCGCGGCTCGAACCTCTCCGGCGGCCAGAGGCAGCGTATCGCCATCGCCCGCGCCCTGATCGCCGATCCGCGCATTCTCATCTTCGATGAGGCCACCAGCGCCCTCGATTACGAGAGCGAACGCATCATCCAGGAGAATATGCGCCGCATCGCGCAGGGCCGTACGGTCATCATCATTGCGCACCGGCTCTCGGCGGTACGGAACTGTCATCGCATCATCACGATCGAGAAGGGCCGGATCGTCGAAGACGGCCATCACGACGAGCTGGTTAAGACCGACGGGCGTTATGCCTCTCTCCTCCGGCTTCAGGGAGGGCTGCATGTCGCTCCGGCAAACAGCGCTTAAGAAGTGGATTCCGGCAGCGTGGGATCGCACACAGGAAGCGGCGGACTGTATCCAGCGCGAATCCGAAAAGCTCTGGCGGCGTATAGAGCCATGGCTCGACAAGCCCGATCCGGAAACCGAGTTTCTTCCGGCGGCGCTTGAGGTCATCGAAACCCCGGCCTCGCCCGCCGGGCGCGTGATTGCCGGAAGCCTGATCGCGTTCTTCGTGATCGCGTTGCTATGGGCCTGTATCGGCTCGGTCGATATCATCGCGACGGCATCGGGCAGGATCGTGCCGACGGGTCGCAGCAAACTCATCCAGCCTTTCGAGACCGGCGTCGTTCACGCCATTCATGTGCAGGACGGTCAGCAGGTGAAGGCAGGCGATGTGCTGATCGAGATCGATTCCACCATCAGCGAAGCCGAACGCGACAGGTTGCAAAAAGAATATATGACCGCCGCACTGGATGCCGCCCGGCTGAAAGCCTCGCTTGGCACGGCTGATAATCCGGAAGATGATTTTGTCGCTCCCGATAATGCTCCGCCCGATCAGGTCGCTTTGCAAAAATCACTGCTTGTCAGCCAGGTCGCCGAAATCAGAGCCAAACTGGCCGGACTCGACCGGCAGATCGCGCAATATGAAGGCAATCTCGCCGCCGTGCAGTCCACCATCACCAAGATCACCGGCTCATTGCCTTATCTCGAAAAGAAAGCCAAAGCGCGGCAGTCGCTTGCCGACCGGCAGATCGGCTCGAAGATGGACGCTTATTCGGCGCAGCAGGACCTTGTCGAGCATCAGCAGGAGCTGAAAGTGCAGCAGGGGCGGCTTGATGAAGCCACGGCCCAGGTGGCTTCGCTAAAGGAGCAGCGCGAACAGGCCGAAGCCGAATACAAGCACAAAAACCTCGACGATCTGACGCAGGCCGGGCAGAAGGCTTCAAGCCTGCATGAACAATATATCGAGGCTACGAAGAAATACCGGCTGCAGACGCTTGCTTCACCCGTCGACGGCACGGTGCAGCAGCTTGCCGTACACACCGAAGGTGGCGTCGTGACCCCCGCCCAGACACTCATGGTGGTTGTGCCAGCCGACAGCCGCCTTGAGATCGAGGCCATGGTGCCCAACAGGGATATCGGCTTCGTGCGTGAAGGACAGGACGTTGCGATCAAGATCGACACCTTCAATTACACGCGCTACGGCCTGTTGCACGGCAGGGTCGTATCTGTGTCGCAGGACGCCATCACCCGCGATAAACCGGCGGACAAGAGCGACAACAAACGGCAGGCCGGCTCCGAGGACGACAGCAGCGAGCCAAAGGGACAGGAGCTGGTTTATTCGGCGCGGATATCGCTCGACCGCGCGCGGATGGAGATCGACGACCGCACCGTGAATCTCGAACCCGGGATGGCCGTCACCGCCGAGATCAAGACCGGCTCACGGCACATCATCAGTTATCTTTTGTCACCCCTTGGCCGCGCAGGACATGAAGCATTGAGGGAGAGGTAAGCCGTTGATCGTTGCGTCTTCTATACGGCGATCCGCCCTAACCAAGAAGAAGAGCCTTATGAATATCTGCGTGAAAGACAAAACTGACGCTGCGGCCAGATTTCGGCGTCCTCCCCATACGGACTCACTGCCGGAACAGGCTCAGAGCAGCGCAAGAGACCCGAATATTCAGCCCCAGCACTCAATTAAATTGGGATAAGGGAGAGCGCACCTAAAGGCTAAAGGGTTTAGATGGTCTCGTGATGTGGGCCATGGCTCGCTGCTCACGTTGTTGTGCATCAAACAGTAAGCCGTTTCTAGCGTCCAGGGCAACTGCCTGACTCGCTGTCAATCCGTCATAACGACTGGCTTGGCGGGTCGTCCTCTTACTTACGTCCGGTTCTCTCATACATATTGTCTGAGTTATTGTCATAGCCAAGTCCTTTAATAAAGGTTGCAAATAATAAATGTGGCGAACTTACTCGCGTACTCTAAACCAAAGAACATGAAACTAAAAGGCTATTGGTTGATAAAAAGGGTGATGTTTGTGGAGCGAAACGTCCCACTTGGAATAATCGGGTCACATAATCCAATATCTCGGTGTCGGAATCAGTAGTTCCACAGAATATGGTAACTTAGCTTGACGGCTGACTATTTAACATAATACCGATTTACGGCACTCGGCATAAAAGGCCGCATTACTGGGCAATAGGAAGATAATTGTACATAAGATACCTTATGCGACAACATTAGAGGATGAGGCTAGACGATATATCCGACTCTTCCGTAACAACGGTTGCCGTACTGATCCTTGTGCTCATTGAGTTTTGTATCGTACTTGGTCCGCTTGAATCGTTTATTGCAGTACGGACACTCTATGGTGTACTCCACCCCGAAACTTCTAGTCTGTTTTGCAGGGCGTGTCGTATTGAAGCCACTGCTTCTTGAGCCCGAGAAATACGATGCTCCGAAATAACCACTCGACTTTGTCAGTTCGATAGGAAATCGTGGCTCAAATGTTTCTTCCAGAAGCGACACGGAATGAACTTTGTCCGCAATGTATGATTTGATTCCAACTTCGCCGCTTCTGCCCCCTATCCGATCCCAACCATAGAAATACTCACGCGCCACGCCGTCGCGCCGACGTTTGAACACGAGCGCGTACGGCTCCACTACACGCTCTAAGCCGTCATACATGAATCTCAAGAGACGATGAAGCCTCGCCGATTCCATAATGCTGGCACGGGACTCTGATGGGAAATAGCTCAGCGACGATATACCAGGAAGTCCGGCGTAAGCGACTCGTGGTTCGTTAACAGCGAACATCTCGCCGATGATGGTCTTGAACCAGACCTCTGCATCATCAAAGCTGAAGACAGAGAGCTTCGGGCAGACAAGGTATTCATTCCACAATTCACGGATTGCTTGAAATGGCAGTTCGAGCAGGAGGTTTCGCGCAATCTGAGGTTGGGGTTCGTAGATCGTCTGTTTTAAGAAGGTGCTAAGGACCTCACGACGAGAGATATTCAGAACCTTCTGAAAAAACACCGCATGGACGAAATCATACAAATCTGGTGAGTGTTGCCTTTGCAAGAGCGCCTTCAGCTTCGACGCAAGTAGCTCTTCCAGCTTTAGACACTGAATATTGCCTTGGCACAGCGATGCGTCAGAGTACGAATGAATGAGCCTTCGCGTTTGGATTGGCAAGAACAGCCGGTCGTATTCTTTGACATCGAGATCGACCTTAATTCTGAAGTCTTCCTCTGCGTAGAAGCTCTTGAAATAAACGCGCGCGTCATAGATCGTTGACTCACTGTCAGCGGAGCGCCTTTCCGACACGCGGCTATCGTCGACGAGAAATTCAATGCCGCTTCTTTCGCCTGCATATGAGCAGGCCTGACGAAGGCCGTTCAACAAGGCATCTGGGCCAAGCTGAGTCTGGGTTGAGAAGTCCAAATCATTCGAGAATCTTGCATTCTCAAAATATGCCTTCCGGAAGCAATTGCCTCCTTTCAATATCAGGAGCGGGCGCAAGGGATTGGAAACTTCCGAGAGGCCGGACAAGAGCCAGCCGAACGCATAATCGCGTTGCACGTTCGCAGCGTGAACGCCGAGTTCCACTGCCTTTGCGTCGATTTCCTGTCTATCAATCATGCGAAGAAAGCACCTTAGCCTTCAATGCAAGGTAACGCGACGGCATCGCCACGTCCGAAGCGCAGACCGGTGGAGGAGCATTCCGAGCAATCAGCATCTCGTCGGGGTTCAACCAGAGACCGCTTACCGTTCAGAAAATGGAAGTGTTCATAGTGCAGCGCCTCGCTCTCGGGGCGGAGGTCAAGATAATCGAGCAAGAAGTCATTGACCGCATGTGCCGCAGACACTGCATTAAGGCTGATGACGCTCGGATTCGGTTCTTCTGTTCCATACGCCTGAGACTTCCTCTCGTCGTCTGTCTTGGATTCTTTCGCAAGAATGGTTGTATCGATTAACTGGTTACACCACAGACAACCATGACCAGGCCGCACGGGGCGATTTGCACTCATCACATCGATAAGCGAGCCCTGCGAGCTTGCCCTTATCTTGGAGCCCAATTGCACGCCTGGAATGAGATATTGATGGACGAGCGCATTGAAAACCAAACGCGCCCGCATCGAGTCCGCCGCAAGGAACAGATAGTCCACGCCGACCAGTTCCTTGGTTATAGATTCTCGCGCAATATCTCCCGATATTAACCGGACCGAAGCTGCGGGATTAGCCTCCAAGATCAAACGCTGTGCCACAGCAATTTTGGCTGTCTTTGTCGCAGCGTCGGAGGCATTAGCGCCAACGATCCGCGACAGGTTCGATTCTTCCACTAGATCGTCATCGACGAGGGTGAAACGTCCGACACCTAATCTAGCCAGGTATTCAGTGACCAAGCTGCCAATTCCACCGAGCCCGAGGACGGCTACATGGCATTCTGAAAGTTCCCCCTGCCCTTTTCTTCCGAACATGCGCGTCTGGCGTTCGAAAGCCGTGGATACTTCGGCGTGATTGTGTCTGGGCGAAGGGGTTAAGCGCTGGATCGTTTTTCCTACAACCGTAGCCCGATCAAGTCCGAGCCTTGTCCCGTCAGCCAGCCATATGTCCGCCTCGATGGATCGTCTACCAAATACGAGAGCACCGACAGGGATGCCACGAGAAATCTGAAGAAGCGCTGGATAGCCGCGCTCATGGGAATCCAGATCAATTTGACTGAAGCCCACGCTCCAATCCGAAGCGTGATTATGCACTGCTAGATAGGCCAGTTTTTCGTCGCGAGCCCGTGTGATGAGTTTGTGAATGAACTTCGGGGTCAGCGCACGGTATCCAATTTTTCCCTCTACATAATCGGTGCCCTCTTCCGCGATATGCACTTCGCGAACAAGCAGAGTCAATTGCCCATCACTGTACGAAGTGCCAGCGAGTAGAACAGCGCCGTGTTCATCCCCGTCTCCCGGGAAGAGATGGTTGATGAGGGTATTGAAATGATCGCGAGCAATTCGCAGTCGACACTTTTGAGTCATGGCATTCTCTCAAGAAAGTCCAGAATTTTGAGGATCTTTGCGGTCGCCTTTTGCAGCCCATTTTGAGCAGCGCCACTTCTCCGCGATACTTGTATTGCCGGGCGTCCCTCGAATTTGTGGCCGGGTGTTACTGGTGCCACAAAAGCGACGCCATCCACGCGGGTCGTATTGGCTCCGATGAAGACGGGATAGATATCCGCATACGGATACTGCGGCGGGATTTGAAACCCCATCCAGGTTGTCTCGGGACGGTAACGTGGCCCTAGAGACAGAGGCTCCATGACCACGTATGCGCCGCCCTGGCCATCATCGCGGATGTTGAACGACGACGAATTGAATTGTTTCTTCAACTCTTCGATGGCGTTTGAGACTTCCACCTTCATTGCTTTACCCCCTACGAATTGTCATCCGGCGCGATGGCAGTGAAGCGAAGATGTTCCCGCAGGTGGACCACATCGTTGTCTCCAACAACCCGACTGGTTCCATTCGGAAGCTCTTCCTGCAAAATGAAATTTTGCTGGATCAGCACACCCTGCTTGATCGCCTCCGCCTTGATTTCAGAACCGGTTGCAGTCCTTCCGTGTAGCTTGACCGGCTGCTCATTCACCGTGACCGTGACCACATGCTGTTCATGGGGAGTCGCGGTAAAGCGCTTATGCTCATGAATGTTCACTTCTTCGTGATCTTCGACTTTGCGCACCCCACCATCGGACAGCTCTTCCCAAAGGGCAAAGTTCTGTTCGATATGCACCCCCTGCTCTATCGCCGCCGCCTTGATCTGGGCACCAGTCGCCTTCGGCCCACGAATTTTGACGTGTTTCTCATTCACCAAGAGAATCACTACATCCTCGTGGTGTTCTTGCGATTCAGTAGTCATCGACATTCTCCTTGCAAAAATCGAATTGAATTGCTAATCTGCAATTGACTATAGGGCAGGCTAAACAGAAAGTCAATTGCTTTTTAGCAATTTTCGGGGAGAAATCGTATGCCAGACGAAAATAAGGGGTTTGACGGGGATTCGTTCTATCGAGCGCTCGAAACGGCAGTTTCGACACGCGGAGTGACATGGAAGCAGGTGTCCCAACTGACAGGCGTCAGCGCGTCAACCCTCACACGAATGGCTCAGGGACGCAGGCCGGACGCTGCCAGTCTTGCCGCACTCTCAGCGTGGGCCGGGATCAACCCATCTGATTTCGTGGACGCTCCCTATAAAGCCGAACGGACCGAATCGATGACCCAAATATCTGCGTTGCTGAGAACCGATCCAAATCTAGATGCTCAATCAGCGGAGGCTGTCGAGGCTATCGTCAAGGCTGCGTACGAGCGAATGCGCAAGGCCTAAAGGAGCACAGCAATGGTCAACACTTCAGTTGCCAATTCCTGCTCTCGGCAGCTTTCAGCCTGCGCTCTTCGATGATCTCAACAATTTCGGGAATGACCTCTTCCGTCATTGCCTTCTCGAAATCCTTCAATTTTTGAGGGTCAACCGGCGTAAAGCCGTCGATGAGTTCGAACACGCTTTTGGCTTCCTTCTCATCCATTGTCTGCTCCCGTAAATACTAACCGCTGTTGGTACTGCATTGGCAAAACTCTGATTTTCATTTTTTCCGTGTGGGCCGAAGGTTTTTATCCCATCGAGTGAAAGCGGTGTTTTGCATTCCTGTCAGCGCAAGGCCCCTTATTCCATTGATGCCTGCTCCGACCTTGCTGCGGTCGAATACAAGCGCATTTGTACGGTTGTGGAACAGCCAGAACGGCATAACTTCTCTCAAACTGGCAGTTGCGTCAAGGACTGCCCTTGCCGAGATTTGACCCTTTGCCCAATCTTCGCCTGTGGCGATCTCAACAATCCATATGAATTGGGCCAATGGAAGCGTCATTATTGTCTCTATCAGCTTCGGATCAAACTCGGACTCCCGGCTCCGAATGAAGCTGCGGAGCGCCGATCCGGTGGTAATGAAATAGCGGAGTGTAACTTCATCCTTTGAAGGCATCCCCCCCAAGAGCGGGGCGAGCTTAAAAAGAGTTGGCGCAAGCCGATCAACGGCGTCAGCCGGGTAAAAGATCTTCTCGGGTAGCGCCACGATAAACGAGTCGATGCTGCCCGCTGAATAAGGCGTGTTCCTCTGTTTTTCGATGACTTGATACGGCAGGTGGTTGTCGTCCACGACAACTATCGACTTCACTTCATCCCATGCATACCGCATCTTTGTCATGGGATTGGGGCTTGACGCTTCCCACTCGTAACCCACAATCGCCATTGCATGCCCAACGGTATGATCGGCAGCGAACAGTGGAAATTCCGATTCAACATAAGCATGAAGCTGTCGGTAAAACGCTGCGTCTTGTTGGCTCGTCCGTACGACGTGGAGCGGAAAGGTGCCTGCCTGCTGGAAAACCCGCTCGGCATGAGACATTTGAAGACCCTTCGATGGAACCAGGCCACCCGGATCAAACTGCTGCGCCATGAGGGTAATGTCATGTGTGAGGAACTCGCGATAGACCGTGTATTTCTCGCTGTAATGCCGGAGGATCGACCAGCACGCGGCATGTGCACACACAGAAATATCGATATGCTGATCCATCGATGGAAAACCCTGTACGGTCAACTTGTACCCGAGAAGGTGAACCTTATGGTTAGCCGTTATGGTTGATCCGCTCGTTCCGTTCCGCACATCTGGCGACACGACACTCCGTCCAATTGTCGCGATGCCGGTTGGGCGCAAGATCATATATCCAAAATAGTGATCCCCCAGGTCTCGCTCGGAATGGCCTCCGAGCTTCAGAGATTGAGCGTCAAACGTAACTGTCTCATCGAAAAAGTGGAGGCGGATACAGTCAGGTCGATATGCCTGACCTTTCTTCGCATAGAAATTGTAGTACGTACTGCGATAGTCCTTGTCGATGTAATTCCGCTCGATCAGAATCGCCTTCACCGCGCTTGAGAGCCCGTTCTTCAGCTTCTCAATAATCCGCGCCGGGCCATATTCCACAGAAATTTCCGCAGCGAGAGAATCAAGATCAGCGCTCGATGCGAGCTGAAACCACTTGTACATCCTTCACCTTCATCTCCCTCGTATGCCGGTCTGCAAGGGTATTCAGTCTCGTAGCAATGGCCTTCCAAGGTCTTGGAATAATGATTGTTGACACTACACCATAACCCGTGAAGTCAACAATATCGCCAAAGTTACTGGCAGACCGCACGGCTGCCTCAACGACACTGATCCGTCCGATAAAGCGCGAGAATAGGCATACCCTCATGCAACCCGCGCCGGCAAGGCAGTCAAGGGCTTTTCTGTGTCGTTATTCGTAGTCACTGGCCCAATGACCGGCGAACAAGCTTTTCGCATCCTTCGCGTCTGCAATCGCAGCGCGCACGTCAGCGCTCGTCAAATCGAGCCTGCGCAGTCTGTCCTTTCCTTTGACCTTAGCAACGGACTCCATTCGCCGGTAAGCCTTTGCGTGTGCTTCCGCATATAGTGCCAACCCTTTCAGCTTGGGAAGCGCGTCTTCATACTGAAGGCCATGAGGGTCAACAATGTCCGCGATCACTTTCCCATCATCCCCGGCAGCGAAGAAGATAAAATCTGGGCGGACAATGCTGTATTCGTCACCGTTAAGATAGGCGATGCCGAGCGAGGACTGTCCGGCCTGTTGCGGGTTGCGATACCAGAAGCGGAAGCCCTTTCGTTTGGATTCGGTTTCGAGGACCTCCTCCTCCCAATCGTTCAACTCCGCCGGGTAATCCCCGTTCTCGTCGCAGAGAAGATGATTTTTGTGGGTCGACAACTTCGTGTCCTGGCCCTTCTCGCGCGCCTCCGTTGGCTCGAACTTCGCTTCCGGCTTCACCAAATCCACGTCTTGTGGGTCGGTACTCATCTCGACAATTTGCCTGTACGCTTCCTTCCGGTCGTCGGTCAGCTTTTTGATTGCGCCACCGTACTTGGCAAGCCAGGCTCTTGCCAGCTTATTGGCCTCCGCATCGAAATAGGCTTGCAACTCAATGACCAGGCCCAGCGCGGCGATAGATACGCGCCCTTCGACAAGGGCCGTCTCGAACGCCTCCGCATCCTCCGGCTTCGCCACTTTGTAAGCAAGGAAGTCGGTGTATGTTCGAGAAATATCCGGGCTAATTATGCGCGCGGCGCGGCGGTACGCATCGTCTATCACTGCCATATCCGCATCTTCCCAGAAATCATCGAAGCTCTTCTTCTTGCCTTTCAGGTCGGCAACCACCGTCTTGCCGTCCACGGTCAGCACAGCCTTGCGCTTGTCGTCGATCTTCGTCTTCTCGGTCTCTTCGAATTTGTCCAGGACTTCATGCATGGCTTTGTGAGCCAGCTTCCCGGCATCCGGCAGGATGCCGTCGGAAGCTAACTCATGCGCGAGGGCCGTCAGCCGCTTCGCAGGCTTGGCACCGCGCTGCGGACGCGTCTGGGATGGCAACGTCTCGAAGATCTCCCAAACAGCGGCTGGCACCACAGGATTAGGCTTCATCTCCACCGGATTGACGAGGATACGGCCGCCGGAAGGCGGCATCGTATCGTCGCCCTTCATGAGGGCCTGAACGACGTCGTCAACCGTCTTCTTGTTGAACTTCGGCAGCAAGCAGTCCACCGCATTCAACCGCTCATTGCCGGGAATGCGCCGAGCTAATGGCGACCGCACCATGCGGCCCAGCAACTGGGTAATATGGGTCCGGTCGCTGGCGGCGCGGAAAGACACCATGACTTCTGCGCGCGGACAGTCCCAACCCGTGCTGATGGCGTCCTTGGCGATCAACACGCGCACCCACGTCGCATCTTCAACACGCTCCGGTGAAATGTACGGCACGTTGCGGTTTCCGAATTGCTGCGTTGTATGGTCGGCAAAGACGTGCGCGACGCTCCCGCTCGGCAATTCTGGCCAATGCTGAAAGATTGTGTCAAGCGCCCGACCAATATCGTTCGGGTCCGGCGTGTTCGGAACCTGCAACACCATCAACGGCACAACCGTGTGCGCATCCGCCTGCTGCTTTGCGTATTCAGTCCAAGCCTCGGTCGAGGCTTTCAGCTTGTCCGTCGCGCGGCGCACCAGCACGGTATCGAAGTCGCCGACGTCATCCGGTATGTCGAGCAGGATGGTGTCCTTGATAAGGCCGGATTCCTGCACCTTGGCGGAATCGACCAACACATTGGGCAATGACGTGCGCTTAACCGCGACTTTCATCGCTTCGTTGAAGCGTTCTACCGTCGCCGAAATACCCCAGACCACAGGGATGCCCGGCACCCCATTCATGCCATTGATGAGCCTCTGAACAATGGTGCCTTTAGCGTTCCTTTCGGCAGTCGTAGGATTACCCATGCCGCGATGCGCTTCATCGAGGACCAGGTAAAGAGTTAAATCAGGATCTTCGATTGTGTTCTGGATGGTATCCCAAATCGTGAATGCGCGCAGATCGGGCCGGAGATCGAGCAAGCGCGCATTGTTCTTGATTTCCGCTTCCTCGGCATCGAAGCCCCGCACAAGCAGGCTGTTCTTGCCGAGTTTCTGAGTGTTGAGAAAATAGACCTTTTTCGCCTCGAACTTATCCCGGTTGAAGGTGTTTTCAACCGGAACCAAATCGGTGTGATTGAGCCGGTCGCTGGCCTCCATCAAGCGGAAACGTGTCTGCTCGTTCAACGCCGGATCGTCGCTGAACCAAATCACCACGGCGCCGGGGTCCGGGTCGAAATCGAATTCGTCGTCGCCGTGAAACAGCGCCTCAAACACGGCCGCGGCCATCACCGTCTTGCCTGCGCCGGTAACGGCTGTCAGGGAAAAAGCACTTTTATAAGTGTCAACGTGCCAATCCTTCCGCGCCTTTCTGAGATTAGCCAAGGCTTCGCGCACAGCATCAGTCTGGTAATCCTTCAGGGTGAACTTCATTTGTCATTCCCCGTTCGCAAAGCTGAAATTCGTTAAATAGGACTCGTACAAACGCACCGATTCCACGCCTTCGGGCAAACGCCGCGCGATGGCCTGGAAGCGGCGGCTGTCATCGGTAACGATGTAGGCCACGCGCAACTCTTGCGTCTTGCTCACGGCCTTTATGAATGGCGACGCCGCATCGACGTCAACAAGCAGTCCATAAGCACATGCCACGGTCCAGCCTTCGGCGGGTAGTTTGTCAATCCGCTTGCCATGGCTACCGGCGCGCAGCCACAGCAGCGGAGCGATGCGCGCGAAGGCCAGATTGTGATTCACCGCAAGCGGGCTTTCATAGGTCAAGGTGAAGAACTCGGCGTTTTCCTTAAAGCCGTCCGCCATAGGGAATTCGTCGGTGAACCTGTACTCTCCCTTGATACGCTCTCCGTCCGGAGTTTTACCTGTGATTGCCGCCTCCACGCGAGGCTTGGTGATGTGTTCGCAGATGCCCAATCGCTCCCATTCGGCATCGCCTGGGCGTAGTCCATTCTCACGCAAAACCTTATGCTCATCGGCGGCGACTTCGTTGTTCGTGACCATGATGCATTGACGACGGCCTCCGTCCTGTTTGTTTAGGCGCATTACGGCATGTGCTGTTGTGCCGGAGCCGCTAAAAAAATCCACAATGACTGCGTCGGGTTTCTCCTTGACGAAGAATCGCAAGGCATCTTCAACGGCGTATAGCGACTTGGGAAACGGAAAGCGTCTTCCGGGCAACAGCGCACGAATGATATTTGTTCCGTGACTACCGGCATCATGCGAAGTCATGTTCCAGATGGTCTTCGGAGCGGTCGAGCGGCTGCCATCTGCGTATGCAATCTCCAGGGAACCATCCACGGCATGTCCCGTGACCTTGATATACCCATCCTCGATCATCTGTAGCTGGTTGAAGGACAAGTAATAGATCGGAACCGAATTGCGCGAGAGATCGATGCGCCCTATTCGCACCGCACCGCGTTTCATCAGCTCCCTGAGAGTCTCAGGAACAACCGACCAGCTATATTGCTGCCCATCGCTTGACGGTGGCCATACAGCGACGGTGCCTTTCGGCACTTCGGTTGGGTCTTCAGTCCCCAATGGAACGGTATCGCCGACGGATTGGATACCCGAACCATCGGCATTGACATAAATGGGATACCAAGATCCGGGGTTATGTGGCCGAAGCCCTTTCCTGCCGGTTCGAGCAAGACCGCGCCAACGAACATCCTCATCTTCCGAATAATCGCGTTCCGTAAGCATATCGCGGCTCCAACGTATCAAGGCCGCATTACCGAGCGTGACAAAGAAGATGTATTCGTCGATTCTGGAAAACTCGTTGGCTCGTGCCGTTCCCTTCGGGTTGATGACGCTGCTGACCATCTGAACGCTTCCTTCGGGAAACGTCTGCTCCAACAACAACCCAAGCCGCAAATACTCCTTCTCATCGATGGTGACAATTAGCACCGAGTTCGCTGGGTTCAGCAGTTCCTTGGCCAATCGCAAGCGCCGCTCCATCATCGCCAGCCATTTGCTGTGCCGATAGAGATCGTCGGCCTCGACATAATCGTTGTTGTATTTCCAGTCCTTTGCCCCGGTGTTGTAAGGCGGGTCGATGTAGATGGCATCCACCCTGCCCCGATGCGTATAGGTCAGCGCTTTCAGGACGTGATAATTCTCGCCGTTAATAACCGTGTGGAACGGCTTGTCGCCGCCGCGCTGCACTTTGCCGGTACTGACCAGGCCTGGATAAATGGTGTCGCGGAATTCGGCAATCACCATCAAGTCATCCACCGCCACGGATTGTGTTTCCGTTTGTGTGGCACCCAACAACTCCAGATCGGCGATCTTCTCGCCACCGACCTTGCCGATGGCCCTCACCTGCCAAAACCGCTGATCGCCTTTTTTGGTCGAGCCGCGCTTCGGCAATACGCGCACTTTGTCGCCTTTGCGAATGAGGCGCTGCGGCAATTCGACGGCTTCCGGCCGGTGGCGCTCGAAATTCAGGCCAAACGGCAGCCGTGACGACAGCATCTTGAACTCCCGGTCCAAATCCGCCCCCAACTGCGGGTTCTTGGCCTTGGTCTGGGCAATCAAGTCGGTCAGTCGTGACACGGCAACTCCTCGGCGGCAGCCTGGAGCCGCATTTTGTACGAATCCCCTTGTCGGGTACAGGCGTTTAATCTCTTTATTCTACCGCTCAGAAAAGCGCGGAGCCGTTTACGAATCAAGCTGATAGGCGTGTCTGTCGAGGACTATATCAGCCCAAGGGAGCTGTGATAACCCGTCACCCCCTGTTCTGTGAAGCGGATGCCTCAGGTTTGATGAATGCCTCTCTCCTGCCGCCCCAAACTCTGCGGGGCGAAGGCACTTTAGCCGCCGCCGCTTGCCGTCAATGACGGATTTTGGCTCCCCCCTGCCCTTCGGTCACGGTTCCCCCAAAATCCTATGACAGCCGCGCTCGGTTGCGACGGCGTGACGTGCCCTCTTTCGCCCCCGCCGTGGGGGTCACACAAACGAAAGAGACAGTCACATGACGACGACATCCAGAACACCGGGGCCGTGGGTTTATCAGTACAGCCCGTACACATCCCAGGACGGCCATGAAATCCCGGCCTTCGAGGTTCATGGCGATGAGAAGGTCTGCGACACGAACGAAAACCGTCCGGTCGAAGAACAGGAAGCCAATGCCCGCCTGATTGCGGCATCTCCCGAGCTGTATGACGCCCTGGAGTATTTCTTCAACATCATTCACGACTACGAATCGAGCCTCCAGAAAGGCTACGTACGATATGCGATGGACATGGCCCGCGCCGCACTGACGAGCGCGAAAGGAGGTGCGATATGAAGCGCACCGTCAAACACCCGCGCCGCCGTCGGCACCGTCTTGACAATTCTTCTCCGGTTTCGCAAGCAGGGCGACTTCGGAGGAAAGGACGGATGACCGATTCACATCACCGCGATCCGATGCAGGAGTTCGCCGACCGCATCGTCTCAGAGCTTGAGAGAGGCGTGAAGCCGTGGGTACGCCCGTGGGACCCGGACAAGGCCGGAGGCCCGCAGGCTCCATTCAATCCCGTTACGGGCAAGCATTATCACGGCGTCAACGTGCTCATACTCGGCATGGACCTTCGCGCGTTCGAGAGCGGCGATCCGCGCTGGATGACCTACCAGCAGGCGCAGGAGAAGAACTGGCAGGTCCGCAAAGGCGAAAGGTCAACGACCATCTTTTTCGCAAAGCCCCTTGAGATCGATGACGACGAGCAGGACGACGGCAGGAAGACGATCAAACTGCTCAAGCACTATGCCGTGTTCCATGCCTCGCAGATTGACGGCATCCCGCCCTACAAGGTTCCGACCATCGAGGAAGCGCCGTGGACACGTCCCGAAGCCGCCGACATCATTATGAAGAACTGCGGAGCCGTCATTCGCATTGGCGGGGACCGGGCATTCTATTCTCCGGCCACAGACCACATTCAGCTTCCCCCGGAAAGCGCGTTTCGCGGCCCGGCTGAATACGCAACGACCGGCCTGCATGAACTCGCCCACTGGACCGGGCACCCTTCCCGGCTCAACCGTCCCTTACAGAACCGTTTCGGCTCGGCAGCCTATGCGATGGAAGAATTGCGGGCTGAGATGGCTTCAGCCTTCGTTGCATCCGTCATCGGCATCCCGACCGACATTCCGCAACATGCCAGCTATCTCAGCTCATGGATCAAGGCGCTCAAGGACGATAAGCGCGAAATCTTCCGCGCGGCCGCCGACGCCCAACGCATCGCCGATATGGAACTTGGCTTTCATCCCGACTATGCGGCTCAGATGGACACCGAACTGGCGGCCCCTGCCCCCACGCCCCGTGGAATGCGACCACCCGTTCCCATGCCAGGCTGACTCTCCCGTTCAGATTGCGAATGTCTCGCGCGCTGTCGTTCTGACAGGCCTCTTTCCTTCGCGACCCCGGAAACAGCGGGCGAGTGGCACTTTAGCCGTCGCCGCTTGCCGTCAATGACGGATTTTGGCTCCCCCCTCCCCTGCGGTCACGGTTCCCCCAAAATCCTATGACGGCTGCGCTCGGTTGCGACGGCGTGACGTGCCCTCTTTCGCCCCCGCCGTGGGGGTCACTCAAACGAAAGAGGCACATCATGACGAACGACAACACGAAAAGAATCGCGGAGCTGAACGACCTTTGCCGCAAGGCGATGGGAGTGGCGGGACGCCTTGTGCAAACCAGCGGCATTTGCGCCCTGCCCCTGCAAGATCAATCGACGATCCGCCAGACGATTGAAACCTTCAACGCGTTCACTCCGGACAACGATCCGCACGGCGAACGCGACTTCGGAGCGTTTGAGCATGACGGCGAACGCATTTTCTGGAAGATCGACTATTACGACACCACAATGACCAGAGGCAGTGAAGATCCCAGCGATCCGAAGCAGACCATCCGCGTTTTGACGATCATGCTTGCATCCGAATACTGACCTGCATGCCCGCGCCGGCAGCGTCGGCGCGGGCCCCTTTCCTGCGTCCTTTATTCCTTTTCAAGCTCTGCTGTGCGACGTTTAATGAAGTGCGTGACTTCAGCGAGCATTTTCTTGTCCGTTTTGCTGCAAGCCGTCTTAAAGCGCCTATGAAGGCTTTCCGGCAGGTCAATACTCAGCCGACGTGTCGGCTCCGCTTTTTCCACTTTGGCGAGTTCCACCTTATCCACCTTTGGGGAAATGTGGGTTTGTGTGTCCTGCCCTACCCCTCCCCGCTCGAATGCGGATATGATCTCAGCCGTTAGCGGCTTTGGCTTCGGGGCTTGTGCGAATGTTTTGCTCATTGAGAACATCCAGGAGTTCATGAGTTAAGGCTTGAATGTCTTTGAAGGCATAGACAGCGCCAGGCCATTCAAAGATCGTTTTGCCCATGGTCAGGGCCTCGGCAAAGGCAATGCGCTGCTCTATCTCCGTTTCAAGAACGGGGATACCAGCATCGGCAGCCATCATGCGGGTGTCCCGCCCGAGTACGGTCGAACCGATTCTGCGAGATATCACAAACCCACATTTGAGGGTCGGCTTCAATTCCTGAGCCTCCTTCAACTGCCGCACCGTCAGATCGGACGACCAGCGAGACGCGCCGCCCGGTTCAATCGGGACGACGACCAGGTCCGACGCCACAATGCAGGATCGCGAAATCGTCTCGGCCTGCGGAGGCCCGTCGATGATCGTGAAATCGAAATCGGCGGCGAGCCGCAGAGCGTCACGCGCCATATTCTCACGGGCCATGCTGACGACCTGAAAGGGACTCTCTGAGCGCAGGCTTGCCCAGGTGGAAGACGTGCCCTGCTTATCGGCGTCGATCAGCAGGACCTTTTGTCCCAGCAGCGCGAAACACGAGGCCACGTTGATCGAAAGCGTCGATTTGCCGACGCCGCCCTTTTGGTTGAGGAACGAGATGATGAGAGACATGGACCCACATTTGCTGATTCGTGGTTGCCCACCTTAGTTGATTCGTGGGTATGTGTAAATGTGAAAACGCGGCTTCGTGACTATGTGGGAAGGTGGTAAACCACTTCAGCGATACATGAACCACATTTGATGTTCTGTGGGTTTGCACAAAAGTGCAGATGCAGTTTTGTGTCTATGTGGCAATGTGAAAAACCACATACCCACATCATTCCTCTCTTTGGACTGGATTCTTGCTGTGCCTGTTCTTGCAGAACCCGATAAAGGCGGCATCCGGACTCTTCAGTTCCGGCTTGCCGCTTTCAAGCCAGAAGCTTCGCCATTGCTCCTCAAGGTAATAAACATCGTAGCCGGGCGCGACGATACGCGCATCGTTGTAGGTTTCGGGATCGAGCACGGGAAACACGGTTTTGTCGGTTGAGAGCAGGGGTCTCATCGTCTGCCGGTTTACGAAACGCACTTTGTCGCCTTCGAATGAAATCGCATAATCGGGAATGTGATTGTGTTTTGCGTCCTCTTTGCAGATCACGCTGACCAGCCGCCTAAACTCAAAGTCCTCCGAAGCGGAACCGCATTTTTTCTTGAGCAATTCCAGGGAAATAGACCATTCATCCTGTTTGCCGCAGTGTTTGCGGGCCAGTTCGTATATGCGCCGTTCCAGCGGCTTCCGCAGCCTGAAGTAGTCTCGGTGCAAGGTCAAAACGTCACGACCGAGGACGGCATTGAATATCCAGTCAGACAGGTTGATCTGGATTTCCGACATCCTGCCTGAGTTCGTATGCCGGATGATCTTCCAGCTATCGATCAGTCCGAAGTTCTCTTTGATTTCCTCTTTGTTGGTCAGTATGTTGGTCTTAATGCGCGTCCCGCTCAGGCGATCAAGGGCAGCCTCTAGCTGTTCGTAGCCCCTTCCGTCCGTGTTACGGTTGGTCGATACGAGCAGGTCATAAGCCTTCAGGTGCAGTGTCTTGTGAAGTTGGGCACCAGAGTTCATTTTGGCGACCAGCTGGCTGATGCAGTAAATCAGAATGTCCTTGTCATGGATCGTTGCCAGCCCAAGCACACTCGGGGCGACGGTGACCTTAACGCCTCTGTGCTCGTATTCCCGGAGGCTCAAATCCGGCTTCGT
>Ga0116230_10000851_pt1 | contig 27723 bp, 27 predicted proteins | sample S1TSphfallax_3_FD_88678 | JGI IMG/M metagenome (GOLD analysis project Ga0116230, IMG submission 88678) | Host-associated microbial communities from peat moss isolated from Minnesota, USA - S1T2_Fd - Sphagnum fallax MG | ecosystem: Host-associated > Plants > Peat moss > Unclassified | place... | reverse complement strand
TGGCCCGCCCGCGAATGCTGATGAGCGCGCTACTGCCGCTCAGGTTGTCGAGCATGTTGGCGATCAGGTCGCCGTTGCTGGCGAATGCGGTGGCGACCCGCTGGCCGAGCAGTTCGCGGGTCTGTACCCACATATAGTCGAGCAGCAGATCGGTGTCCGCGACGATGATGATGTTGGCTGGCGCAACTGACTTGGCCAGATGCGCGACAGGCGGTCCCGCGGCCGGCTTCTGGTCGGCCGGCAGGCCGTTCGGAAATGCCGATTCCACCGGGCCGGTGAGCCGCGCGGCGAGCGCATAGCGAGTACCGGTCGGCCGGAAACCGTCGCGCAGCGTCGACGGATCGGACAAGGCGTTAAAGCGTTCCGCGGGCAGCGGCGCGGCACTCGTGGAACTCGACAGCAGCGGCTCGAGCGTGGTCTTGGCCCCCGGGCGCGCGGCGAGCGAACCGGCGGTCGCCATGTTGACCACGTCGAGCGATGCCGTGACCACGTCCTTCGGGTCCATGTTGGCATGGTGCAGACCGAGGATCCCGATGTGCCGTGTGGGCGGCGCCTGCATGCTGGCCCGCACCTCGAGCCCGAGTTCCAAATCGCCGATCACCTTGGCGGGATCGTAGGCGACGCCCCACGCCGACAACAGCGGCTCGAGTGTCGAGGAATGATTGGCCATTGCGGCGGCGAGCGGGTTTTGCGGGTCCTGGCCGCTGGTATCGGCGCCGGCATAAGGATCGACGAGCAGCAGCATCTTGCCGCCGCGCATCACGAATTGGTCGATGGCATATAGCGTCTTGGTCGGCAGATTCTTCGGATGCACGACCATCAGCACATCCACGTCCTTGTCGATGTGGTCGGTATCGGCGGTCAGCGGACGAAGGGTGAATAGCTGCTGGATCTGGGTATAGATCGGCCAGGGTTCGCCCATCTGTCCGGTCGACGGATCGAACTGGCCCTGCATGTTGAGGGAACTCAGCAGGCCGATGACCGGTTTCTTCGGCGTGCCCAACTCCTGGATGAGCTTCGCGATGTCATATTCGAGGAACTCCTCCCGGTCGGCTTGGAAATCCGGAATGGCCGATCGGCCATCGGTGGAGTTGGTGCCCGCGAGGCCGAAGTACAGCGCGTCGCCGGCGCCGCCACCCTGCAACGACTGCAGCCCAAATTCGGCCGCCCGATCCTCATCCTCGGAAAACGGCTGCGGATCGATGACCCGCAGATGCACCTTGCCGCCGGAGCGCGCGGTAATTTCCTCGAGCAGCTCGCGCACGCGGGTGGCATACGGCAGGATCAGCGGCGACTGCTTGGCCGCGGCCTCGCGAGAAAAATAGAAGTATAGATTGACCGGGTCCTTCAACTCGGCGAGCACCTGATGAGTGCCGGCACTCAACGTGTACAACTTGTTCTGCGTCAGATCCAAACGAATGCCGCGCAGGCCCGCATTCGACAGCATCACGATCGCGAGGAACAGCACCGCCAGCGCGACGAGACCGCCGACGCCGTAGCCGGTTCGTTGCCACGCGGATTTCCGCTGCGAGATATCGTTCACCTATTCCGCCTTCTTCATGTCGAGCACCAGGGCGGTCGCCGTCAGCCAGAAACCGATCAACGCCGCGAAATACGTGAGATCACGCAGATCGATGACGCCCTTCGAGATGGCGTCGAAATGCGTGAAAAAACTCAGCGAGGCGATGCCGTCGACCACCACTTGGGGCAAAATGCCGCGCACGAAGTCGAGCACCAGGGGAAATCCCGCGAGCAAAAAGATGAATCCGACCAGCGCCGCGGTGATGAAGGCAATCACCTGGTTGCGGGTCGCGGCGGAAAGGCACATGCCGATGGCGAGGAATCCCCCCGCCATCAGGAAACTGCCGATGTAGGCCGCGACGATCGCGCCGTTGTCCGGTTGGCCGAGATAATTGACGGTGATCCACACGGGAAAGGTGAGCGCCAAGGCGACGCCGGCGAAGCACCATGCGGCGAGGAATTTGCCGATCACCGCCTGGCCCAAGGTGATGGGCAGCGTCATCAGCAACTCGATGCTGCCGCTGTTGCGTTCCTCGGCCCACAGTCGCATCGAAATCGCCGGGATGAGCACCAGGTACAGCCAGGGATGCCAGCGGAAAAACGGCTGCAGATCGGCCTGGCCGCGCTCGAGCAGGCCGCCCACCTGAAAGGTGAACACCGCGGCGAGCACCAAGAAGATGACGATGAAGACATAGGCGAGCGGCGTTGCGAAATAACTGCGCAATTCGCGCCGGAAGACCACGAGCACCTTGTTCATGGCCGCGCGCCACGCAGGGGGGCTTGGGCTTGCGTCAGCGAGCGGAACACCTCGTCGAGCCGCCCGGACTCGAGATGCAGTTCGGGCACGTCCCAATCGTGGCGGGCGATGGCGGCGCTGACCGCCGGCAGTGCATTGCTGCCGGGACGGGGTACCGCCGTCAGGCGCAAGTCCCGCTCGTTGGCTTCAACCGCTTGTACTTCCGGCAGCGTGGCGAGTTCGCGCGTGGCCGCGGCATGTTGCTCCGCCTTGTCGAAGCGCAGGCTCACCGCATGATGGTAACGCGAACGTGCTTCGAGGGCGGCGGGCGTCTCGTCGGCCACGATCCGGCCGTAGGCGATGATGATGGCGCGGGTGCACACCTCGTGGACTTCCTCGAGAATGTGCGTCGAGACGATGACCAGCTTATCCTTGCTCAATTCGTTGATGAGGCGGCGCACTTCGTGTTTCTGATTCGGGTCGAGACCGTCGGTGGGTTCATCCAGGATCAGCACCGGCGGATCGTGAATCAACGCCTGGGCCAGGCCGACGCGGCGCCTGAAGCCCTTCGACAGCGTGTCGATCACCTGGTCGTTGACCGGTTCGAGCGCGAGACGTTCGATCACGACATCCCGGCGCCGCTTGCGCAGCTCGCCCTTCAGGCCGCGAATATCGGCGACGAAGTCCAGAAACTCGGCCACCGTCATCTCGCCATAGGACGGTGCGCCCTCGGGCAGATAGCCCATGCACGATTTGGCCGCCACCGGCTCACGTTCGATGTCGTGGCCGCAGACGCTGGCCTGGCCGGACGACGGCGCGATGAACCCGGCAATCATCCGCATGGTCGTCGATTTGCCGGCACCGTTCGCGCCTAGAAAACCGAGCACTTCGCCGGGTGCCACGGAGAAGGTCAGGTCGTCGACCGCAAGCTTGTCGCCATAGCGCTTGGATAAATTATTCGTCGTGATCATGGCAGCCTTAGAACAAGATTGAGCTGGGAGGTTCCCTAAATTTTTTCGCCTGACCGTTTGCATACCGTAAACGTCAGCTGCGACCGGCCTTCTTATCGATGACCGTCTTGTTGTCTTTCAAAATCCGGCGCACGTCGATCAACGAGGGGCGGTCCGCCATGCTCGAGATCAGTTCGGCCAACTCGTACCACTTGCGACCCCACTGTACCAAACGAGCCGCATCCGCAATCACCTGTTCATGCATCGCCTCCGGGCTCAGTTTACCCGCCTCCGGCTCGGCCCCCGCCTTGCGTTCGGTGCGGGCAACGCTGATGGCCGTCGGCGGTTCCCGGGTGCGAGCGCCGTCCCGGCCGCGCTCCGGGTCGACGAATTTCGGCATCTCCCGCGTCGCCGTGGCGGTGACACCCGCATCCTGCGCCTCTGGGGCCGACGCGGCGCCCGGCCCCACGCGTTCGTTCTCGGCATGTGCCAGAGGAATGAAGCGCTCAATATGCTCAGCGCCCACCAGATTTGCCAAGAAGGCCATCAACTCGAGCGAATCGGAGAACTTGGCATCGCCCATCTTGACGCGCTCTTCGACCTGACCGTGCAGCGCGAGCGCCTTTTGTCTGGCGAGTTCGATGATCCACCGGCTCGGACGCTGGTGCTGCGGCCAGGGTTGTATCTTCGAGTAGCTGTCATCGTCCAGTGACACATACTTGAGATGCAGCTCGAGACTCTTGAGCCATTTATCGAGTAAGTCGAGCAGACGTTGATCAGCAGATGTTGCCATGTTCACAGCTCCAGGCAGCACCCTAAACGAAGCGTCGCCGGATGGCCAGCGGTTCCGAGTTAGACTGCGCCCCATGTGCGGCATAGTCGGGATCATCGGAGCTAGAGCAAGCGGCGAAACCGCGACACTCATGGCGCAACGACTCGCCCATCGGGGTCCCGATGGCGAGGGGATTTGGTGCGTTCCCGGTGCCGCACTCGGACACCGGCGCCTCGCGATCCAGGATTTGTCCCCGGCCGGAGCTCAGCCGATGCTGCTCGATTCGCTGGTGCTCACTTACAACGGCGAATTGTACAATCACGAGCTGCTGCGCCTCGGCCTGCGGGGTCCCTGGCGCTCGAGCGGCGATACCGAAACCTTGCTGCATCTGCTTGCCGAACGCGGCATCGCCGGACTCGCGCCGGCGGCGGGCATGTTTGCGCTGGGTTTGTGGGACTCGGCTGCGCACCGCTTGTTGCTGGTTCGTGACCGGCTCGGCATCAAGCCGCTGTATTATCGGATCCTGCCGGACGGCATCGCATTCGCCTCCGAGCTGAAGGCGCTGCTGGTGCTCGGCAAGCCGCCGATCGACCGTAGCGCCGTGCGCGATTTTCTGTTCCACGGCTATATTCCGGCACCGAAGACCATCTACCAGGGAATCGCCAAATTGCCGGCCGGCCATGCGCTCACCTGGGAGGATGGCCGCGTACGCATCGAGCGCTACTGGCGGCCGTCGCTCGCCGTCGCGGATCGTGGTGCGGAGGACACCTTGGCGGAATTGGATGGGCTGCTCGCCGAGGTGGTGCCGGCGCACATGCTGTCGGACGTGCCCGTCGGGGTTTTTCTGAGCGGCGGGATGGATTCGGCACTCACCACCTATTATCTCGACGGCCCGCGCACCTACAGCCTCGGATTCGACGCGAGTGATCGTTCGGAACTCGACGCGGCGCGCAGCGCTGCACGACACTTGGACACGCGCCACACCGAGATGACGGCGCATGCCGCGGATTTCATCGCCGCGCTTGATGCCATGCCCCGACTGTTCGACGAGCCGTTCGGCGACAGCGCGGCCTGGTCGAATTACCTGATCGCCGAGTTTGCGCGCCGCGAAGTCACGGTGGCGCTCTCCGGCGAGGGCGGGGATGAGATTTTCTGCGGTTATCCGCGCTATTGGTCCAACATCGGCGCCCGCTCGACGTTGCTCAATCGAACTCTCGCGCAGTTCCTGCCGCCGCTGTCGCGCCTCGCTTCGTCGATGCAGCGACATGCCGCAGTGGGATTGCCGGCGTTCGCACTGGCACTCGGCGGTCTCGCCGCAGGCCAGGTGGATGCATTGCTCGGCGATGACTGGCGCGATGCTGGCTATGATTACCACTGGTTCTACCGGCAATTCTGGGATCCGGAGATGGATCCGCTGGTGCAGTTGCGCTGGCTCGATCTGAACACTGACCTTGCGGAAGGACTGCTTACCAAGGTGGATCGAACCAGCATGGCGCACTCGCTCGAGGTGCGGCCGCCGCTCTTGGACCATCGACTGGTCGAATACATGCTGGGCGTCGCACCGTCGCTGTTGGTGGACCCGCGCCAGCGGCGCGGCAAACTGTTGGTGCGCCGCTTGATGGAGGCTCGGCTGCCCGCGGGGCATCTCGACCGGCCAAAATCTGGCTTCGGCCTGCCGGTGCATCGCTGGCTGAAGCGCCAGCCGGGGGTGCTCGCCGACGCCGTCGAACGGCTCACGGGGCGCGGGGTGTTGCGCCGGCCGGTGAGCACGGAATTTCGCCGCGCGTGGTACCTGCTCGTGCTCGACCGATGGTTCACCGCCTTTGACTGACGGATCGCCGAAGTTATTGTTCATCCCCGTCTCCGGACGCTTCGGCATGGGCGAGTATGCGCGGTCGCTGGCGATCGCCGACAGCGTCGCGGCGCGCTGGCCTGGCGGCGCCGTGCGCTTCCTGCTGAGCCGTGCGGCACCGTATGCGGCGCGCTGTCCGTATCCTTCGACCCTGCTCGAGTCATCGCCGACGTTTCACTCCGCCGCGGTCAGCGCAATGATCGAGGAGTGGCGCCCGGACGTGGTGATCTTCGACAACGCCGGGCGCACCGCCCAACTCGCCGCGGCGCGGCGCTGCGGTGCGCGGGTGATCTATATCAGCGCCCGCCCGCGCCAACGGCGCAAGGCCTTCAGACTCCGCTGGATGGCCCTCATCGATGAACATTGGATCGCTTACCCTGAGTTCCTGGCGGGTTCGTTGCGCTGGATGGAGCGGCTGAAGCTCACGCTGCGGCGACGGGTGCGGGTTCGCTATCTGGACGTGATGCTGACGACGGCGCGTGCTCTGCCCGCCGCAACGGCGGGGTGCAACGACTATGTGCTCATCGTGCCCGGCGGCGGTACCGGGCACCCGGGTGCGGCCGATGCCGTGGCCGAGTTCGTTACGGCGGCACGGGCGCTCGCCGCGGCGGGCAGGGACGTCATTGTCGTCGGGCGCGCGGCTGACGCGGCCGCGGCGGCGGCCGCGCCGCGCCTGCGGCTGCTCGGGCCGGTGCCGCAGTCGGAGTTGGCCGGTTTGATGCGCGGCGCGCGTCTCATCATCGCGAATGGTGGTTCGACGCTGCTGCAATCCATTGCCTGTGGCAAGGCGTGCGTCGCGGTGCCGATCGCCGGCGACCAGCGCGAACGGATCCGGCGCTGCGAGCAGGCCGGGGTGGCGATTGCCGCCGCGCTCGACGCGCGCAGCATCGAGGCTGCCGCCGACGGCCTGTTGCAAAACGCGGCGGCGCTCGAAGCGCTCGCCGGCCGTGCCAAAGCGCTCGCGCTGGTCGATGGCGTGTCGGTGGCGCTGGCCGCGCTCGAGGCGTTACTTGGCGCGGGGCCCAGGCTCGTCAGCGACGGCGGGCGGACATAATTCATGCCGAAGGCACTGTTGTTGGGCTACGACCTCGAGCAGCCGTCCTTTCGGCATCGAATGCAAAGCATCGTCGCGCCGTTGCAGACGGCCGGATGGGAGGTGCGGCTCGAGCGTCTGCCAAGCGGGCGCTACGGCCTGCGCACCTGGGAGCGCCGCGCCTACTTACGCTGGGCGGACGTGACGGTGCTGCATCAAATCAAGCTGAGCGCACCCGAGGCACGCTTGCTGGCCGCATACAGCCGGCGGCGGGTGTTCGACGTCGACGATGCGATCTACGTGCGCAAGCCGCGGCGGCTGGGCGAACCGGCCGGAGATTCGGTGTGGCGGCGTCGAAAATTCGCGGCTACGTGCCGGTGGGTGGACACGGTTGCAGCCGGTAACGAGGTGCTGGCGGGGGTTGCGCGCGCGAGTGCCGCCCACGTCACCATTCTGCCGACGTCGATCGACACCGCCGCGTATCCGACCCACACGCGCGATGGCGCCGCGCCAATCATCGTCTGGATCGGCAGCCCTGAGAATCTCGTCTACCTGGAGATGATCCGGGCGGCGCTCACGCGGCTGACCGCGCGCTTTCCCGGCCTGACGCTGCGGGTCATATGCTCGCGGTTCCCCGACTGGCCGGGTCTGAACGTCGAACGGATTCCGTGGAGTTCGGCCACCGAAGCGAGTTCGCTGGCGGCGGCCGGCATCGGCGTGATGCCGCTCAGCGATGACGAGTGGGCACGGGGCAAATGCGCCTTCAAGCTGTTGCAGTACATGGCTGCGGGACTGCCGTGCGTGGCGTCGCCGGTGGGCGCCAACACCGAGGCGGTGATTGACGGCGTCACGGGTTTTCATGCCCGCAGCGATGCGGACTGGGAACGCACGCTCGGCCGGCTGCTCGAGTCCGAGGCGTTGCGCCGCGAGTTCGGCGCCGCCGGCCACGCGCATGTCGCTGCCCGGTATGCCATGCGCACTTACCAGGCAAACTATGTGTCGCTGTTGACGCGGCTTGCCGCCGGGTGATTCCCAGGAACCGAACTGATGCCCATTTTTCAAATCTTGAACCATTACACGCCAAGGCACGATCTCGATCCGGGCTTCGCGGTGCTGGACAACTCCTCGAACGAGCGACCCGACTGGTTCGAATATTGGCCGATCCGTAATTACCTGCTGCACGAGACGCTGGATGAGAATGAGTTCTATGGCTTTCTCTCGCCTAAATTCAAGCACAAGACCAACCTTGGCGCGGCAGATGTGCACGCGTTCATCCAGGGCTGTGAGCCGGCCACGGAGGTGATTCTGCTCAGCCCGAGCATTCACAACAGCGCGTATTATCTCAGCGTGTTCGAGCACGGCGACGCCGAACATCCCGGGCTCATGGGTGTGGCCGCACGTTTGTTCGAGCGTCTCGGTCGGACGAGCGAGCTTACGCAGTTCATCTCGGATTCGCGCAACACGGTGCACTCGAATTATTTCATCGCGAAGCCCCGCTTCTGGCGCGCCTGGCTCGAGGTGACCGAAGCCATGTTCCGCATCGCGGAAACCCCCGACGATCCCCTCGGCAAGGAACTGTGCACACCCACCCCATATCGTGGGCGCATGAACGTGCAGATGAAGATCTTCGTCATGGAACGCATCGCGACGTGGATTCTGGTCGTCGATGGCAGCTTCGTCGCGCGCGTGCGCGATCCGTTCGCCGCCCGCGCCCGATTTTACAAGTTGCCGGTCGCTCTGGTTTGTGACGCGTTGAAGATTGCCTACGTCACGCAGCGGCGAGCTCAGTACAAAGATGTGTTCCTCATGGTGCGAAATCTGCGAAAATTATTGAATTTGCTGGTGCGGGTCGGTGACCTGATGGGCCTGCGCGCTGTGCGGCCCGGCGTCGAGACCTTGAAATCGTACTGGCGCCGGCAACCGTAACCGGGAGGAGCGATGGTGCAAGACAATGCGCGGGCCCCGTTTTGGCGAGGCCGCCGCGTCCTGCTCACGGGTCACACGGGCTTCAAGGGCGCCTGGCTGCAGCTGTGGTTGCGCGACCTGGGTGCGGAGGTGACGGGCTATGCGTTGGCGCCGGCGGCAGAGCCGAACCTGTGGAGCCTCTTAGGCAGTGGAGCACGTTCGATCATCGGCGATATTCGCGACGCGCGCCGAATCGCCGAGGTGGTGAAGGAGACGGCCCCGAATGTGGTGATTCACATGGCGGCACAGGCCTTGGTGCGCGAGTCGTATCGCGATCCTTTGGCAACGTTCGGCACCAATGTCATGGGCACCGCCAATGTGCTCGAGGCGTGCCGCGGAGCGGCCGACTTGCAGTGCGTGGTGGTCGTGACCAGCGACAAAGTGTACGAAAATCGCGAACTCGGGGAGCCATTCGCGGAAAGCGACCGTCTGGGTGGCCACGACCCTTACAGCAATAGCAAAGCCTGTGCCGAACTGGTGACGGGGAGTTTCCGCGACAGTTTCTTTGCTGAGGGTCCACCGCTGGCGTCGGTGCGTGCGGGCAACGTCATCGGTGGCGGTGACTGGTCCGCCGACCGGCTTATTCCCGACTGCGTCCGGGCGCTCGCGGCGGGATCGACCGTGACCTTGCGGCATCCCGACGCCGTGCGGCCGTGGCAACACGTGTTGGAGCCGCTGTCCGGCTACCTCACGCTCGCCGAAGCGCTGGTCACCGACCCCGCCGCGGCACCGCGGGCTGTCAATTTCGGCCCCGACCCGGCATCCTTCTGCACCGTGCGTGAGGTCGTCGATGCGTTCAGTGACCGTTTCGGCGGCAAGCCCGGCTGGCGCCGCGATCCGGGAGTCCATCCGCATGAGGCTAGGGGCTTGACGTTGTCCTCGGCCCTGGCTGATCGGACGTTGGGATGGCGATCGCGACTGGGGCTGGCGCAGACGCTGTCCTGGACCGCGGAATGGTATCGGGCTTTCTCATCCGGGGAGAACATGTTGGACTTTTCGAAGGCGCAATTGGCGCAATACCAGGCAATACCATGAAGTGCGTGATTCTCGCCGGTGGCAAGGGCACCCGCATCGCGGAGGAATCGGCGACGCGGCCGAAGCCGATGGTCGAGATCGGTTCACGTCCCATTCTCTGGCACATCATGAAGCTCTACGCCTGCTTCGGCGTCACTGAGTTCATCGTCTGTTTAGGCTACAAGGGCTATCTGGTGAAGGAGTATTTCGCCAATTACTTCCTGCATCAGGCGGACGTTACGTTCGATATGAGCGCCAATCGGGTCGAGTACCACGATTGTCGCAGCGAGCCGTGGAAGGTCACGCTGGTCGACACCGGCGAGGAGACCATGACCGGCGGCCGCTTGCTGCAGGTCGGCCGGTATCTGAACGCCAATGAATCTTTTTGCATGACCTACGGCGACGGCGTGGCGGACATCGACATCGCCGCAGAGCTGGCATTTCACCGCGAGCGGGGGTGCCGGGCCACCGTGGCCTGCGTCCGGCCGCCGGCTCGATTCGGCCGCATCGGCATCGACGGCAGCCGGGTGAAGTCGTTCGCGGAGAAACCCCAGACGGAGGGCGGGCTCATCAACGGCGGCTTCTTCGTGCTCGAGCCCGACGTACTCGAGCTGATCGATGGGCGCGACACGGTGTGGGAAAATCAGCCGATGGAAACCCTCGCGAGCACTGGCGAGCTCGCCGCCTGGATCCACCGCGGCTTCTGGCAACCCATGGATACGTTGCGCGACAAACAGCACTTGAATTCGCTGTGGGAGACCGGCAACGCGCCATGGAAGTTGTGGAGCGGTTGAACGCGATGTCCGGCGTGGTCACTGCCTGTCGGGCGTGCGGCGGAAGACTGCCGGTGATGTTCGCGGATCTGGGCATGCAGCCGCCGTCGAACGCCTTCCTCGATGCCGTCACCGACGCCCGGCGGGAGAAGCGCTACCCGCTCTGCGCGCGGGTGTGTGAGACCTGCAAACTGGTTCAGGTGGACTACGATGTGGCCCGCGAGGAGCTGTTCGGCAATTATGTGTATTTCTCCTCCTATTCGGACGAATGGCTCGCCCATGCCGCGGCGTATTGCGACATGGCGCGGCAGCGTTTTTCGCTGGGCGCGACGAGTCTGGTCGTCGAACTCGCCAGCAATGATGGTTATCTGCTGAAAAATTTTTTGGCTTGGGGGGTGCCCGTACTGGGGATCGACCCGTCAGACACGGTGGCAACCGCAGCAGAAAAGATCGGGGTCGCCACGTTGATCGAATTCTTCGGCGAGGCTCTCGCCCGGCAACTGGTCGCCGGCGGTCGCCAGGCTGACCTCATCATCGGCAACAACGTGCTTGCGCATGTGCCGTTGTTGAACGACTTCATTGCCGGTATCCGCGTGTTGCTCAAGCCTCGGGGAACCGTGACCATCGAGTTTCCGCATTTGCTCACGCTGATCGAGCAAGTGGCGTTCGACACGATTTATCATGAACACTATTCCTATATTTCACTTTACGCGATCGAGCAGGTGTTCGGACGGCACGGCTTGAAGATCTATGACGTCGAGGAACTGCCGACGCATGGCGGATCGCTGCGGATTTTTGCCGCCCACGCGCACCGTGCCGATCTTGTGGACAGCGATGAACTGCGCCGCGTGCGTGCCAAGGAAGCAGCGGCCGGGCTCGCCGATCTCGATACTTATTCGCGATTCGCGGCGCGAGTCGAGGAGTGCCGGCTTTCGCTCAACCGCTTTTTCGCGCAAGCCGCGGCCGACGGCAAACGGGTCATGGCGTACGGGGCCGCCGCCAAGGGCAACACGCTCATGAATTTCTGCGGCGTCACGCGGGCCGACATTGCCATGGTGGCCGATAGAAATCCGCACAAGCAGGGCAAGCTGCTGCCGGGCACCCACATTCCGGTCGTCTCACCGGAGGAGTTGATGCGGCAACGACCCGACTACGTGCTCATTCTGCCGTGGAACCTCAAGGATGAGATCAGGCGCCAGCTCGCAGACATCGGTGCCTGGGGCGGAAAGTTCGTCACGCCCGTCCCCGTGGCGCGTGTCGATCCGTGAAATTCACGGCGAGTCCTCTGGCCGGCGTCCATACGGTCGACATGGAGCGCATCGAGGACGACCGCGGTTTCTTCGCACGCTCGTTTTGTAGCGTGGAGTTCGCCCAGCACGGGCTCGAGGCGCCGACCAGCCAGTGCAGCGTCTCCTTCAACGCCCGCCGCGGCACATTGCGCGGATTGCATTTCCAGGCGGCACCGCACGACGAGGAGAAGCTCGTGCGCTGCACGGCGGGTGCGATCTTCGACGTGGCCGTCGATCTGCGCCTGGGCTCAGCCACGCGTCTCCAATGGTTTGGCGCGGAACTCTCGGCCGTTAATCGCCGCGCGCTGTACATTCCCAAGGGCTTCGCCCATGGCTTCGTGACGTTGGCTGACGCCACCGAAGTGCTGTACATGATCTCCGTGCCGCACGCGCCCGGGTTCGCCCGCGGTGTTCGTTGGAACGATCCGGCCTTCGCCATCGATTGGCCGCTGCAGCCTGTGGTGATTTCCGCCCGCGATGCCGCCTACCCGTCCTTCGACGCCTCCGCCGGCGCTTGATGTCGGGCAAACGCGTGTTGGTGAGCGGGGCGGGCGGCTTCATCGGCCGGTGGAGCGTGCCTTACCTGATCGAGGCCGGTTACGACGTGCATGCCGTCGCCGGTCATAGCGCGAGCCGCCCGGTGCCGCCGCAGTTGCGGGGGGCCGAGATCCATCGCCTCGACCTGCTCGATGCGGCTGCGGTCGACGGCTTGATGGCGCATGTCGCGCCCACTCACCTGCTGCACTTCGCCTGGATCGCCATTCCGGGTGTGTATTGGTCGAGTCCGGACAATGCGCGATGGCTTGGTGCCAGCCTCAATCTGCTACAGCGCTTTGCGAGCGGCGGCGGAGTACGTGTGGTGATGGCCGGCAGCTCGGCCGAATACGACTGGACCCGGGTCGGCGTCTGTCACGAGATGACGAGTCCGCTCGCCGACGGCGCCGCCCCGGGCATCACGGCTTACGCGCACGCCAAACTCCAGATGCAGGTCGCGTTACAACGATTTGCCGCCGAGCACGCCCTGTCGGCGGCGTGGGGTCGGATCTTTTTCCAATTTGGCCCGGATGAGCATCCCGAGCGGTTGGTGGCCTCGGTCATCCGGAGTCTGCTGGCGGGACGTGAGGCGCCTTGTTCCCATGGCCGCCAGGTGCGTAGCTTCCTCCATGTGGCCGACGTGGGCGCCGCGTTCGCCGCATTGCTCGACAGCGCGGTCGAGGGTCCGGTCAACATCGGTTCCGGCGACCGGCTGAGCATTGCCGAACTCGTCTCTGAAGTCGGCGCGCAGCTCGGTCGTCCCGAACTCGTGCGGCTGGGCGCCCGCAGCGCGCCGCCCGACGAACCACTGCTGCTGGTGCCTGACGTGACCCGCCTGCAGACGGAGGTTGGTTGGCAACCCCGTTTCGGCCTCCGCGACGGCATTGCCGACACCATTGCCTGGTGGCGGACCCGCTGATGGCACTTATTCCGGGATGGCATCCCATCATCGTGCATTTCCCGTTGGCGTTGATCGTGACGGGCGCGGCGAGCCTGAGTCTCGCCCGGCTCGCGCCCGGCGCGCGCATCGCCGCCACGCTCGCCACGGTGGGCACTTGGAATCTTTGTCTGGGTGCGGTCGCGGTATTTTTCGCACTGGGTACCGGCCTCGCGGCAGCCATCGGTTTGCAAATCGGGGCGGCGGCGCATCAGGCGTTGACGGCGCATGTGAAATCCGCGGTGGTGACCACCATCCTCGTGTTGCTGGTGTCAGTGTGGCGCGGAGCGGGAGCCGATGCCGACTCCCGCCCGACAGCGGGGTTCCTCCTGATGCTATGGCTCGCGACCGCGGCGTTGACGGTGACGGGATATCGCGGCGGTCAAAACGTTTATCGCTATGGCATCGGCGTCGCGGCAGCCGCCGAAGCGGGCGCCGGCATCAGCGCGCGGTGATCGGCACGGTCATAACGGCGCGATTCAACATAGCTCGAATGGGCGTATGACACGGTCGGTGTGGCTCGCTGCATGCGAGTGATAGATTGAACGCGTGTCGTATAAGAACGTAGAAAGCGACTAGCCGCCCGCTTCCGGGGCGGCATTTTTTTTTGCCCTCACCGAGGTCGCACTGCGCATTTTACATAGCTCATTTTCTCATGCGACCGGGTCGTTTTGAGGCGCCGAGCGATGCCTGTAGATTGCGACTCACTGGTTGATACTCCTGGTGTGTCGGGACTGATTACCCCGGCTTAGGTTTGAGAAAAAAGCTAAGAAAAAAAGTAATTCGCCACACGGAAGTGGCCTTTCTTTTGACCCTCACCTGCCGCCTTGTGTCCGTCCGCATTCGCGGTGCCGCCGAGCAGGTGTGCGGTGTTTCGAGCAATCGTGATTTCGCGCGAGTCGAGCAGGCCAGGGCATGTGCCGCTTTACATTGACGAGGAAGCTTTCAACTAATAAAATAGAAGCATGAAAACCACCGTTGATATTCCAGATATCGACCTTGCGGATGCGATCCGATTCACCAAGGCAAAGACCAAGCGCGAGGCAATCGTTACCGTCATCCAGGAATTCAACCGCCGCAAGCGGATGGCCGAGTTGACCCGGCACGCCGGAACCTGCAAAGACCTGGTGACCGTAGAGGAGCTTTTGCAGCAGCGTCGCGAAGGCTGATGTGCCGTGATCTTGGTTGACTCCTCATCCTGGATCCATATGCTTCGGCCGGAAGGCGACGCCGCTGTCAGAGACAGGGTGTTGCGTGTGCTTAATGCTGGCGAGGCTTCGTGGTGCCCCATAATTCGGTTGGAGTTATGGAATGGAGCATCGGGCGATCGTGATAAGAAAGTACTCAGGGATTTCGACCGGCTGCTGCCTGAGCTCGCCATCGACCCGGAAGTTTGGAACTTAGCCTATGATCTGGCGCGACGTGCGCGCTCTGCTGGTATCTCAGCCCCGGCGACTGACATCTTGATCGCTGCATGCGCACGACACCACCACGTCGAACTGGAACATGCCGACTCTGATTTTTCTCGACTGGCAAAACTTTGATAAACCAGAGCACGCTACTCGTTTTACATGGCTCATTTTGGCCTGCGACCGGGCCGTTTTGAGGCGCCGCGCGATTCGCCACACGGAAGTGGCCTTTCGTTTTATCGTAATCGATTGATTTGATTGGCGCTCCCTACGAGATTCGAACTCGTGTACTTGCCGTGAGAGGGCAATGTCCTGGGCCACTAGACGAAGGGAGCCGCGCTTGCGGATCTTAGGCCGCCATTCCCTAAGAGGGCTGGTAGTATACGGGCCAATTTTTTGGACTCAAGCGGAACCCTCTTTTTTGAACCAAACTTCGACCCGGTTTCCCTATCTGGTGATCCCCCGTGCTGAGCACTCGATTTCGCGTGCGCAAATTTCGCCGAACGCGTTGAAGGTACTCTACAAGCTCAAAGAGGCTGGTTTTCAGGCGTTTTTGGTCGGCGGCGCGGTTCGTGATCTGTTGCTCGGCATCAAGCCGAAAGACTTCGATGTGGCAACCAATGCCCTGCCGGACGAGGTGCGCCGCATATTTCGCAATTGCCGTTTGATCGGCCGGCGGTTCCGGCTGGCGCATGTGCACTTCGGCCAGGAAATCATCGAAGTGGCAACATTTCGTGCGGCGGCGGCTCCGGAGCGCGAAGATGCGGAAGACCCGGACGCGGATCTCGACGCGGCGGCGCCGCTCGACGGGTCGGCGCCGTTGGATCTGCCCGCGGCCGCGCCGTTCGAGTCGGAGCATCGGGCATTCGATACCAGCGGCCGGATCCTGCGCGACAACATCTACGGCACCATCGATGAGGATGTGTGGCGCCGGGACTTTGCCGCCAACGGGCTCTACTACAACATCGAGGACTTCTCGATCTGGGATTTCGTCGATGGCGTGAGCGACGTCAGGGCCCGGCGCCTGAAGTTGATCGGCGATCCGGAGACCCGCTACCGCGAAGACCCCGTGCGTATGTTGCGTGCCGTACGCTTCGCCGCCAAGCTCGATTTCTCCTTCGAAGACAGCACCGAGCGGCCGCTGCGCGAGCTGGCCAGCCTGCTCGATGGCGTGCCACCGGCGCGTCTGTTCGATGAGTGCTTGAAACTGTTTCTGGCGGGTTTCGGCGCACGCTCGTTTGCGCTGTTACAGCAATACGGTCTGTTTGAACACCTCTTCCCGATGTCGGCGGCGGCATTCAAGCTGCCGCCCTATGCTTACGCACAGGAGATGCTCGAGGCCGGGCTGCGCAACACCGACGCCCGCATCGCGGAGAACAAGCCGGTTACGCCGACGTTCTTGTTCGCCGTCCTGTTGTGGGGTGCCGTGCTGCGCGAGCTCAACGAGCAGTCGGCCGGTCCCACCCCCGATCTCGCACAACTAATGCAGGCGTGCGATACGGTGCTGCGCGCGCAGCAGTCGCGGGTTGCCATTCCCCGACGGTTCTCCGTGCCCATGCGCGAGCTGTTGATGCTGCAGCCCCGCTTCAATCGCCGCAGCGGAGTGAAATCGCTGAGTCTCCTGCAGCATCCCCGTTTTCGGGCGGCCTATGATTTTCTGCTGCTGCGGGCGGAAGTCGGGGTCGCCGATCCTGAGCTCGCGCAGTGGTGGACCGACGTGCAGCTCCTGCCTCAGGAGGAACGCGTCGCGCTCGTCCAGGCGCGCCCGGCCGATCCGCCGATGCAGGAGGGCACGGTGGCCGAAGCGCCCGGACGCAGACGGCGGCGGCGGCGGCGCGGCGGGGCGGCGCGCAGTTAGCCGCATGCCCGCGCCCATCTGGCGACCCGCTTACATCGGGGTGGGCGGTAATCTGCAGCAGCCGCGCGACCGGGTGATCGAAGCGTTCGGCCACTTGGGCAACTTGCCGGCCACGCGCCTCGAAGTTCGCTCCCGACTGTATTTGACGCGGCCGATGGGCCCACAGGATCAGCCGCCATTCGTCAACGCCGTCGCCGGCGTTCTGACGGGACTGACCGCACGCGAGTTGCTCGATGCGTTGCTCGGCGTGGAGCGGTTGATGGGACGCGAGCGGCAGGTGCGGTGGGGTCCGCGCATCATCGACTTGGACTTGCTGTGGATGACCGGCGAACCGATTCGGGAGCCGGGTCTGGAACTGCCGCATCCCGGAGTGTCGATGCGGAACTTCGTCCTGTATCCTCTTGCCGACATCGCCCCCACGCTCACCATTCCCGGGTTTGGCAAAGTCGCAGATCTCAAAGCGACCATCGATTGCGATGGCATCGCCGTACTCGACTAACCTGCAAGAGCTTACAGCGTGAGCGTCATTTCCCAGAAATTCATCGTCATCGAAGGGCCCATCGGCGTCGGCAAGACCAGCCTTGCGCGGCGCCTCGGAAAGTCCCTGAACGGCCAGTTGGTGCTCGAGCAGGCGGATCAGAACCCATTTCTCGAACGCTTTTACAAGAACCCGCGGGCGGCGGCCTTTCAGGCGCAACTATTCTTTTTGTTCCAACGGGCGCGGCAATTGGAGGACGTTCGCCAGGAAGACCTGTTCGGCGCGGTTAGGGTGGCAGACTACCTCCTCGACAAGGATCGCCTGTTCGCGCGGGTGACGCTCGACGATGCGGAATATGCGTTGTACGAACGGGTCTATGAACGGGTCGTAGTCGATGCGCCGAAACCCGACCTGGTGGTGTACCTGCAGGCGCCCGTGGACGTCTTGATGGATCGCATCGCCAAACGCGGCATCCGCTACGAACAGCAGATCGAGCGCAGCTATCTGGAAAAACTCACCCAGGCCTACGCGAGGTTCTTCCATGGCTACGACGCCTCACCGCTGTTGATCGTCAATTCCGCCGCCATCGATCCGGTGAACAACGAGGTCGACTATCAGCTGTTGTTCGGCGAGATCACCAAGGCGCGCCGTGGCCGGCACTTCTTCAATCCAGCGGGCAGCAGTCTCATTCCGCCCGGCTGATGCGCCGCAGATGCACGTCCAGCGCCCACGCCACGTGCTCGCGCACCAGCAACGACGCATCGTCGGCACGCGCCTCCAGCGCGGCGATGACCGCCGGCGAGGAGGGCGCGTTGCCCAGGCCTACGGCCACATTGCGCAGCCAGCGCTCGTAGCCGATGCGGGCGATGGCGCTGCCCGAGGTGTTGTGCGTGAAATCGGCGGCGCTCCACGCGAACAACGCGACCAGTTCGGCCTGATCCAGGCCGTGGCGCACGCCGAAATCGCGTTCGCGGGTGGGGCGCGAAAATTTGTTCCACGGGCACGCGAGCTGACAATCGTCGCAGCCGTAGATGCGATTGCCGATGGCCCGACGAAACTCGAGCGGAATGCTGCCCTTCAACTCGATGGTCAGATAGGAGATGCAGCGCCGCGCGTCGAGGCGGTACGGCGCGACGATGGCACCGGTGGGGCAGGCCGGCATGCAGGCGCTGCAGCTGCCGCAGTGGGCGGTGCCCGGCGTGTCCGCCGGCAATGCGAAATCAAGATAGATCTCGCCCAGGAAAAAATACGACCCTGACTCACTGTCGATCAGATTGGTGTGTTTGCCGATCCAGCCGAGTCCGGCGTTGCGCGCGAGGGCTTTCTCCAGCACGGGTGCACTGTCGGCAAAGGCGCGGTAGCCGCGCGGGCCGACGCGCTGCACGATGCGCTCGCAGAGTTTTTGCAGCCGGCTGCGCATCAACTTGTGATAATCCCGGCCCAAGGCGTAGCGGGAAACATAGCCCAAGCGGCCATCCTCGAGAGTGGCGGTTGCGTCGGCGGCCTCCGCCGGCCAGTAGTTCATTCGGGCGCTCAAACAGGTCACCGTCCCGGGCAGGAGGTCTGCCGGCCGCGATCGCTTGGTGCCGTGACGAGACATGTACTCCATCTCACCGTTGAACCCGGCATCAAGCCAGTCCAGGAAATGTGCCTCGTCGCTCGCGAGATCGATGTTGGCTACGCCGACTTGCGCGAATCCCAGCTCTTGTGCCCAGCCGCGGATCTCCGCGAGTAGAACGGCGCTGTCGGGGATCAATGTGGCGGCAGCTTGGCTAAGCATGAGGGGGCTATAATGCCTGTCACATGTCCGAGCGTGCGATCGAACTCAAGTTGCGGGACACGGCGGCCACCGAGAGCCTCGGTACGGCGCTCGCGCACGCGTTCGTCGCGGCAGGTCGCGGCGCCGCGGTGCTGCATCTTCACGGGGAGCTCGGCGCGGGCAAGACCACGTGCGTGCGCAGCCTGTTGCGTGCGCTGGGCGTCGGCGGACCGATCCGAAGTCCCACTTATACCTTGATCGAAGTCTATCCGCTCGCCGCGCTCACCTGTGTGCATGTGGATTTGTACCGCCTTCAGGGCGGCACGGAGATGGAAGATTTGGGTCTGCGGGACTATCTCGACGGCGAGTGCTTGTTGCTGGTTGAGTGGCCGGAAAAGGGCGGCACGGCTGTGCCGCCGGCGGATGTCGAGGTGGCCCTCGACTATCATCAAGAGGCGCGGGTAGGCCGGGTGGCGGCGCGTTCGCGGCCGGGGCTGCGCTGGTTGGAAAAGCTTGGAGCTGACGCTAGCTTAGCGGCCTATGTACCTAATTTAACTTGAATTACAAAGCATGCAGGCGTTAACTTACCGCGCTATGTTCAATCGTCCGTATCGCATCTGCGTTGCGCTGTCGCTCGCCATCGTGTCGGTTGCCGCGCCGCTGACGTCGGCGCTCGCTGGTAACTCCCATGCCGGCTCTGCCCGTGCGGCGGCCGCGCACGCCGCGCACGGTGTCGATGTTCGGGCAGTGCGGTTGTGGGCGGGCCCGGACAATACGCGGATCGTCCTCGACCTGTCGGGCAGCGCGCAGCACAGCCTGGCGGTGATGAAAGATCCGGACCGGGTGGTGCTCGACCTACCGGGGGCACGGTTGGCGCCCGGCGCCCAAGGGATCCCGGCAGCCGCCGGAGCGATCAAACAGGTGCGGATGGCCAGCCGGTCCGGCGCATTGCGCATCGTCTTCGATTTGTCGCACTCGATTCATGCCAAAAGCTTTCTCGCCAAGCCGAACGATCGCTATGGCTACCGTTTGGTCATCGATCTTGGCGGCAGCGCCGCTGCCGAACTGCCGGTGAAGGTGGAGCACGCGCGGCCCGATGCCCGCGATCTCATCATCGCCATCGATGCCGGGCACGGCGGCGAGGATCCGGGCGCGATCGGCAAGAACGGTACGCGGGAAAAGGACGTCGTGTTGGCCATCGCCCGGGTGCTCAAGCAGAAGATCGATGCCGAGCCGGGCATGAGGGCGGTATTGACGCGCGACGGCGATTACTTCGTGCCGCTGCGCGATCGGATGCGCCGCGCCCGGGCGCAACAGGCCGATCTGTTCGTCTCGATTCATGCCGATGCGATTCGCGACCGCTCGGTCGACGGCTCGTCGGTTTACATCCTGTCGCAGCGGGGAGCAACCGACGAGGCCTCGCGTTGGCTCGCGGAGCGGGAGAATGCGTCGGATCTGATCGGCGGCGTATCGCTCGACGACAAGGGTGACGTGCTGGCCTCGGTGCTGCTGGACTTATCGCAGACCGCGTCGCTCACCGCGAGCCATGCCGCGGCCGAGTATGTGCTGCATCATCTATACAGCGTCGGCGAGATCCGCAAGCCGCAAGTGCAAGAGGCGCGCTTCATGGTGCTCAAATCGCCGGACATTCCATCGATGCTGGTGGAGACCGCCTACATCTCGAACCCGCGCGAAGAGCAACGGCTGCGCGGCGCGGCCCAGCAGTCTAAGCTGGCCGGCGCCATCCACCAGGGGGTACGCGCCTACTTCTACTCTGATCCGCCGGCGGGGACCCGCATTGCCCAGATGGCCGGCTTCCAGTCTCCAGCCACCGCGGCACCGGCCACGGCACCACCGGCCAGCGCGCCGCCGGTGTTGGCCACGGCCGCGAACGACGCAGGCGGCTGATCTCGTTGCCCATCAAGGTTCTGCCCGACGCACTCATCAGTCAGATTGCTGCCGGCGAAGTCATCGAGCGGCCCGCGTCCGTGGTCAAGGAATTGGTGGAGAATTCGCTGGATGCGGGTGCGCGGCGGATCGAGGTGGAACTCGAACGCGGCGGTTGCGGCTTGATTCGTGTGCGCGATGACGGCATTGGTCTCGATCCGGCCGAGATCGGCATCGCCCTGGCGCGGCATGCGACCAGCAAGATTGCCTCGCTCGAGGATCTCGAGCGCATCGCCACCTTGGGATTCCGTGGTGAGGCGCTGCCCAGCATCGCCTCGGTTTCGCGCCTGTCGCTGGTGTCGCGCGCCGCCGCGGCGTCCCATGCCTGGGCGGTGGAGTCTCGCGACGGGGTGTTGACCGCGCCGACGCCGGCTTCACATCCGCCGGGCACCAGCGTCGAGGTGCGTGATCTGTTCTTCAACGTGCCGGCGCGCCGCAAATTTCTCCGTAGCGAGCCGACGGAGTATCAACACGTGGTGCGCATGCTGGAGCGACTGGCGCTGTCGCGCTTCGACGTGGCCTTTGCACTCGCGCACAACGGCAAGGATGTGTGGCAGTTGCCCCCGGCGCATTCCTCGGCTGACCGGTTGGCGCGGGTTGCGCGGGTATGCGGCGAGGACTTTGCCGCGCACGTCATTGAATTGCGGCACGAGACGGAAAGTCTGCGGCTCGAGGGTTGGCTGGCGCTGCCGACGTTCTCGCGCAGTCAGTCGGACCTGCAGTTTGCGTTCTTGAACGGCCGCTTCGTGCGCGACAAGCTGTTGTCGGGCGCGACCCGTCTCGCCTATCAGGATGTGCTGTTCAACGGCCGCTTTTCGGCTTATCTTTTGTACCTGGAACTCGATCCGACCTTGGTCGATGTGAATGCGCATCCGCAAAAACTCGAAGTCCGGTTTCGCGACTCGCGGCGCATTCATGATTTCCTGTTCAAGACGGTGGAGCGTGCGCTCGCCGGCACGCGACCCACGCACGAGTCGGCGGGCAGTGCGCCGCTCGACTGGCTCACCGGCAGTGCGGAGTATAGAGGTTCCGCGGCGCCGACCCAGTCCCGCTTCCACTTGCCGGAGGCGAAAGCCTCACCCCATGCCGGCGCCGACGTGTATCGCAGCCTGGTCGAGTCAGGTGCCGCCGCGGGCGCTGCGGCTGCCTCATCGGTGGCCGATGCGTCGGCACCGCTGGGTTACGCTATCGCGCAGCTGCATGGCGTCTACATCCTGACGCAGACCGCCGATGGGATGGTGTTGGTCGACATGCACGCCGCGCACGAGCGCGTGATGTACGAAGGCATGAAGAAATTGCTGGCCGGAGAGACCGCCCAACAAAGGTTGCTGGTGCCCGAGATTCTGCAGGTGTCTACGGCGCAGGGCGAGGCCGCCGAGATGCACGCCGCAGAATTCGCCCACTTGGGATTCGAGGTCTCCCGCTTGGCGCCCGAACAGCTCGTGCTCAGTGCGGTGCCGGTGCTGCTGGCGGCTCACGATCCGGCGGGGGTAGTGCGTGACGTGCTGTCGGATCTGATCGCGACCGGCCGTTCGCGCCAGGTGCAGGAATCGATCAACCATCTGCTCGGCACCATGGCGTGTCATGCCGCAGTGCGTGCGGCCCGCACCCTGACGCTGCCCGAAATGAACTCCCTGCTCCGCCAGATGGAGCGCACCGACCGCGCCGACCAATGCAATCACGGCCGGCCGACCTGGGTGCGCCTCTCCCTGCACGATCTCGATCGCCTGTTCCTGCGCGGACGCTAGCCGATGGCGTCGGCGCGCCGGCGCGCAGTGCTGTTGATGGGTCCGACCGGCGCCGGAAAATCAGCGCTCGCGGTGGAATTGGCGCGCGCGCTGCCGTTCGAGATCGTCAGCGTGGACTCCGCGCAGGTCTACCGCGGGATGGACATCGGCACCGCCAAGCCCGATGTCGCGACGCGCTGCGCCGTGCCGCACCATTTGATCGACATTCGCGACCCGTTGATGAACTATTCCGCCGGCGAGTTCGTGCAGGATGCCGCGGCGGTCATGGAGGAGATCTGGCGCCGCGGCCGCCAGCCGTTGTTGGTCGGCGGTACCATGCTGTATTTCCACGCATTGACAGCGGGAATTGCGGATTTGCCGGAGGGCGATCTTGCGGTTCGAGCTGAGATCGACGCGCGGGCGGCTGCCGTAGGCTGGTCTGAAATGCATCGAGAACTCGCCATGGTGGATCCGGACGCGGCCGCACACATTCACAGTAACGATGCCCAGCGCATCCAGCGCGCCTTGGAGGTCTACCGGCTCTGCGGCACCCCGATCTCCGTGTTGCAAAAGGAGCGCAGGTCCGTTCTCGAGGGCGTCGATGTGCTCGAATTCGCGGCTGCGCCGCGGGACCGTCCCGCGCTGCATTTACGGATCGAGGCCCGCTTTCGGGCGATGCTCGAGGCGGGACTGGTCGAGGAGGTGCGCCGCTTGCGTGAAACAACCGACCTCACTGCGGAACATCCGTCGATGCGAGCGGTCGGATATCGACAGATATGGCAACACTTGGCAGGGCAGTGCGACTTGAACGAAGCGGTGGATCGGGCAATCGTGGCGACGCGCCAGCTGGCCAAGCGGCAATTTACCTGGTTGCGCGGGCGTCCCGGAGTGAAATGGGTTGATTCTGCGCAACCGGGCGCCATATCTCAGCTCAAGAACAGCCTCGGCGAGGAGGACGCTGCGCAGTGGATACAGGTTTAGCGCCGCTCACACCCGCTGTGCTAGGATTAACCCGGCATGCGCCCAGTGGCACACGGACGTGACGCGGCAATGCAAATGACACTAAAAACAAGGAGCTCTCCAATGGCCCGTGGCCAGTCCCTGCAGGATCCATTTTTAAATGCGTTGCGCAAAGAACGCGTGCCCGTCTCAATCTATCTGGTGAACGGCATAAAATTGCAAGGACAGATCGATTCCTTCGATCAGTTCGTCGTCCTGCTGCGAAACAGCGTGAGCCAAATGGTCTACAAACACGCCATTTCCACCGTTGTGCCTGCGCGCAACGTACGCTTGCCGACCGCCGAAGACGGCGAAGTGACGGAACCGGCGATCGTCGAGTGACGGGGCGCTGCTCTGCAACTGTTTGAACGTCCCCGGGGTGGCGAGCGCGCCATTCTCGTGGGCGTCGGTATCGGGCATCCCGTCGATCCCTACGATACGGCCGAATTCAAGGCACTCGCCGCGTCGGCGGGCACCTTGGGCGTGGGCTTGGTGCTGGCTTCGCGGCCGCGTCCTGATCCCAAATATTTCGTAGGCTCGGGCAAGGCCGAGGAAATCCGGCTCTGCGCCGAAGCACACGGCGCCGATGTGGTGCTCGTCGATCAGACGTTGTCTCCTAGCCAGGAGCGCAATCTCGAGAAGCTCACCAACCGCCGGGTGCTCGATCGCAACGGGCTGATCTTGGACATATTCGCGCAACGGGCGCGGAGTTTCGAAGGCAAGCTGCAGGTCGAACTGGCGCAGTTGTCGCACCTGGCGAGTCGCTTGGTGCGAGGCTGGACCCATCTGGAACGTCAGAAGGGTGGTATCGGTTTGCGCGGCCCGGGCGAGACACAGCTAGAAACCGACCGCCGGCTGATCGGCAAGCGGATTCGGACGCTGAAAACGCGTCTCGAGAAGCTCGCCATGCAACGCGACACCAGCCGGCATGTCCGCCGCGAGGTGCCGGTACCCACGGTGGCGCTGGTCGGCTACACCAACGCCGGCAAGTCCACGCTGTTCAATACCCTGACGGGCTCGGCCACGTACGTCGCCGACCAACTGTTCGCCACGCTCGATCCCACCGTGCGCCAGGTGAAGCTCGAGGGAGTGGGTGAAGTGGTTCTTGCCGACACGGTGGGTTTCGTCAGGGATTTGCCGCACGAGTTGGTCGCGGCCTTTCGCTCCACGCTGCAGGAGGCACGCGAAGCGGATCTATTGCTGCACGTGGTCGACGCCAGCGATCCGCTGCGCGAGGAGCGAATCCTGCAAGTGCGCGAAGTGCTGAGGAGCATCGGTGCGGGCGACATTCGTGAGTTGATGGTGTTCAACAAGATCGATCTGGTCGCACCGGAGGACGCAACCGCAGGTCCGCGGGTGCTGGTCGGTGAGGATGGCGTCGCCGCGCAGGCGTGGGTCTCCGCAGCAACCAGCTCCGGTCTCGATGAGTTGCGGCAGGCAATGGCGCGGGCGGTACGGCCGAATCAAGTGCGCCGCACCTTGCACCTCACCTTGCGCGCAGCGTCGGTGCGATCGGATCTGTACCGGCGCAATGCGGTGCGGGCCGAGCGCCAATGCGACGACGGCAGCTGGCAACTCGACGTCGAGTTGGACGCGACCGAGATCGCCAAACTGCTGGGCGCTGCGGGAGTCGCCCAGCTGAACTCAACCGATACCGACCATAGTCGCGAACAGCGCGTGGCTTAGCCGATTATGGGCCGATTTATTCGGCGCCGGTGCATCGGCTGCTACAATGTACGGCTGCACATCATCGAAATAACAGTCAGCAACCCCTATTAGGCATACCGAATGGCTTGGAACGAACCTGGCGGCGAGAAACGTAACCCTTGGAATCGCCCGCAACAATCGCAGAACGACCTGGACGATGTCTTGCGCAATTTTCAGCGCCGCTTGTCGGCGCTGTTCGGCCGTGGCAGCGGCGGGCTCGGCGGCGCGCAGAATTCGGCGAACTTCAGCAAAGGTTTGGGTAGTGCGCTCGTGTTGATCGGTGTGGTGTGGATCGGCAGCGGCATCTATCGCGTCGATGCCCAGGAACGCGCCGTGATCTTGCGCTTCGGCAAATATGAGGCGACCACCGGGCCGGGCTACAACTGGCATTTGCCATGGCCGATCGAGCGCAAGATCATCGTCAACGTGTCGCGTCAGTACAGCGTCACGGATGATGCCAGCATGCTGACCTCCGACACCAACCTGGTCGAGGTCAAGTCCGCTGTCCAATACGTGCAGCCCGATCCGCTCAAGTATCTGTTCAAGGTGCGCGACGTGGATGAGACGCTCGCCCAGGTGAGCGAGAGCGCGATGCGCGAGGCCGTGGGCCAGGCTTCCTTGGACAAGGCCCTTGCCTTCGATCCGTCGATCACCGATCGTGCGCGGGTGCTGCTTCAGCGCACCCTCGACAGCTACGACATGGGGATCCGCATCTTGAGCGTCAACCTCACCGATGTGAACGTTCCCGAGGCCGTACAGGATGCGCAGCGCGACGCCATCAAGGCGGACAAGGATCGGCAGCGCTATCAACAGGAGGCCGAGTTGTATCGAAACGACGTGCTGCCGCGTGCACGCGGCGAGGCCGCCAAGACGGTCCAGGATGCCGAGGCCTACAAGCTGCAGGTGCTCGCCATTGCCCAGGGTGAAACCTCGCGCTTCGACCAGGTGCTCGAGCAATACGAGCACGCCCCCGCGGTGACCCGTGAACGCATGTATCTCGACACCATGGGCAACGTGCTCAAGAATTCGCGCAAGGTCATCGTCGACACCAAGAACGGCAACAACATGATGTATCTGCCGCTCGAAAAATTGATCTCCCCCGGGCCGCAATCCATCTCCATGCCGAACGATACGATGACGGTGGCGCCGGCGCGCGTGCCGGAGGTTCAGGTGTCACCGGTCGAGGACCCGGCGCGCGCGCGCGGGGTACGATGATGCAAAACCGCGTTCTCTACATACTGATCGGCTTGGTCGCTGCGATCCTGTTGGTGCGCTCCAGCGTCTTCACCGTGACCGAGGGCAAGCTCGCCATCAAGTCGATCGGCGGCGAGATCGTCGACGCCGACTACAAGCCGGGCCTGCATTTTCGCATCCCGGTGGTCGAGGAGGTGTCGCTGTTCGACAAGCGCATCATCACCCAGCTCTATACCAACGAGCGTTTCCTCACCCGTGAGCAGGAACAGCTCAACGTCGACTTCTACGTCAAATGGCGCATCAATAACCTGCGCCGATACTACGAAGCGACGGGCGGCACCGAGGACGTCGCCAATGCCCGGCTCGGCGAGACCATCAAGGACAGCATCAAGAGCGTCGTGACGCAGCGCAGCCTGCAGCAGGTCATCACCGCCGATCGAACCGAATTCACCGATGCGATGATGAAGAACGACCGGGCCGCCGCCGAGCAGCTCGGCGTGGAGCTCGTCGACGTGCGCATCACCAAGATCGATCTGCCGCAGCAGGTGCGCGATTCGGTCTACGACCGGATGCGCGCGAGCTTCAAGGCACAGGCGGCGAAACTCCGTGCCGAAGGCGTCGAGACCGCGGAACTGACCCGGGCCGAGGCGAATAAACAGCAGACCGAGACCCTTGCCGATGCGGCTCGACAGGCCGCGCAGATCCGCGGCGAAGGCGATGCCTCGGCCAGCGAGGTGTACGCCAAGTCCTATTCCAAGAACGCCGAGTTCTACGCCTTCTACCGCAGCATGCAGTCGTACCGCGAGTCGATCGGCACCGCCGGCGATATGTTGGTCATCGCCCCGGATGGCGATTATTTCAAGTACTTCAAACAACCTCAGCCGCAGCACTAGCGGCGCGAGTACAGCATGGAAATCGGCTGGAGCGAGTTGGCACGTTATCTCGGTGGAGCCTTTGCCCTGTACCTGGTTCTCGAAGGCATTTTGCCGTTCTTGAACCCGGGCGCCGCGCAGCGGCTCATGGCAAAATTGGCGCAGACCGAGACGAAGCAGCTGCGCTGGGGCGGACTCATCAGCATGGTTGCCGGGCTGGCACTCTTGTGGATGGCGCGCAATGGGTAAGAATCTCGTCGTGATCGGGCTGCAGTGGGGCGACGAGGGCAAGGGCAAAGTCGTCGACCTGTTGACCGATCAGGTGAAGGCGGTGGCACGTTTCCAGGGCGGCCATAACGCCGGACATACCCTGGTGATCGGTGGCAAGAAAACCATC
>Ga0116230_10000848_pt1 | contig 27781 bp, 29 predicted proteins | sample S1TSphfallax_3_FD_88678 | JGI IMG/M metagenome (GOLD analysis project Ga0116230, IMG submission 88678) | Host-associated microbial communities from peat moss isolated from Minnesota, USA - S1T2_Fd - Sphagnum fallax MG | ecosystem: Host-associated > Plants > Peat moss > Unclassified | place... | reverse complement strand
GCGAACATCGTCTGGTAATCGAGCTTGTCCTGCGCGGTGATCCCCTCCGGCCGCGCAATATAGGGCGGCAAGGCCAACGCGCCGCTGCGCGCCAGTGCTGCGTAAAAATCCTCGGCAGCGAACCGCAGCACCGCCGCACCGCCATCCAGAACCGCTACCACCGCTGCCGAAAATTCCGGGTCGATCATCAGCAAATCCCCGACCCGCACCCGCCGCGCGTTGCGCAGCAACACCCGCCAGCACCCGTCATCCAGCCGCCGGTCCAGCGTAATCCCGACCCGCGCCGCCCCGCGCCACGCCTCGAGCTGCGCCGGGATCACCTTGGTGTCGTTCACCACCAGCAAATCGCCCGCCCGCAGCAACCCCGGCAAATCCCGCACCACATGGTCGCGCAACCCAGCCCCGACGTGCAGCAAACGCGCCACATCCCGCGGCCGCGCCGGCGCCACGGCAATCCGGTCCGACGGCAGATCGTATGAGAAGTCCGAGAGGTTCATGGATCGTAAGGCCAGGGGGACGCTGTCCCCCCGGACCCCCTCAGACTCCCATATACGATGCGAGTTCGATCAGATTGCCGTCCGGATCCCGGCAGTACACGGACATGATGTCGCCGAGCGCGCCGATGCGCGACACGGGGCCGCGTTCGATGGTGACGCCGCAGGTGTGCAGCTGGGCGATGGCGTCTTCGGTACGGACGGCGATGACGAAGCAGAGGTCGAGTGTCCCGGGTTTGGCGAGCTGGGCGTGGGGCAGGACTTCGTGGCCGACCTCGTGCAGGTTGATTTTCTGCGCGCCGAAGCGCAGGGCGGTGCGGTTTTTGCCGCCGTATTCCTCGCGTTCCATCCCCAGCACGCGCTGGTACCAGGCGGCGGTGACGTTGATGTCGTTACAGGTCATTACGACGTGGTCGATGCGGTCGACAGTGAATTTCATCAGGCGAGCTCGGCGAAGAAGTCGTTGCCTTTGTCGTCGACGACGATGAAGGCCGGAAAATCCTTCACTTCGATGCGCCAGACGGCTTCCATGCCGAGTTCGGGGTATTCGAGGATTTCGACCTTGGTGATGTTCTGCTGGGCGAGCACGGCTGCGGGGCCGCCGATGGAGCCGAGGTAGAAGCCGCCATGGGCTTTGCAGGCATCGCGCACGGCTTTGCTGCGGTTGCCTTTGGCGAGCATGACGAGGGAGCCGCCGGCGGCCTGGAATTCCTCGACATAGGAGTCCATCCGCCCGGCGGTGGTGGGGCCGAAGCTGCCCGTCGGCAGGCCTTCCGGGGTTTTCGCCGGGCCGGCGTAGTAGACCGGGTGGTTTTTCAGGTAGTCGGGCAGGCCTTCACCGCGATCCAGGCGCTCTTTCAGCTTCGCGTGGGCGATGTCGCGGGCGACCACGATGGTGCCGGTCAGCGCGACCCTGGTTTTGATCGGGTGTCTCGAGAGTTCCGCGCGGATGTCGGCCATCGGGCGGTTGAGGTCGATGGCCACCACGTCGCCGCCGAGATGGTCGGTCGTGATTTCGGGCAGGTATTTAGCGGGCTCGGTTTCCAGCTGTTCGAGGAAGATGCCGTCTCTGGTTATTTTCGCCTTGATCTGCCGGTCGGCCGAGCAGGACACGCCGATGCCGATCGGCAGGCTGGCGCCGTGGCGGGGCAGGCGGATGACGCGCACGTCGTGGCAGAAATATTTGCCGCCGAACTGCGCGCCGATGCCGAGCTTCTGGGTCATCTCGAGCACGTGGCGCTCCATCTCGAGGTCGCGGAACGCGTGGCCTTCGGGGCCGCCTTCGGTGACCAGATTGTCATACCATTTGGTCGAGGCGAGTTTCACGGTTTTGAGCGTGAGCTCGGCGGACGTGCCGCCGATGACGATCGAGAGGTGGTATGGCGGGCAGGCCGAGGTGCCGAGCGTCTTGGCCTTCGCCTCGATGAAGGACAGAAGCTTTTCGGGGTTCAGGACGGCGCGGGTTTCCTGGTAGAGATAGGTCTTGTTCGCCGATCCGCCGCCTTTGGCGATGAACATCAGCGCGAACTCGTCGGCGTGGTGCTCGCCGGGGGCGGCCATGATGTCGAACTGGACCGGCAGGTTGTTGCCGGTGTTTTTTTCCTCGAACATCGAGAGCGGCGCCATCTGCGAGTAGCGCAGGTTGGTCTCGGTATAGGTGCGGTGGACGCCGTAGCTGATCGCCTGCTCCTCGTCGCCCTCGACCCAGACGCGCTGGCCTTTTTTGCCGAATACGAGGGCCGTGCCGGTATCCTGGCACATCGGCAGCACGCCGGCGGCCGCGATGTTGGCGTTTTTGAGGAATTCCATGGCGACGTAGCGGTCGTTTTCGCTGGCTTGCGGATCGCGCAGGATTTTGGCGAGCTGCCCGAGATGGGCGGGGCGAAGCAGGTGGGCGACGTCCCGAAAAGCCTGGAAGGCGAGTGCCGCGAGCGCGTCGGCCGTCACTTTCAGCACAGTTTTGCCCTCGACCTCGATGGTCGAGACGCCTTCGATGTCGAGCCGGCGATACGGCGTCGTGTCCGCGCTCTGCGGGAACATCGGCGCGTAGGCGAAACCGGGGGCGACCTTGGTGGCGACGTTCATGGCTTCAATCTTTCTGTCTTCGGCGGAAGGCGTCGAGGCTGACGACATCGGCGGGGCCTTCGGCCTCGCGCGACGGCACGTCATCGCCTTCGGGCGCCGGGATATCGGCGAGTTTGACGGGCTCTGGCACCGCGACCTCGAACTGTAGGCCAAAGCGGATTTCGGGGTCGTGAAAGCTGGTGATCGCGGCGACCGGAATGGTGAGGATGGACGGCACGCCGCCGAAAGACAAGCCGACGGAGAGGTTACGGGCCGGTTCGTCGACGTTCAGGCTGTGGAACTGGTGCTGCAGGACGATGGTCATCTCGTCGGGGTATTGCGCGCGCAGGCGCTCGGGGATGATGACGCCGGGATAGGCGGTCTTGAACGTGATGTAGAAATGGTGGCCGCCCGGCAGGCCGTGCTCCGCGACATGCCGCAGCGCGCTGACGACGACGTGGCGCAGCGCATCCTGGGTCCAGTCGTCATAAGGCAGCAGCGAGTCCGGTACGGTCAGATCATCTTCAGCCATCTTGTATCCCCTAACCCGCGATGCCGGGTCTCGGCCCGAAAAAGCCGTCAATAGAGGGAAGTCCGCCGAGTTTCCAGTGCAGCCTGGCGAGACGTATCGCCGCGGATAGCAGATCAGGCAGCCCTCGCATACGAAAGTTAACCAAAGACTGTTTTAAAAGGCGCCCTGGTGAGCCCTACAGTGGGGCTGGCCGGGCACCCGAGCGCAGATCAGCGCGCAGATCAGCGCTCCAAACGGCCGCCAGCGCGGCTTTTTAAACAGTCTGTTAGGTTTCGCGCGCTTCACGCTCATAGTGACGGTAGTATTTTTCGGTCACGAGGTCGGTCTGCACGACCACCGCGATGTCCGTCGTGTTGAACTGGCGGTCGATCACCGCGCCGTCGCCGACGAAACCACCCAGCCGCAGATAGCCCTTGATCAGCGGCGGCAGGCTCATCAAGGCCCGCCTGCTATCCAGCGTCCCCGCATCCGCGCGCAGCATGTCGACATAGCGGTGCGGCAGCGCGCGCGGGCGGATGGCGGCGGGGGCCAGGTGATGCGTCGCGAGATAGGTGAGTTCGGCGGCGAGCGCATCGGGGTCCGTGCCGTTCAGGCTGGCGCAGCCGAACATTAGGTCGATCCCGTAGTGGAACACATAGGCCGCGATGCCGCGCCAGAGCAGCTGCATGACGGCGCGGGAGCGGTATTGCGCATGCGTGCAGCTGCGGCCAAGCTCCAGCTTCTCGCCCGGAAAATCCTCCAGGACCGAGATGTCGTACTCGCCGGAGGAGTAGAATTTGCCGAGCTTCGCGGCACCGGACTGGCGGATCAGCCGGTAGGTGCCGACGACGCTGTTGGCGTCCTCGCCAAGGTCATGGTCGACCACGAGCAGGTGGTCCGCGACCGCGTCGAACTCGTCCGTGTCGCGCCTTGTCGCAATTGTCACGTCGTCCGCGAGCGCGCCCATCTCCTCGTAGAACACCCGGTAGCGCAGCGACTGCACGGCCTCGAGCTCGGCAGCCGTGGTGGCGAGCCGGACCCCGAGATTGCCCGCCCGCAGCTCCGTGAACCCGGGGGCGGCGTTGCCCAGCGTGAAGCGCGGCAGGCCGGGGATGACATTGGTGTTCATTCCACGGTCCGCCGGCCAAAAAGCTCGATTTTTATCACATCCACGTCAAACCCCTGTCGCCTCGCGATGTCGCGAAGTAAAACTTCGGCCTGCGGGGCGGCAAATTCCAGTACCGTTCCACTTTCCTGGTCAACCAAATGGAAATGGTTGCGCTCGCCGCTGGGTTCGTACCGGGCCCGCCGGCTGCCAAGGTCGCGCCGCGCGAGGATACCCTTGGCCTCCAGCAGACGCACGGTGCGGTAGACTGTGGCAAGCGAAATGCCCGCATCGATGCGGTTCGCGCGCCGGTGCAGCTCGTCGACATCAGGATGGTCGGTCGCTTCCGACAGCACGCGCGCGATCACCCGGCGGGGGCCTGTCATCTTCAGCCCGTTCTCTATGCACAGGCGCTCGATGCTTATATCCATCGCCAGCCTTGTGGCCCAAACTCCCGCCCCGGTCCAGCCTTCTACAGGTATTGCGCATGATTTCAGACCTGCCCGCACACGACAAAGCCATTGATATTACAGCCGAGAGTTGCCCGATGACCTTCGTGCGCACCAGGCTCGCGCTGGACGCGATGAACCCCGGACAAATACTGCTGGTGCGCCTGCAGGGCGCGGACCCGCTCGCCAACGTGCCGCGCGCGGCGGCAGACCAGGGGCATGACCCGCTCGATCTGGTGGAGCAGGCGGATGGGACGTGGTGGCTGACCATAAGGAAGGGGTAGCGCTGCTTTTTGAGAACAAGAAACAAAAAACTTCTGGCATTTTTGGCCGGAGATGCGGTCCGGACAGCGCCATCGCCCCGGTATCAGAAACGGGTGCTTCGCTTCAGCTTCCACTTTGAGGGAAAACCCCCTAAAAATCTTTCATGAGCTGGCTCACCGAATTCGTCCGCCCCAAAATCCGCACCCTCCTCGGCCGCCAGGACGTGCCGGACAATCTCTGGCACCAGTGCCCGAGCTGCCAGCAGATGATCTTTCATCGCGAGCTCGAGAGCGCCAAGAAGGTCTGCCCCCATTGCGGCCACCATATGCGCGCGACCGCCGCCGAGCGGCTCGCCTGGACCTTTGACCAGGGCGCGTACACGCGCATCGACCTGCCCAAGCCGGTCAGCGATCCGCTCAAATTCCGCGACCAGAAGCGCTACGCCGACCGGCTGCGCGACGCGCGCGAGGCGACCAGGCAGGACGATGCGATGCTGGTCGCGCACGGCACCATCGGCGGCCTGCGCGCCGTCGTCGCCGCGATGTCGTTCGATTTCATGGGCGGCTCGATGGGCGCGGCGGTGGGTGACGGCATCGTCGCCGCCGCGCGCCTCGCGGTGCTGCAGGCGGCGCCGTTGATCGTTTATACCGCCTCCGGCGGCGCCCGCATGCAGGAAGGCGCGATCAGCCTGATGCAGATGCCGCGCAGCACGATCGCGACGCAGATGCTGAAGGAGGCCGGCCTGCCGTTCATCGTGGTGCTGACCGACCCCACCACCGGGGGCGTGACGGCATCCTTCGCCATGCTGGGCGACATCGCGATCGCGGAGCCGAACGCGCTGATCGGGTTCGCGGGGCCGCGGGTCATCGAGCAGACGGTGCGCGAAAAACTCCCCGAAGGCTTCCAGCGCGCGGAATATCTGCACGCGCACGGCATGATCGACATGGTCGTCAAGCGCGGCGAACTGCCCGCCATGCTGGCCCGGCTGATCGAGTTCACCACCGTCAATAAGCGGCCGGCCGCCGCCTGAAGTTTCCGCAGGCCCGCGTTCTGTGATGACAACGCCATCCGCCATGCATGCGAGCCTGGAGCGCCTGCAGCAGCTCTACCCCAAGCTGATCGACCTGAAACTCGACCGGCTGGTGCGGCTGCTGCAGGCTCTGGACGATCCGCAGCGGCGGCTGCCGCCGGTCGTGCATGTCGCCGGCACCAACGGCAAGGGCAGCGTCTGCGCGTTCGCCGCCGCCCTCGCCAAAGCCGCCGGCTTACGCGCCCATGTGTACACCTCCCCGCATCTGGTGACCTTCAACGAGCGGATCCGGATCGCGGGCGACCTCGTATCCGATGACGACCTCGCAGCGGTGCTGGCCGAGATCGAGGCGGTCAACGAAGGCAACCAGATCACGGTGTTCGAGGCGATCACCGCCGCCGCCTTCGTGCTGTTCGCCCGCGCGCCGGCCGATATCTGCATCGTCGAGGTCGGCCTCGGCGGCCGGTTCGACGCGACCAACGTCGTGCAGCCGGCGGCCTGCGCCATCACCTCGATCTCGCTCGACCATCAGGAATTTTTCGGCAACTCGCTGACGGCGATCGCGGGCGAGAAGGCCGGCATCATCAAGACCGGCGTGCCGGTCATCGTCGGCGCGCAGGCGCCGGAGGTGATGGCGCGGATCGGGGCGGAAGCCGAGGAGAAGCAGGCGCCGCTGCTGGCACGGGATCGGGATTGGCGGGTCGCGGCGATCCCCGGCGGCATGACGTTCGATGGCGAGACCCTGCCGCCGCCGGCACTGCCGGGCGTGCATCAGGTGGAGAATGCCGGCATCGCGATCGCGGCGTTGCGCGCCGCCGGTTTTGCGATCCCCGCCGCCGCCGTGGCCGCGGGGCTGCGGAACGCCACCTGGCCCGCGCGCCTGCAACGCCTGCGCGGTGCGCTGCTGGCGCTGTTGCCGGCGGGCTCGGAACTATGGCTGGACGGCGCGCACAACCCGGGCGGCGCCGAGGCGCTGGCCGCCCAGATGCAGGCCTGGCCGGGTGCGACGACGCTCGTGATCGGCATGAAAAAATCCAAGGACGTGGGGGAGGTTCTGCGCCTGCTGATGCCCCGCGCCGAACGGGTGTTCGCCGTCGCCGAGCCCGGACAGCACCTGGCGCTGCCCGTTGAACAGATCATTGCGGCCTCGGGCGGGATCGCGCGGCCGGGACCGGACGTGGCGGGCGCGCTGGCGCAGATCACGGCGCCGACACGGGTTCTGGTTTGTGGGAGTTTGTATTTGGCCGGGGAAGTTTTGAAATTGGATGAAGGGAAGTAAGCCCTACCGCCGGGCGGATCGACGGTTCAGTACATATGCTGGCCACCGTTGATCGACAGCGTCGAGCCGGTCACAAAGTCGGCCTCGTCGGCGGTGAGGAACACCACGCCGCGGGCGATGTCCTCGGCCGTGCCCAGGCGCCCGCGCGGGATTTTGGCGATGATCTTTTCCAGCACGTCGGCTGGCACCGCGCGCACCATTTCGGTATCCACATAGCCCGGCGCGATCGCGTTCGCGGTGATCGAGTACCGCGCCCCCTCCTGCGCCAGCGCCTTGGTGAACCCGTGGATGCCGGATTTGGCGGCGGCGTAGTTGACCTGGCCGTACTGGCCCGCCTGCCCGTTGATCGAGCCGATGTTCACGATACGGCCGAACTTGCGCGCCTTCATGCCATCGAAACAGGCCTTCGAGAGGTTGAAGCAGGAGCCGAGATTGGTGTCGATCACCGCATCCCACATCTCGCGGGTCATCTTCGCGATCGTGGTGTCGCGCGTGATGCCGGCGTTGTTCACAAGTATCTCGATAGGACCGTGTTCCGCCGCGATGGCGGTGACGGCGGTCAGGCATTGGTCATAGTCACCGGCGTCAAACCGGATCGACTGTATGCCGGTCTCGCGGCTGAAAGCCTCGGCGGCCGTCGTGTTGCCGGCGTAGCTCGCAATCACATGCCGGCCGGCCTGCTGCAGCGCCACGCTGATCGCGGCGCCAATGCCGCGGGTGCCGCCGGTTACCAGTGCTACACGCGCCATGGGTTTTTCCTCCTGTTTTCCAGATTGTTAGACCCTTTTTGGCGGCAGGCATAGCGTTTTGGAGGAAAACCGGGCGGCAAACGCCGGCGCGGCCGGTTAAAAAAAGTTACGGCGCCTCATTTAATGCGCGCCAGGGGCCGCGGCACCAGCCGGCCGGCGCAGAAAACACGTTGCGATCGCGCCCAGGACCATCCCCATGCCCAGCAACGCAAATGCATCGCCATACGCCAGGTAGTTCGCCTGCACCTCGATGGTGCGGCCGATCATGATGATCGCCTGCCGCCGCGCAGCACCCGGATCGGCCATGCCATGCGCCGCGAAATAATGCTGCAGCATCCCGATCCGCTGCTGCGTCGCCGGATCAAGCAGGCTGACCTGCGGGGTCATGATCGCCGAATGGAATTTCTCGCGGTTCGTCACGAAGGTCTGCACCACCGCAATGCCGATGGCACCGCCGAGGTTGCGGAGCATGTTGAACAGCGACGACGCCGAGCTCGAATCACGGAACGGAATGCCCGACGTCGCGATCTGTGAAATCGGCGTGAACACCATGGCCTGGCCGAGCGCGCGGATCAGGTTCGGGATCAACAGCTGCGGCCCGCTGTCGTTCGGCCCGAGATTCATGTTCATGAACGAGCTGATGGCAAACAGCACGAAACCCAGACCCAGAAGCCGCCGGACGTCGAACTTGCGCATCAGCAGCGGCATGAACGGGATGATGACGAGCTGCGGCAGACCAATCCACATCATCACCGCCCCGGACTGGCGCGCGCTGTAGCCATGCGCCTCGGCCAGATAGATCGGGATGAGATAGACCGCGGCGTACAGCACGAAGCCGAGCATGACATTGGCGATGGTCGCGAAACTGAAGTTCCAGCGCTTGAACAGCCGCAGATTGACCAGCGGCCGCGTGTTGCCGGGCCGCAGTTCCTGGTAGAAAAACACCGCCATCGCGAGCGCCGAGATGATCGACAGATGCAGGATAAAGGGCGAGCCGAACCAATCGTCCTTGTTGCCCTCCTCCAGCACGACCTGCAACGAGCCCAGACCCACCGCGATCGAGACGATCCCCAGCCAGTCGCCCTGCGCGAATTTGGCCAGCTGCATCGGGGCGGGCTTCAAACCCCAGATCAGCGCCGGCAGCATGATCGCGCCGGGCACCAGGTTGAGAAAGAAAATGAACCGCCAGCCATATAAATCAGTGATCGCGCCGCCAACCGTCGGGCCGATCGCCGGCGCAAACGTCGCCGTCAGCGCAAACAACGCGAACCCCACCGGCCGCGCCCGCTCGGGCAACAAAATAATCACGCAGGTCAGCGCCAGCGGGATCAGCACCCCGCCGAAGAACCCCTGCAGCGCCCGCAATGTCACCATCTCAGGAAAATTGCTCGACAAGCCGCAGGCCGCCGAAAAGATGAGGAACAAAATCGTGCTGGCAATCAGATACCGGCGCAGCGAAAACACCTCGGACAACCACCCCGATAACGGAATGACGATGATCTCGCCGATCAGATACGCGGTCGAAATCCAGCCGCCATTGTCCAGCCCCGTGCCGATGCCGCCCTGAATGTCAGGCAAGGACGTGTTCACAACCTGAATGTTCAAAACCGCCATGAACGCGCCAATCAACGCCCCGCCGACGGCCACACGGGTGCGGAAGGGGACTTGGTCGGTCAAGGAAATAAGGCCAGGAGGCGCGCCCGTGCCGAGAGCGCCCACCTGCCCAGACACTTATGGCTGGGTGCCAAAGGCGAGCCTGTGGCGGGGGTCCAGGGGGCAGCGCCCCCCGGCCTTGTTACCCTGCCGCCCAAGTCACCCACCGGACCGTGTGTCGATGGCGGGTTCGACGGACATGCCGGGGCGCAGTTTGCCGATCAGGTCGGGTGTCAGGTTCAGGTCGATTTTCACGGGCACGCGCTGCACGATCTTGGTGAAATTGCCGGTGGCGTTGTCGGGCGGCAGGAGGGCGAATTCCTGGCCGGAGGCGGGGGCGATGGAATCGACGGTGCCGGTGACTTTGAGGGCGGGGTAGGCGTCCACTGTGAGGGTGACGTGCTGGCCGGGGTGCAGGTTGGTGATTTGTGTTTCCTTGTAGTTGGCCATGACATACACGCGCGCGAGCGGGACGATGGCCATGATCTGGGTGCCGGTCTGAAGGTAGTCGCCGGTGGCGACCTGCTTGTTGCCGACGATGCCATCGAAGGGGGCGGTGATGCGGGTGTGGCTGAGGTCGAGCTGCGCCTGTTGTTCGCGGGCCGTGGCCTGGGCGAGGCTGGCGGTGGCTTGCGCCATGGCGGCGTTCAGCACATCGATCTGGCGGTTGGCGCCGAGCAGGTTGGCTTCATCGGCGGCGCGGGTGGCTTTGGAGGTGGCGACGTCGGTGGTCGCCTGGTCCGTCGTCTGGATCGGGCTGGCGCCGATGCCCGAGAGATGGGCGTAGCGGCGCGCGTTCTGGGTGGCGAAATCGAGCCTTGCGTCATCGCCCTGGATCATGGCCTGCGCGGCGGCGATTTTTGCCTGCTGGAGGGCGAGTTCCGCCTGGTCGTTGGCGATGGCGGCGCGGGCGGCCTGTTCGTCGGCCCGCGCGCCGGCGAGGACGGTTTCGTAATCGCGCGGATCGATCGTGACGAGCAGCTCGCCGCGGGTGACGGCCTGGTCGTCGCGGACGGCGACCCGCGTGACGTAGCCGCTGACCTTGGCGGCCACGAGGCTCGAATCCGCGGTGATGTAGGCGTCATCGGTGCTGACGAAGTACTGGCCGACCAGCAGATACTGGACGAGCCAGATGGCGATGCCGATGACGATGAGTAGACCGACGAGGATGAAGATCCAGCGTTTCGAGGAGGTTGCTTTCGTCGCGTCAGACACACTCATCCCCTCAACATCACGACACGCGAGATAGACCCTGACCTAAAAATTGCAACCCGGTCAGAGTTTCTCCACCTGGCCGTATTCGAGGTCCACGGGGGTGGAACGGCCGAAGATGGAGACCGAGACTTTGACGCGGCCTTTATCCTCGTCGACCTCCTCGATGACGCCGTTGAAGCTGGTGAAGGGACCGTCGGCGACGCGGACCTGTTCGCCGATTTCGAAGATGACGGCGGGGCGGCGGTTTTCACTGCCTTCCTGGGCCTGCTTCATGATCCGCTCGGCCTCGGCATCCGAGATCGGGCTCGGGCGGGTTTTGCTGCCAAGGAACCCGGTGACTTTCGGCACGTCCTTCACGAGGTGCCAGGCCTCATCGGACATATCCATGTTGATCAGCACGTAGCCGGGGAAGAACTTGCGCTCGGTGTTGACCTTCTGCGCGCGGCGCACTTCGGTGACCTCTTCGACCGGCACGATGATATCGCCGATATCATCGGCGAGGCCCTTCATTTCAGCCTGTTCCTTGATCTGGGTCGCGATTTTCTTCTCGAATCCCGAATAGACGTGCAGGACGTACCAGCGTTTCGCCATGTTGTTCGCTCCCTTAACCGCCAACGCCGAAGAGCGTACGAATACCCGCACCGATCACCTGGTCGACTGCCAGGAAGAAGGCTGCCGTGATGACGACCATGGCGAGCACGAGACCTGTCGTCTGCAGGGTCTCGCGGCGCGAGGGCCAAGTGGTTTTCACCGCCTCGGCGCGCACTTCGCGCATATATTTAACCAAGTTGAACGCCAAGATCGAGACACTCCGCGAGACGACTGTGATGTGCCGGGGTGGATGGCAGGGGCGGAGGGTCTCGAACTCTCAACCTCCGGTTTTGGAGACCGGCGCTCTAGCCAATTGAGCTACGCCCCTATCCGTACCAGCACGAAAGCGGCGTTCCACACGCTGGCGCGCCGCGTGTCAAGGGGATGAGGCCGTTCGGCCGGGAGATCACCGCCGGGTTATTGGAGCGGGTGACGGGAATCGAACCCGCACAACCAGCTTGGAAGGCTGGGACTCTACCGTTGAGCTACACCCGCAAAGCGCAGATTGGGGATAGGACCGCCGCCACGCCCCGGTCAAGCTTTTGCCAAGCACGGTGTCAAAATGCGTTCCGGCAGGTCAGCTGGCGTGCCGGTTCGAGCACCGGCGCGGCGTGTACTAAATGTACGCGGGCACCGGCGTGGAGAAATGGCGCGTCAGATGGCCTGCCGGGGCGCGTTTGCTGGTGGAAGGGGTTGGATTCGAACCAACGTAGGCGTACGCCAGCGGATTTACAGTCCGCCCCCTTTAGCCACTCGGGCACCCTTCCGTCGTGTGGTCATTTCCCTGATCAAGGTTTGGTTGTCAACGCAAAGCCCGGGGGATAGTGAAGCCGCCATGACACAGCAGCGCCCGCCCCGTTCCAAATCCGGCCGCCCCGGCGCGCCTGCGCGCATGTCGGGTGATCGGCCGCAAGGCGAGCGCCCGCGCCACGCGCAGACGGACCGCCCGCAGGGGGAGCGCCCAAAGAGCGACCGGCCAAAGAGCGGCGAGCCGCGGCTCAGCCTGCCGGCGCGCCATGAGGCCAAGCCCGAGCGCCCGCATGACCGCGCGCCACAGCGCGACCACAGCCCGCGCGGCCAGCGCGCCCCCGCCGTGCCGGCCGGCGCGGTGTGGCTGTACGGCACCCATGCGGTCGCCGCCGCGCTCGCCAACCCCGCGCGCCGGCTGCGCCGCCTCGTGATCACCGAGGAAGCGCAGGCGAGCCTTGCCGCCGAACGCCCGCTGCCCTGGCCGCTGCAGCCGGAAATCGCGAGCCGCGAGCGCATCGACCAGCTGCTCGGCGCGCGGCAGGGCAGCGGCATCGTGCACCAGGGGGTGGCGCTGCTCACCGACCAGCTCGCGGCCCCTGCCCTGCTCGACGCGCTCAAGCGCCCCGGGCCGATCCTTGTGCTCGACCAGATTTCCGACCCGCGCAACATCGGCGCGCTGATGCGCACGGCCCAGGCCTTTGGCGCCGCGATGGTGATCGCGCAGGAGCGCAACGCGCCCGAGGAAACCGGGGCGCTCGCAAAAGTGGCCTCAGGTGCGCTGGAGCTCATCCCGCTGCTGCGCATCGTCAACATCTCGCGCGCGTTGATCGTGCTGAAATCGGCGAATGTATGGGTCGTCGGACTGGACGGCACGTCGCCGACCAGGCTCGACGGCGCCGCGTTCGCGGGGCGCCGGGTGGCGCTGGTGCTGGGCAACGAGGGCGAGGGCATGCGCCGGCTGACGCGCGATACCTGCGATGAAATTGCCGCGCTTGGGATGCCGGGCGGAATGGAGAGCCTGAATGTTTCGGCGGCGGGCGCGGTCGCACTCTACGAGCTAACAAGGGGCCATTGAGAAAGCACTATTTTCTGTAAACAAAAAATAGTTTTCCGGTGCCCGGGTCATGGGATCTGCCCGCAGCCCGGCACTCGGGGGGTATGAGTTTTTCGCTTCTTTTTTTCAAAAAAGAAGCGCTTGCTTGCCCTTACTTCTTCGCCTGGAACATCACCGGCACCCATCTCGGCCCCGGATCACTCCCATCCCCCGTGTCCCCGCTCACCAGCAGCACCGCCACCGGAGCGTGTTGCTGTTTCAGCGCCTGCACCTGCGATTTCAGCGCCGCCGCGGTCGCCACGGTCTGCCCGGCGACCTGCTCGATCATGTCGCCCGCCACGATGCCCGCCTGCGCGGAGGGGCCATCGGCCGAGGTGACCGCAACGCCGCCATCGGTGGGTTTTGCGGAGACCGCGAGGCCGAGGCTCGCCAGGTTCACGTTGCCGGGGGCCGCGGGCGCGGGCTGCGCGACCGTTCGCCCGGGTGCGGCGGGCGGCACCGTCACCACGACGGATGCCTGCATTTGGGCGCCATCGCGCCAGAATGTCACCGGCACGCTCTGGCCGGCCGGGATTTCCGCCACCCGGATGAACAGCGCGCGCGGGTTTTTGATCGGGGTGCCGTCGATGCCGACCAGCACGTCCCCCGGCTGCAGCTTGTTCACAGACGGGCCATCGGGTGACACCCCGCCGACCAGGGCGCCGGCGCTGTCCGGCAGGCCGAGGGAGGCTTGCACCGCGGGCGTGACCTCCTGGGTCGCGATGCCGAGCCAGCCGCGGGTCATGCTGCCGTTATGCTCGAGCGAGAGTGCGACCGGCGCCACCATCGCCGAGGGGATCGCAAAGCCGATGCCGACCGACCCGCCGGAGGGCGAATAATAGTCGGAGTTCACGCCGACCACCTGGCCCTGGATGTTGAACATCGGGCCGCCGGAATTGCCCCGGTTGATGGTCGCGTCGGTCTGGATGAAATCGTCGAAACTGTCCTGGCTGATGTTGCGGTCGAGCGCGCTGACGATGCCGGCCGAGGTGCTGCCCGGCAGGCCGTAGGGATTGCCGATCGCGACCACCCAGTCGCCCACGCGCAGTTTGCCGGAATCGCCGAACGAGACGAACGGCAGCTTGTGGCCGGCATCGACCTTGAGCACCGCGAGGTCGGCGCCCTTGTCGCGGCCGACGATCACCGCGGGCAGGATCGTGCCGTCCTGAAAGGTGACGGTGACGGTGGCGGCGCCGTTGATGACGTGCGCGTTGGTGAGGATGTAGCCTGACGGGTCGAACACGAAGCCCGAGCCGAGCGCCTCCATCGCCTTGGGCGGCGGCAGCAGGGTGCCGGAACTGTCCGCGGTCGGGTGATAGGCGCTGCCCTCACTGCCGCCATCGTCGTTCTGGTCGCCGTCACCGGTGACGGGATCGGTGCTGGCGATGCTGACCACGGCCGGCATGACCCGGGCGACGAGGTCGGCAAGCTGGGGCATGGCGGCGGCATGGGCCGCGGCGGCGGGGAGGAGGAACACGCAGGCGAGCAGCGGGGCGAGGATCTTCATGTTGGAACATTGCGTTCGACACGGGGAGGACGCAAGACCAGGGCAGGCAGGCGCTTTTGTTTTTGAAAAACCCCTCCGCGGGCGGTGCCATGCCAGAAGCTCCGGCCTGGCACCGGGGCGGGACCCTGGCTTCAGTTCCAAACGGTGCGTCTGCCGGTTGCCTAAAAATTCGCACCGTGAATGGCGTCGATGACCGCCGCGGTAACCTCCTTCGTGGTCGCGTTGCCGCCCACGTCCGGCGTCAGCACACCCGCGGCCGTCACGCGCTCAACGGCCGCCATCAGGCGCACCGAGGCGTCGTGCGCGCCGAGATGGTCGAGCATCTGCACCGCCGTCCAGAAGCTCGCGACCGGATTGGCGATGCCCTTGCCGGTGATGTCGAACGCCGAGCCATGGATCGGCTCGAACATCGAGGGAAAGCGCCGCTCGGGGTCGATATTGCCGGTGGGAGCGACGCCGATGCTGCCGGCGAGCGCGCCTGCGAGGTCCGAGAGGATGTCGGCGTGCAGGTTGGTGGCGACGATGGTGTCCAGGCTTTTCGGATGCAGGGTCATCCGCACGGTCATCGCGTCCACCAGCATCTTGTCCCAGGTCACGTCGGGGAATTCGGCGGAGACCTGTTTCGCGATCTCGTCCCACATCACCATGCCGTGGCGCTGGGCGTTGGATTTGGTGACGACCGTGAGGAATTTGCGCGGGCGGGACTGCGCGAGGCGGAAGGCGTAGCGCATGATGCGGGTCACGCCGACGCGGGTGAAGATCGAGACCTCGGTGCCGACCTCCTCGGGCATGCCGCGATGCGCGCGGCCGCCGATGCCTGAGTATTCGCCTTCCGAATTTTCGCGCACGATCACCCAGTCAAGATCGCCGACCTCGGCGTTGCGCAGCGGCGAGGCGATGCCGGGAAGGATGCGCGTGGGGCGGACATTGGCGTACTGGTCGAGGCCCTGGCAGATCGGCAGGCGCAGGCCCCACAGGGTGACATGGTCCGGCACGTCCGGCGCGCCGACCGCGCCGAAATAGATGGCGTCGAACTTTTTCAAGGATTCCACGCCGTCTTCCGGCATCAGGACGCCGTGCTTGCGGTAATAGTCCGAGCCCCAGTCGAAATGTTCGAAATGGAAGGTGAGCTCGCCGCCCAGGCGTTTTTGCAGGGCTTCCAGGACGCTGATGCCCGCGGAGATGACCTCCGGGCCGATGCCGTCGGCGGGGATGCTGGCGATGTTGTAGTGGGGCAAGGCGATTCTCCTTCGTGTGGCTCCGAGATGTTGACCTTCAGTTCGCGCAAGGGCGCTAAGTAAAGGTTTTGACTAAGTGAGCAAGGAAGCACTTCTTTTTTAAAAAAAAAGCAGGAAAAAACTTCTGGCCTAAAACTGTGCCGTGGACGCCGCCAGGGAACCAAATTATCAAAGTTTTTTGCTACTTTTTGTTCACAAAAAGTAGTGCTTTTACTTGCCCTACCTAAGCACGTTACTGCTCGCGAGCTCCACCACCTCATCCGCCCGCCCGTTCATCACCGCTTTCGCCATGTAAAGCGTAAAGCCCTTCGCCATCGTCGCCGTGACTTTCGGCGGGATCGCCAGTTCCATACGGTTGACGACAGCATCGATCACCACCGGCCCCGGATGCGCAAAAGCCTCGGCCAGCCCGGGCTCGACCTCTTCCGATGAGGTGATGCGCACACCCTTGATGCCGGCCGCTTGCGCCATCGCCGCGAAATCAGGGTTCTGCAATTCGGTCCCCGTATCCACGAATCCCGAGGATTTCTGTTCAAGCTCGATGAACCCGAGCGCGCCGTTGTTGAAGACGATGATCTTGGCCGGCAGGTTGAGCTGCTTGAGGCTGAGCAAGTCGCCCATCAGCATGGTAAACCCGCCATCGCCCGAGAGCGAGATCACCTGGCGGCCGGGGCAGGCGGCTTGCGCGCCGATCGCCTGCGACATCGCGTTCGCCATCGAGCCATGCCAGAACGAGCCGATCAGGCGGCGCCGGCCGTTCATGACAAGATGCCGCGCCGCCCAGACGGTGGGCAGACCGACATCGCAGGTGAACACGGCATCCTCGGTCGCGAGCCGGCTCGCAGCCTCGGTCACCTGCTGCGGATGCAGATGCCGCTTGCCGCCTTTCGCCTGATCATCGAGGCCTGCGCGGGCCTTTTTGTAATGCGCAAGTGCGGCGTCGAGATGGCGCGTGTCGGTTTTGGGCTGCAATTGCGGAAGAACCGCCTGGATCGTCGCGGCGACATCTCCGATCACCGCGAGGTCGACCGCCACCCGCCGGCCGATGACCTCGCCGCGGATATCGACCTGCGCGATGTTGACGCCGGTCGGGTAGAACTGCCGGTACGGGAAATCGGTGCCCAGCAGCAGCAGCGTGTCGCAGGCTTCCATCGCGGCGTAGCCGGAGGAAAAGCCGATCAGGCCGGTCATGCCGACATCGTAGGGGTTGTCGTACTCGACATGCTCCTTGCCGCGCAGCGCGTGCACGATCGGGGCTTTCAGTGTCTCGGCGAGCCGCAGCAGATCAGCATGCGCGCCGGCACAGCCGCCGCCGCATAGCAGTGTGATCTTCTTGCCGGCGTTCAGCATCGCGGCCAGCGCCTGGACGGTCTCCGGCGCCGGCACGATCGCGGGACGGCGCGGCAGCAGGCTTGCGGCAGGCGCCACCGGATGCTTGGAGGCCGGCAGCAGCGCGACATCGCCCGGGATCACGATGACGGCGACGCAGCGATGCGTGACCGCATGGCGGATCGCGGTTTCCAGCACGGATGGCATCTGCGCAGGCGAGCTCACCAGCTCACAGAAACCGCTGCATTCCTTGAACAGGTTTTCAGGATGGGTTTCCTGAAAATATCCCGAGCCGATCTCGGCCGAGGGGATGTGCGCGGCGATCGCAACCACCGGCACGCGGGAGCGGTGGCAGTCGAACAGGCCGTTAATGAGGTGCAGGTTGCCGGGGCCGCAGCTGCCGGCGCAGACGGCGAGTTCGCCCGTGAGATGCGCTTCCGCCCCGGCGGCGAAGGCTGCGACCTCCTCATGACGCACGTGCAGCCACTCAATGGTGTTACGGCGGCGCAGGGCGTCGGTAAAGCCGTTCAGGCTGTCACCGACGAGACCGTAGATGCGTTTGACACCGGCGGCTTCGAAGGTGAGTACCATCTGGTCGGCGACGGTCTGACTCATGGCGGGCTCCTTGTTAGCGAAGCCCGAGATATAGGAAGCAAAAAATGATTTTTGTGAAAACGTGCCGGTAACGCGCCAGGGCCCACATCAGCAAATTTTTTTGCTACTTTTTGTTCACAAAGAGTAGATCTTCTTTTCTATCACCTAATACCGGCCCCGGCCGTTGAGCGCGCGCGCAACGCCGCCGATAGCGGCGCGCATGACCACGAGCGGGATCGCGCGCCCGGTATAGAGCCGGCCGCGATGGAACACCGCGAGCTGGCCGACCGGCTTGTGGAAGGCGGTGGCGAGGTTGCGGGCCTCGGGCGTGTCGACGCCGATGCGCCGAACCCAGCCGGCCGAGAGGATGACGGCGAGGATCGCGAGCCGCCGGCAGGCGGGGCAGGTCGTGCGATAGATCAGCGCCGGCCGCGCCATCACGCGGCACCGGCGAGACTCATGGCCGCCTGACGGGTCTTGAGACAGAGGTCCAGCCGCGCACCGCCGGCCGCATCGAGGCCGAAACCGATAGACGCGAGCGCCGCCGCCCGGGCTTCGATGGCCGGATAGACCCCGGGGTCGGCGAGGCCGTGGTCGATCGTCAGGGCGGTGAGGATGTCGCGCCACGGCGCGGCCTGGCGTATGCAAGGGGGGCAAATGTCGAGTTTGAGGTCGCTGATCGTGCCCTCGTCTGCGGCGAAGCCGGCACTCAGCACAAGGCCGGATGAGGCGAGGGTGCCGGCCGCGACGACCCGCCTCAGGAAGCCCGCGAACGCCTGCGCCGCACCCCAGGGCAGGCCGAGGGTTGCGAGGTGCGCCGTTGCTGCGAGGCGCCAGGAGAGGATGAGGCGCGCGCTGCCGCCGCCGGTGCTCTCGAGCCCCAGGGCGACGGGGCGGCCGAGCCCGCGCAGCGCGTCGACCATGGCGAGGAACGCCGCCGGCTCCTCCAGCAGGGTATGGGCGGTGGCGGCGAGGCGCGCCCAGTCGGCGGCTGGCTCGCCCCAGGCGGCGCTGACGTAGATCGCGAAGTCCGGACCATCGAGGCCGGTCGCGACCCGGACCAGGGCATCGGGCGCTGTGGCGCGGGCGAGGACGTCCGCCGGCAAGGCTGCGAGCAGCGTGCCGCAGCGGGCAGCGATGTCAGGCGAGGGGCACGAGGCGGCGATGGCGGCCATGCCAGCGGCGAGCCGGGCGGCCGCGTTATCGGCCGCGGCACCAGGATCGCCCAGCAGACGCAGCGTACGGCCGCCGCGCTGGCACGTGACAGAGAGTTGCAGGGCGGCGGCATCGTGGGCGCGCGCGGCGCGGCCGGGAAACGGGGACGGGCAGTTAGGCACCTGCAGCAGGTGCTCCGCCAGTGCCTGCACCGCGCCCGGCGCCCGCCCGCTCAGCCGTGCCGCCAGTACGAGCAATGGTGCCGCATCAAGGCGCTGCATGTGATCCTCCACACGGTGATCGTCGTGAACAGCCAGAAGATGATCAGGAAGAGCCGGAACGGGAGCGTAAAATCGCTAAAGCCGTATGGTGAAATCTAAAAGCTTAGAGACGGACACAAAAAACTTTCGGTTTCTAACGAATGAGCGTCAAAATGGTGGCGGGCGATTTGTTAGTCGACTGAATAAAATTGGGGGTCTCGAATGTCAACGAAAATCAATCTTTATTGACGCGCCGCGCGGCTGTTAAAGGAGAAGGAAGCGCTTCTTTTGTGAACAAAAGAAGCAAAAAACTTTGCTCCTGAGTGCCCGTGGTGCGGCCAGATCCCGTGACCAAAAGGGAATCAAAGTCTTTTTCTACTTTTGTTCAAGAAAAGTAGTGCTTAACTTTCCTTTGCTATCCGCAAGAACGTGGTCAAAATCCGCCACGACGCGCGCATCGTCCCCTGCCAGGACCCTGCGACCTTCGAGACGCCGCCCGCGCGCACGCGGTAGGGCATCGGGATCTCACGAATGCGCAAATGTGCTTTCGCCGCTTTCATCTGCATTTCGATGTTCCAGCCATAGGTCATCTCGCGCATGCCAAAGGCGGCCAGCGCGTCCCGGCGGATCGCGCGGTAGGCGCACATGTCGGTATAGCGCGTGCCGGTGAGAGCGCCGATGCCAAGGCCGAGCGCCCAGCCCGAAAACACCTGGTGCACGCTCATCGCACCGGGCGCGCGCAGGGCGCGGACCCGGGCGGCGATCACGAAATCCGCTTCGCCCGCGTGCAAGGGGGCGACGAGCTGGGCCAGCAGGTCGCCGCGATCAGCCCCGTCGCCATCCATGAAAACGATGATGCGGCAATCCGGCCCCGCCGCCGCCGCACCGGCGGCGCAGGCGCGGCCGTAGCCGCGCTGGCCGAGGTCCAGCACCCGGGCACCCGCCGCCCGTGCTGCATCCTGCGTGCCGTCGGTGCTGCCGCTATCGGCGATGATCACCTCGGCCACGATGTCGCGCGGCAACTCCCCGATGACCGCTGCGATCGCCGCGACCTCGTTCAGCGTCGGGATCACCACGGCGACATCCGCCATGCTCAGAGGCTCCAGCGCAACCCGCAGCTCTGGCAGGGCTTCGGCGGCGCGTCGCTCACCAGGGCCGAGCGGAAATCGCGATAGGCGGGGCTGTTCCAGATCTCGCGCAGGCTGTGCTGGGTGGCGTCGCCCAGCGTGTAGTTCTCGTAGCCGCGCGCCGAGAAGGGGGCGATGCAGCAGGGCAGCGCCCGGCCATGGGCGGTGAAGTACATCAGCGACCAGGGCCGGCGGCAGGTCGCCCAGGGGCGCTCCTCGGCCGTCGCTTTCAGGCTGAGGCCAGGCTCGGTGGCGCCCGACGCATTCAGCCGGATGTCGAGCGACGTCGCGAGCGCCTGCGCCTGCGCAACAGCCGCCTCCTCCGCCGCCGCCGTATGCGCGAACAAGGCGGAGCTTTCGCGCGCCAGGCCGAAACCTGTCTCATCGAATACCAGGCGCTGCAGGTGCACCTCGCGCACGCCGATCTCGGCCGCGAGGCGCACGAAATCCGGCAGCTGGCCGATGGTTTCCTTAAGCCCGGTCAGCCAGATCGAGACCAGCGGTTTTTCCTGCCCGAGTTCGCGCTGCAATTTGGTGAAGCTGCTGATGTTGCGCACGATGCGGTCAAAAAAATCCTTGCCGCGCACGGCCAGGAACGTTTTGGCGTCGGCGGCGTCGAGCGAGACGCGCAGCTCGTCGAGCCCGGTCTCGATCAGCTCGCGCTGGCGTTTGGGGGTGAGCAGGGTGCCGTTGGTATTGAACAGCGTGTAGACGCCGCGGTCCTTCAGGTAGCGGATCATCGCGGGGAGGTTTTTCACGAGCATGGGCTCGCCGACGCCATGCATGACGACGCGCGCGATGTCAGGCACCTGGTCGACGATGCGGGTGAACAGCTCCCAGCTCATGTCGGCGGGGGCTTCGAGTTCCTCGAAGGTGCGCGGACAGGTCTCGCAGAGCAGGTTGCAGCGGTTGGTGACCTCCAGATAGAGGCAGACCGGCGGTGCGGCGTCCGGGCCGGAGGTATCCACCGCCTCGAAATAGCGGCGCGGGTTTTTCAACGTCGTGGCAGTCATCGGGAGGCTCCGGCGGGCGGCGGCGAGATTACCGGCCGCAAAAATTGCAGTTTCTGGCAGCCCGCGAGCAGTATGAACGGCGCGAAGACCAGAGCGGGCCAGAGCCACTGCGTATGCGAGGGGTTGAGGTAGAGCAGCGTGCTGGCGGTCACGAGGTAGAGCACCGCCGGTGCCGGGACCACGCAGGCGGGCAACAGCAGGAAGGCATAGTACCATGGATAATGCGGGCTGAGGCCCGCCATCAGCAGGCCGCCGAACAGCAGCGCGCGCGTCGCCAGAAGTTTCGTCAGCGCCGGGCCGGGGAGTGCCGGCCGCGGCCGCCAGACCATGAGCAGGGCCAGGCCCGCAAGGCTGGCGCCGAGGGCCAGCAGGTACAGTTTAGCGAGCAGAGGGGTAACCGGGGTGACCGCCGCCAGCAGGTCGAGCGCCAAAATCCCGTGGCCGCTATCAATGCCCTCCTGCGCCGCGTAGCCGCCCAGAAAACCGAAGACATGCCGGCCGGCGCCTAGATAGGGCACATAGAGCAGCAGTATAATGCCGAACATGGCGCCCAGGAATTTGGCATTCCAGCGCCGCCACAAGGCGGGCGCCAGCACGAGCGGCAGGAATTTCGTCAGCACGGCGAACCCGAGGGCGGCACCGGCAAGGCCCGTCCGCGCGCGTGCTGCGGCCAGCAAAGCAAGTGCTATGGCGGCGACGGTGATGGCGTCGACATGGCCGCTGCCGGCGAACTCCCAGAGCGGCAGCGGGTTCCAGGCGTAAATCAGGATGCGCGCGCGCGGCAGACCGGCTGTGTCCAGCACGCCGAGGATCGCAACGGCGGCGACAGCTTCAAAACCCAACATCGCGAGCTTCATGCCGAGCACCGGCGGGATGGCGAGGAGCCGGGCGACCGACGTGCTGACGAGGAACGCGATCTGGGCGGCCGGCGGGTAGATCGTCGGCGCGTAGGAAGCGCGGTTGATGTTCGGGAACACGGCGGCATCGCGCAGGAAGGCGAGATGCGGATCGTCGGGGATGTAGCGGTACGGGTTGATGCCGGCGGCCTGCACCCAGCCATCCCAGATGTAGCGGTACATGTCGTTCGAAAGAAACGGCGGCGTTGCGACGACCATGAGACGGAGGATGAGGGCGACACCCAGCACCAGAGCGAGCGGGGGCGGGGTGCGGCAGCGCAGGAGCAGGGCGACCGCGCCGCCATAGATAAGCCCCTGCACCATCGTGAGTGCCACGAAATGCTGCAGGGCGGCGCCATAGCCGATGCCGAACGCGCCGGGCACGGGGTGCGGCAGATGCAGGCCGACGAGCGTCAGAGCCGCGAGGGCGGCGCCCGCGAGCAGCAACGGCGCGTTGGCGGCAATCCTCATGCCGAGCGGATCCGCGCCGCGGCATCGAGGCTGGCGAGACAGGCGGCGGTGGCCGGTGCTGCGTAGGGTGTCATCGGTCCGGACGCAGCACCCGTGAGTTCGGCGCGCAGACGGTCAAGGGCGGCCGCGTCGTCAACATCGTACCAGCTCGGCAGCTCGACGAGCTCCAGCCCGATTTCGGCCGCGCGCGCCCGGGTCTGCGCCGCCACGATGTCCGTGCTCCACGCGATGTCGGCGAACATATGCGCATGGTCGGCTTTGAGGCCGAGCAGATAGTAGCCGCCATCCTCGGCCGGGCCGAGCACGGCGCGGTCTCCGGGGGCGGCGAGCAGGGCGGCGGCATGCGCCAGAATGGCGGTCGGCAAGGTCGGACTGTCGGAATTCAGCACGATCGCGGCGCCAAAACCGAGGTCGAGGAGGGCGGTGATGGCGTGGCGCAGGCAGCGGCCGAAACCGGTGACGTCGGGCGGCATCGGCGGCGTGCCGTCGGCGAGGATGAGGCCGGTGCCGGGGGCGAGATGGCCGTCGAACAGCGCCTCGAGCCCGGCGGGCGCGTAGGCGATGAAGCCGGCGATGGGGCTCGTGGCGGCCGCGGCCCGAATGTTCTCGGTGGTGTCGGGCACGTAGGCGGAGCTCAACGCCGCCGCCGGGGCCGGACCGACGGCGGGGATCAGCCGGGTTTTCGAGCGCCCGGCCTGCGGCGCCTTTGCCATCACGGCGATCGCGCACATCCCCGCCGCCACGTCAGCGCTCATCGGCCGCATGTCGGCAGGGCCGCGCGCGCGGTCGCCACCAGCAGGCGCAGCGCGTCGGGCGCGCCATTGCCGGCACCTTTGTCGAAATCGCCATCGACCTGCCCCATCTGGTTGGTGACCTGAGCGAGGCAGACCACGCGCCGGCCGCGCGCCGCGGCAAATGCGTACAGGGCAGCGGCCTCCATCTCGACCGTGTGGATGCCCTCGGCCTCGGCGGCGGCGATGGCGTGCGCGGTTTCGCGGAACGGCGCGTCGGTCGTCCAGCTGACACCTCGGTGCAGCGTCAGCCCGGCGGCCACGGCCCCGGCCTCGACGTCATCGATCAGCGCAGGTGCTGCCTCGGCATAGCGCGCGGGCGGGGCGTAGTGATAGCTCGTCCCCTCATCGCGCAGGGCCCGCACGATCAGCACGAAATAGGGCGCGGGCCCGAAGGGGATGATCTGTCCGGCCGAGGTCAGGCTGATCAGCAACTGGCAACCCGAGGCAAATGCCTGCTCGGCCAGCAGCACCGCGAAAGCCGCGCCGACCGCATTGCCGATCACGCCGAACTCGATCCCGTCATGGGTCAGCCGGTACATCTGGGTGTGAAAACAGGCCCAGCCCGCGCACGGCGCGGCACCCAGCGCCTGCGCATGGCGCGCGAGGTCGCCGTCCGGATCGAGCACGCAGACGGCCGGCACGTTGGCGGCGGGCAGGCCCTTCTGGCGCAACGCCTCGCGGATCATGTTCGCGGCGGCAAACACCGATGGATCGTCATGCGCCTTGTTCTGCAGGATCGGGGCGTCCTGCGGCGCCACGCGGTCGGGCGGCAGCCCGGTATGGTCAAGCGCCACGCTAGATTCCGCTGAACCAGTTATACCCGCGATCGACCCAGAAACCGCCGGGGTTGCGGTTGGTGACATACAGCGCGGTCACGTATTTCGGCTGTTTGAAGCCGAGCTTCGTCGGGATGCGGATTTTGAACGGAAAGCCGTATTCGGCCGGCAGCGTCTCGCCCGAGAGCTGGAAGGCCATAATGGTCTGCGGGTGCAAAGCGGTGCCCATATCAATACTCTCATAGTAGCCATCGGCGCAGACAAAACCTACATACTTTGCCGTGAGGTCGGCCCCGACGCGCTGCAGGAACACCGACAGTGGCGTGCCGGTCCATTGGCCGATCATGCTCCAGCCCTCGACGCAGACATGCCGCGTCACCTGGGTTTTCTGCGGCAGCGCGTAGAGATCGGCGACGCGCCAGGGGCGTTTGTCGGCAATCAGCCCCGCGAGCTCGAGCCGGAAGTCGGCGGCGTTCAGCACCGGCGCCTGATCGTAATGGTACCAGGCGTTGAACCGGAAGTCCTTGACCGCCATCGCCACGGGGTATTCCGGGGCGAGCCTGGTGCGGCTGAACAGCGCCCCCTGGACGAAATTGTTCCAGCGCGAGACCTTGGCGAACATCGCCTGCACGGTGTCGTTATCGCTGACGTCGCAGCCGGTGAGCAGGGTCAGCGCGCCGAGGCTGAGGCCCGAGCCCGTGAACCGCCGGCGGTCGATGTCGAGTTTTTTATTCGCCCGCATGCGGGACCTCCGGGGCGTCGTGGATCGGCTCGGCGGCGCGGCCGAACACCATCGCGAGCAGGGTTTTCGGCACCAGGGCGACAAGGGCGACATGCACGATGATGAACAAGCAGATCGCCGACATGAACAGGAAGTGGATGACGCGGGCGGCGGGGTAGCCGCCGAACAGGGCGGTCAGCCAGCTGAGCTGCACGGGCTTCCAGATCGCAAGGCCGCTTGCGAACATCATGAACACCGCGAACAGCACGCCCCAGTAGAAGGCCCGCTGCACGGCGTTATAGACGCCGAGGCGATGGTCGAGCCGGAAGGTCGCCGCCGCGATGAAATCAGCGAGAAAGGCGCGCGGCGAGAGCGGCAGCAGGTCGCGGAAGAAATGTCTCGAGAGCAGGCCGTGGACGATGAACAGCAGGTAGCTCGCGAGCAGCAACCACATGCCGGCAAAATGCCAGTTGAGCGCGTTCGCGACGCCAGGGTCCATATGCGCGACCTTCGAGATCGCGGGATCGCCGCCGAGGGTCGCCCATAGCGGGAACCGGTAGTCGCCGAAAATCGGCACGGAGTTATAGATGCGCCAGCCGCTGCCGACCATGATGATGATGGCGAGCGCCTGGCCCCAATGCGCGATGCGCACCAGCAGCGGGTGTTCCTGGATGTCATGCGTCGCAATGGTCGGACGGGTCATGCGCATGTCAGGCCGGCCTCCTGTAGCCGGGCGGTGGCGGCCGGGCTGCGTAATTGGGCGAGCAGGGTTTTGCCGCCCGTGCCGACGGCGCGCGCGTTCAAGGCCGCGACATAGGCGGTGAGCGCCGGGTCGGCCTGCAATGCGGCGACCTCGACCAGCCGCGGATTATCCCGCACGTCGGTCCGGTAGACGAGGCCGAGATCGGCCGCTCCGGTTGCGACCAGAAACGCGACATCGGCGGTGTTGGCGGCCCCCTCCAGGCTGGCGGCGGAAAGGCCGTTGGCGGCCAGCACCGCGCGGCCATCGAAGGCCGCCGCCGGCGTCGGGTCGGTTATGGCAAGCCGCGCGCCCGCCACCAGTGCTGCCAGGGCCGCACGGCCAGGCGGGGGCGGCGCTGTGCCCGCGCGCGCGGCCAGCACCAGGGTGTTGGCGAGGCCGCCAATGCGGCTCGACGGATCGATCAGCCCGGCGGCGGCGGCCTGCTCCATCACCGGCTGCAACGATACCAGCACATCGTCCCGCGTGTGGCGGGTGATCTGCGCCAGCATCAGCGGGCCCGGCGCACAGAGCGGGGCGACGCTGAGGCCGCCGAGCCCGTCCAGCGCGCGAAACGCCGGCGCCAGGGTCGGATCGCAGAAGACGGTGACGCCGCCTGCCATGTTCAGGACGCCAGTGCGTAGAGCCGGCCGAGGCGCGAGCCCGGTGCTAAAACCGGGCTGCGGCTGAGCAGATGGTCGAGCCCGAGGCTCCGGCCCGCGCCATCGGCCGCGAACATGCCGTGCGCGCAGGCGATGCCGACATAGGTCCAGACCCATTCCGTGGGGTCGTTATACAGGCCGAACAGCAGGTTGATGATGAACAGCGCCGCCAGCGCGCCGCTAAACCGCACGGCAAAGCCGCAGGCGAGGGAGAACGCGAAGAAGACCTCGAGCAGGTAGACCAGCGGCTGCACGAGGGCGATATGGTCGAGGAACACCTGCATGATCGCGGCGTGCCAGTGAAACGAGCTGTAGGTGACGCAGTTGGTCAGCCAATCCTTAAATCCGTGGGCGACCGGCCAGGGGAGCTTCCAGAGCGTGCCGAGATACCACATTCCGGCCGAGATGAAGCGCATCAGGAAGACCGCGAGGTGGCGCGGCGTGCGCTGCGCGGGGTCGCGCATCCAGCAGGTGACGGCGACCGCGAGCCCGGCCGTGAACAACAGCCAGGCCAGGACGACCGTGAGCCAGCCATAGGGCCCGAGCACCAGCTGGTCATGGATCTCGCCGGTCATCACCTGGATGAACGAGTGGAAGGGGTTGTCACGCATCGCCATGTCGCTTTCAGAACCGCCTCGGGGTCAGGCCTTGTATCATTACAACGTCGCAAGGTGATATTTATCTTGCGCGATCAGGCTTATACCCAGGCGGTGCGGCCTGTCGTGTTATGGTTTCGATGCCCGGCGGGCATGGTGGCGCAGGCCGCGCATGCCAAGCCGGCCCACAACGAAACGCCCGGCCGCCACCGGCGGCCAGGTTGACTAAGAGTCCCCTCGATTTTTGGCGATGGTGCGACCGGGCGCCACCGCCCGGTCAGGGTGAAGAACTTAGAGCTCGCTCGAAACCGTCGTGAACGTGGCGGTGATGTTGCCGCCGAGGGTGGTCAGAGCGCCGATGATGACGACAGCGATCAAGGCTGCGATCAGCGCGTACTCGATCGCGGTGACAGCACGTTTTTCGGAAGCCAACAGACGAATTCGCGCAAAGGATTTAGAAAACATTTTAATCTCGCATCAAGTTGAAGACGCGAGGTCATTACGTATGAATCACAACTACATAAATGGTGCAGTTGCAACAAAATGTAACGCTCCACCTCCCGTCGGCAGAATTTGTGGACTTTCATTGTTTGGTTGTAAGCCGAACTGTCATACTGTTATGCGCAAGCTGCATTATCCTGCCATGACGGCGCCGT